>Ga0105046_10000644_pt1 | contig 50153 bp, 44 predicted proteins | sample MAT03_FD_78385 | JGI IMG/M metagenome (GOLD analysis project Ga0105046, IMG submission 78385) | Freshwater microbial communities from Lake Fryxell liftoff mats and glacier meltwater in Antarctica - MAT-03 (megahit assembly) | ecosystem: Environmental > Aquatic > Freshwater > Ice > Liftoff... | reverse complement strand
TCTTAACATGAGGTACACGTTGGACAGACAGGGCAAGGGTTTCAGCTTGTTATTCGTACCGCACCAGATCGGTAACCGCTATACCTATCACACTTATTTAGAATTACTACAATTAAGTCAAATTTTATGCGTGAGTTAAACCAATTTAATCTGGCACATGCGTTTTTTGAACAGCTCAGACTAATTAAAAATCAGCTCTAGAATTTTGCGTTGCTTGTGTGGTGCACGGCAACGTTTTATATTTTGTATTTGATGAATTGGGTTGAGCTAAGCAAACAACGCAAGATTTTAGACTCTATATTTAATAAATCGTGCTGAGTTAGTCAAATAGTAATGTTATCAACCAGAGGTTAACTGATCTGATGGGGAAGTGTGATTGTAAACGTGGTTCCCTGATTGAGTGAGCTTTTCACATGAATTTGACCTTGATGGTTTTCTACAATAACTTTGGCGATCGCCAATCCCAATCCAGAACCAGTGGAGTCTCCAGATTTGCTGTTAGCTAATAACGAACCAGATGTTCGAGCTGGGTCAACCCGATAGAATCGATCAAATAGATAGGGCATAGCATCTTCAGGAATACCGCTGCCTGTATCTTGAATCTGAATCTGGATAGAAGATAAACTTTGCTTCAACCGCCGAATCGATGCACTAACCATGCCGCCCGGTGGCGTATGCTGAATTGCGTTGCTGATCAAATTTGTAAACAGCCGAGTTAATTGGTCGCGATCGCCCTGAATTAGATAGAAACTATTTGGATTTTCACCCCCGTTGGCATCAATATTCAGCTTGAGAGAAATCTTCTTCTCGGTTGCAATGGCTTGCTGCTCTTCTATCACTTCTTCTATCAATTCATCTAGCGATATACTGTCACGCACAAGCAGAGCCGCGCCGCTATCTTGTCGCGCCAAAAACAGTAAATCATCGACTAAACGCCCCAGTCGTCGGGTCAGCCGTTCAATCACTTTGAGTTGTTGCTGTTGAACGATTGGGTCAAGCTCTGTATCGGCTAGCGCAACTTGCACGTTCGTTTGAATTACTGCAATTGGGTTACGCAACTCATGGGATGCATCTGCCGTAAACTGCTTCAGCCGCTGATAAGAATCGCGGATAGGAGCCATCGCCAGTCCTGACAACAACCAACCAATTGCGGCAACAGCACCGACCAATAATATTAATCCTAAGGCCAAATCTCGAATGAGCTGACGGGTTGGTTTTGTCACTTCAAACCAAGGATGACTCACTCTCAAATACCCTACAATCTGCTGCTTAACCTCTACCTGTTGAGTAATTTGGCGGAGCTGTTGATCTGCGGTTAAATGAACTGTTTCACCTGTACTGTTGGGATGCAGCGGAATGTCAGGAACATTAGAAAAGGTAGACCAGAGTAACTCCCCGGCGGGGTTAAACCATTCCAGATCAATATGGTCGTCTTCTACAGAATCGGGGTTATCGCGAAAACTGGCTGCTATGTTGAGATATGGCGACAAACCACGAGCGTGATCAGCTTCAGGATCATCAGAAGCAATATCGGCCACATCAAGGTTAGCTAAATCAATCACGAGCGATCGCTGCACAACTTCAACCACATGATTGAGCGTGTCATCAATGCGTTCAATCAGCGTACTGCGTACGTAGAGATAAAACCCACTGGCAAATAGCAACAACAATACAGCGGTCACCATTGTGTACCAAAGTGCTAACCGCTGTCGCGTTGCTTGAAACATAACAGATAAAAGAGGCGTACCAAAATTAATAGGTGCCAGTGTGTTGATCGCTGCGCGTGGACGGCTTGGCACTGGCATCCATATCTTAATTTAGGCTAACTATGAGTTTAACAAGCTGTTTGTGCTCCTAGTCCCTCATCTCGCTGTCCTTGGACATATCATAGATGTGCTACTATGACGACAAGAATTTGAACTGTATGCTCTATTCAACTGGCGCGCTTAATCGGTAGCGGTTCAACGGTTACCGTAGCTGTATTCGCCCTCGGCGACCTTCACTCTCCTCGTTTTTTCAATTGCGGAGTCAGCCCATGTCAATTTACGTCGGTAACCTCTCTTTCAAGGTTACGCAAGAAGATGTCGAAACCGCCTTTGCTGATTATGGAACTGTAAAGCGGGTTCAGCTCCCGGTCGATCGAGAAACTGGTCGCATTCGGGGGTTTGGCTTTGTCGAAATGTCGTCTGACAGTGAAGAACAGGCTGCCATTGATGCACTAGACGGCTCAAATTGGATGGGGCGAGATCTAAAAGTCAATAAGGCCAGACCTCGCGAAGAAAAACCCTCTGGCGGTGGATGGGGAGGCGATCGCCGTGACACGGGAGGCGATCGCCGCTATTAATCCTTGTCACTGTTCGGAGATTTTTTAGTAGCTACATAGTTCGGATTTATCTGCGAGAAGGAGATAATTCAAGGCCGTGATTTCAGTTCCATGATGTTGTGGTAAGTAGGTAGGCTTAATTAAATATAAGATTCTAAAACCCTGCGCCGCCCGCACAGTGGGCGGCGCAGGGTTTTAGAATTTGGTTTTTATTTAGGTTGAACTACTTAACGAGTGCTGAGCATTCGGGATCACTTTATAGATGCGTTTTAGGAGTCTCTTGGGCACAGTCTCGTATTGCCAGAGGGATCGTACTGTCATTGCGATCGCCTGCAATAGTTAGCGTGGGCAGTTGTGGGCGGAAGGATGTCATATTCAACTCTAAGCTGATACAGCGATAGTCAGGGTGAAGTCAAAGAAGCCGCAAATGTTGGCGATCGCCGATCCCCTAGATCCCTACAAAAATATATTTCTTACGTGAATGCTTTTTCGTGAGCATAAATCGTTTTCCGGCTTAGCCGGAAAACGATTCATGCAAGAGATCTAACGATAGTACAGAAATGACAGCGGCTAGCCTTACCCTACAGATTAGGAGGCGGCTTGATAGCGGATTTCCCCGAAATCTACGCTCAAAAGTTGGTTACTTCACATGGTTTTTGTCGGTTAAGTTACAAGCGTTCAGAATGAACTTGCGTCAGTTGCCAACATTAGCCACGTCACCAGAAGTGTAGAGTTCTAGTTAGGGGTGCAGTCTTAAAAGACAGCGAATTAAGTGTTATCTGCAATACATAATCAGCCTCTGAACTATTAATCAAAGATACAGTTTTGCTAAGATTTTGAATACTAACTAGACATAAATACTAGTGGCATAAATTCCTATATATACGGTTAAAATATTAAATTTTGGTAAAAGCATCCTACACATAGCGCTCATGGTGAAAAATATTTAACTTAGATCAGAATCTAAGACAGGTTTTTGAGGCAAAGATATATAGGTTTTGGTGACATGGTACTGCCATTTATTAGGAGATCAGTTATGATCACAGCGAAGCAACATTGAGTAAGCGGAACAACTGGTTAATTGCAACTGCAACTTCCAGTTCTTCCATTGAATTTAGCCCCCGTGTGAAAGGTTTGGAGAGGATTGTGACTATTTACGTTGGCAACCTGTCTTTTCAGGCTACTGAAGACGATTTGCGCGAAGTTTTTGCTGAGTATGGCAAGGTTAGTCGGGTCAGTCTGCCTACAGACCGCGAAACTGGTAGAAAAAGAGGTTTCGCTTTTGTAGAAATGGAAGCTGAAGACCAAGAAGATAAGGCGATCGCCGATCTTGATGGTGCAGAGTGGCTAGGCCGCGAAATTCGAGTTAACAAGGCGAAGCCCCGCGAAGCTGGTGGTGGCGGCGGCGGCGGCGGTGGACGCGGCGGACGAAGCGAAAGTTTCTAACCCGTCTATGTTCAGCAGCCGGTTTAATCGACCGTAAATGGCGGGTTAAAGGTGGTTTTGCAATGTTGCAGAACCACTTCTGATAGCGCCTAGCGACTTAGGTAGTTGCTCAGACTACGCTTTGTCCTAGGCTAAATCTGCATGATTTTTAAGGCAGAGTGATTGACCCAACCATAGGCATAATCCTCTGTGTCATCCACCCCGGCTTCATCGATATAGACAATCTCCTCTGGCAGGTATTGTTGCAACTGCTTCACGAACGCTTTTCGCTGGTCTTCGTCGCGTTCCCGGTAGCCGTAGGTCTTTTTTTTCGCGTGAGGCGAATCCGTTTGAGTGCCCTTATCAGGTGATGGGTTCGATGGGGGATGCATAAGCTGCAAGTCTCAAGAGTTGCTTGTGGACTGCTAAAGCGTCTGAGAAATCGGGTGAACAACTCTTCTGTTTCCAGTAACAACCCTTTCCATGAAAGTATCAGAGCTGTCTGTATTCTCAATTCCTGTTTCTATTTGCTTAGGATTACCAATTAATTAATCTGTAATCTTTTTTTGAAAGTGCCGCGCGGAGCGCGGCACTTTCAAAAAAAGATTAGGTTTTATTTTGTACGCAATCCTTAACTAGCAGGAATCAGTGCATCCAGTGCCAAATTTAGCTTCAGCACATTGACTCCCGGTTCACCAAAGGTGCCTTAAAAGCGACCATCGGTATTCTGGTTAATCAGATCTTCAAGTTGGTCTGGCTGAAGCCCACGCGCTCCTGCAACCCGAGCAATTTGTGCTCTTGCCCCTTCTGGCGTGATGTGGGGGTCAAGGCTAGAGCCAGACGTGTAAACTAAATCAGCCGTTGGTTGAACTCCTGCTTCTTGGAGCCTAGGAATTTCACCCTCGATCGCCACTTTAGGGTCGGGGGCGGGCTTCCCTTGAATGCGCTCGATTAGTGCAGGGTTGCTGGGTGCAAGGTTACTCGCACCGGAAACTCCGGTTTGCAACACGCTGCCTTCATCGGCAGTCGGATCAGCGGTACTATAGCTGCTGGTGCTGGGGCGACTGTTAAAGTAGCGATCGCTACAGTTCCAAAATCAGCTTGCCGATCGCCTGTCCGCTTTCCATTTGTTCGTGGGCGATTGCCACCTCGTCTAACGAAAACCGTTGGGCGATTTGATGCGTCAATGTTCCTGCTGTTAAACAGGTGGTGATGTCGGCAGCGGCGGCTTGATGGGCGGCGGCAGACATGGCGTAGACCAGTCCATAATGCACGGTCAGGTTTTTGTACATTAGCGAGTAAATGGGAATTTGGGGCTGCACGTCGGAATCAGACGCATAGGTGGAAATTATGCCGTCTACTTTTAGCACCTTTAAATTGGTGGCAAAGTTGGCGGCAAAGTCTATCTCTACTACGCGGTCTACCCCAGCTCCAGCCGTCAGTTCTTTAACCCGTACAATCACGTCTTCTGTTTTGTAGTTGAGTACAAAGTCGGCTCCAGCCGTTTGGGCGATCGCTGATTTCTCTGCCGAACTGACGGTTGTGATTACCGTTGCCCCGCCCCACTTCGCCCACTGAATCGCATAGTTTCCCACGGCTCCTGCGCCGCCCGTCACCAAAATCGTTTTTCCGGTGACGGCTCCATCTTGAAACACCGCTTGATGTGCCGTCATGGCGGGCACGCCCAAACACGCGCCTTCGGCAAAGCTTGTGTTGTCGGGTAGGGCGATCGCTTTCTCCGTCGGCACCACTACATATTCGGCAGCGGTGCCCCTGCCACCGGGAATCGTCGCTTCATATAGCCAAACTCGCTCACCGAGGCGATCGCTTGACACGCCATCGCCCACCGCTTCAATCACCCCAGCGCCATCGTTATGGGGAATTACGCGAGGGTGATGCAGTTTCAGGTCGCGCCAACCGCTTCGCTGTTTCACATCCGAGGGGTTAACGCCAGACCCGTGGACTCGCACCCGCACCTGCCCCGGTTCCACCAGCGGAATTTCGATTTCGCCCACGGTCAAAACGTCGCGGGCGGCTCCCAGTCGTTCGTACCAACTTGCACGCATGGTTCCCATAGGTTGAGCTACTCATTTAAAGTACATAGGACTTATGCAGTTGAATGATATTGCAGGCGCTCCGCGCCTGCAATATCATTCAACTTTCTTGGTTTTTCGTGGGAGATGCGTAAGTCCTAGTACAGTCAAGTTAACGTTCCTGTTCGGTCGGACGAATCAGAATCTCGTTGACGTTTACATGCGGCGGTTGCAATACGGCGTAGAGAATAGCGGCGGCGATGTCACTGCTTTCCAGGTTTTTGAGGGAGCCATAGAAAGCCGCCGTGCGTTCTTTGGCGGCTGGATCGGTGACATGGGTGGGGAGTTCTGTGTCAACAAGTCCCGGTTCAATGATGGTGACGCGGATATGGTTGGTGTAAACTTCTTTGCGAAGCGATTCAGAAAAGGCATTCACCGCCCATTTCGACGCGTTGTAGACTCCGGTTCCAGCATTGGCTACGCGCCCCGCCACCGAGGAAATATTGACAATGTGTCCACTGCCCTGGGCTTTCATCAACGGCAGCACCGCATGGGTGGCATACATTAGCCCTAGCACATGACATTCATCATGCGTCGCCAGTCTTCGGTGTTAGCGCCGTCGATGTTACCCAGTAGCATCACTCCAGCGTTGTTGATCAGAATATCGACCTGACCCCAGCGATCGTGGGTTTTGCTCACCAGGTCTTGCACCTGCGCTTCGTCGGCTATATCGGCAGTAATGGGTAGCACGTCTCCGCCCGCTGCTTGAATCCGCTGTGCTAACGCATCCAGTCGGTCGGCTCGCCGAGCCGCGATCGCCACCTTTGCCCCTGCTGCTGAGAGGGCGATCGCCGTTGCTTCCCCAATGCCTGACGAGGCACCTGTAATAATTGCCACTTTACCTTTTAGTTGATCGGTCATTCGCTTCCTTTAAAGAATTAAGATATTGCTCCTGGGCACAAGGGACAGTTCGCAAACTGCCCATTTCACAAACTGCCCATTTTAAGCCGTAGCCACTTTGTTTAGGACATTTTTAGTAGCGCGCTTTGCGCGCCACTAAAAATGTCCTTGTCCTAACCGCGCTGGCTACAGCTCTACAATCAGACATGAGCAACCTTATTAATTCGTAGACAGACCGCTTAACCGACGTAGGAATTGCCGATGCGATCGACAAATACGTTGGCGCTAAGCGGCAGGCGACCAGGATTTTTGCGAGGTTCTTCGACATAGCCAACAGGTACAAGCAGGGCGATCGCCAAATCGTCATCATCTGCTACGCTAATCACCGTCTTCACCTGATCTTCAGCCCAACCGTTCATTGGGCAAGTAGAAAGACCCAAACTTTCAGCCGCCAACATCAAATGCGTGGCGGCAATGATGGCATCTTTAACGGCATATTCACGCTGCTTATCGCCTAGAGCCGTTTGCCCTTGTGGAATCGCGTTCTTGAAATATTCTACGGTTCCTTCTGTCCAGGCTCCAGTTTGAAGCCCCTGCTGATAAATGGGGGTCAAGTCGCCTACCCCTGCGTGGGCACTGGCCGCAAACACGAATGTAACGGGAGCTTGAATAATCTGCTGTTGCCCGTAAGCCGCTGCGGCCAGTGCTGCTTTCTGTGCGTCGTCTTGCACCAGCACAATGCGCCAGTCTTGAATGTTGTAGCTACTGGGCGCGGCAACCGTTAATTCGACTAAACGCTTGAGCAGATCTGGCGCGATCGCATCGGGTTTGAAACTCTTGATGGCACGCCGCTGAGTGATGGCGCTGGGCACATCTAGAGGTGTGGTGAGTAAATCTGACGTTGAGGTAGTGGCGGTCATAAAGGCTCCCTTATGAATGATGGCTTAGACAACGGATCGTGGACTGGACTGTTAAGTAAGTGAATCGCTTGAACGGTTTGAAAGCTGAGACTTGGTTTGAAGTGAAGCCTGTTTTGAAGTGAGGAACCGCTACAGGATCGATCGCACCACGCCGCCATCGACGCGCAGCGCCGCACCATTGGTGGCTGATGAGAGTGGGCTGGAAGCATAGGTGACGAGAGCGGCGACTTCTTCAGATGTGGCGAAGCGCTTGATCAGTGACGAGGAACGTACCGATTCAAAAAACTCTTTTTCGACTTGAGTGACGTTCACGCCGCGATCGCCTGCCATTTTTTTAACGAAGTCACCCACTCCTTTGGAGCGCGTGGAGCCAGGTAATACAGAGTTGACCGTTACACCTGTGCCAACTGTCATTTCAGCCAAACCACGGGCGATCGCAAGCTGTGCAGTTTTGGTCATGCCGTAGTGAATCATTTCTACCGGAATTTGCACGGCAGACTCGCTAGAGATGAAGATAATTCGTCCCCAGTCGCGCTCTGGCATGGTGGGAAAATAGTGACGGCTCAACCGAATTCCACTGAGGACATTTACCTCAAAGATTTTGAGCCAGTCTTGATCAGAAATGTCGCCAAACGCTTTTGGCTCATACATGCCCAAATTATTCACCAGAATGTCTACAGTGGCGATTTGCTGAAAGAGCTGATCGGCACCATCGCCAGTAGACAGATCAATCGCAACACCAGACAGCTTGGCATTTGGCGTTGCCGCTTTAATTGTGGCGAGCGCCTGATCTACCCGCTCTTGCGAACGACCGTTGATGGTAACAGTGGCACCTTCTTGAGCCAAGGATTGTGCGATCGCCAACCCAATTCTACCTGTAGAACCGCTGACCAGCGCTGATTTATCGGCTAATTTCAAGTCCATAATCGATCGCCTCCTTCAAATTTTGTAGGCATCCCCTTGTCTGGTAGTCCGCAGGCTTTTAGCCCTGTTTCAGGAGCTACTGTTTATACATAACTCGCTTTTTCGTTGGTTTGTTAGAGGCGAACCAACAGCCTTGGGGGAGGTTTCTCCCCCAAACCCCCTCATTGGGGGACAGCCCTTGTCCCCCAAACCCCCTCCGATCAGGTTTCGTATGAGAGGGGTACGTTGCGGGTAACGCTACGCATTGACGCTAAGTCAGGGGATACGGGAAATAAAAGTCAACAGCCCCTCGCTACCCCTCGCTACCCCTCAATACGTAGTGCATTGCCAGCGACCTTTGATGCTCACCGATGCGGCCTTGCGGAGGGGGTGTGGGGGACGGGCTTCGTCCCCTGCTGGGGGTTTGGGGGCAACCCCCAAGGCTGTTGGCTCGGAAGCCAAACTTCCAAGCGCAGTTTCACATTTAAGAAAAGGAGATGTACTTTGCTTCTGCGTAGCAATGGCTAAGTTTGCACAAGTGGGATGCTCCCCTCCAAGCTAGTTTGTCTGAAGTTCAAGCGCCGGATAGTCGATATAGCCCTCTTCACCACCGCCGTAAAAAGTGGATGGATCAGGTTCATTCAGGGAGGCGTTTGCCTGAAACCGCTCTGGCAAATCAGGGTTGGCAATGAACAGCTTCCCGTAGGAGACAAAATCGGCATCTCCATTGGCGATCGCAGCATTTCCCTTCTCTTGGTCATAGTCCCAATTCACCATCAGGTTGCCCTGAAAAAACGGACGGAAGTAGATTGTAGGCACCGCTACACCACCGTGACGCAAGTCCGATTCACTCGGCTCTAGCAAGTGTACATAGGCCAGCCCAAGGGGGTTGAGCTGTTCGAGCACATAGCGGAACGTTTCTTGAGGATTAGAATCCGTCATGCTGTTGAAGGTACTGCTGGGCGATAAGCGAATGCCCACGCGGTCTGCACCCCACACGCTCACCACCGCTTCTGTGACTTCCAACATCAAACGGGCGCGATTTTCGATCGAGCCGCCATACTCATCCGTACGGTGGTTGGCTCCATCTCGCAAAAATTGATCCAATAGGTAGCCATTGGCTCCGTGTATTTCTACACCGTCAAACCCAGCGGCCAAAGCATTTTCAGCCCCCTGGCGATATTGGGCAATAATGTCAGGAATTTCGTGCAGCTCTAAGGCTCGTGGGGTAACGAAAGGCTTGGCTCCCTCATAGGTCATCGCGTCTCCCTCAGGGGCGATCGCACTGGGAGCCACAGGCAGTTCTCCATTGGGTTGCAGCGATGGATGCGAGATCCGTCCGACGTGCCATAGCTGCAAGAAAATTCGCCCACCTGCCGCGTGAACTGCATCCGTTACCTTGCGCCAACCCACCACCTGCTCAGGCGAGTGAATGCCGGGAGTGGCAGCGTACCCCTGTCCCCACGGAGAAACCTGAGTGGCTTCACTAATAATAAGCCCCGCAGACGCTCGCTGCACGTAGTAAGTCACCGTTAGATCGGTGGGAACGTTGCCTGCACCTGCCCGGTTGCGGGTTAGAGGTGCCATGATAATTCGATTGGGCAACGTGTAAGCACCCACTTGAATGGGAGAAAAAAGGTTGAGAGTCATTGGCAAAATCCTGATTGGTTTACGTTGATTGATTTGGAGGCGTTGGTGTGTCGGTCTGTCCTCGCAGTGCCTATTCCTACCGCTCTGATTACTTCTTACAGTTCTAAAACTAGACGAACCGTCTCGTCTTGTCAAGGGTAGACGAGACGGTTCGTCTAGTTATATGATGAAGGTATCCTAAACAACAAAAACTGAAGGTGTTCTAGGCGGGTTGATACTTTCTTGCTAGGGTTGCACCTCAAAATCTTGTTCCCTCTCCATTTAGGAGAGGGTGAGGGTGAGGATGAGGGTGAGGATGAGGGCAGTTTGGAGAATTCATCCGCCGCTCTAGCGATGCCGCAAAAAGTAGTGGTATTGACGTAAGTATTTTTTGATGGGTGGACGAAGCCCGCCCATCAAAAAATACTTACCAATTTAGGACTACCGCCACAAAAAGCATCAGCAGATTGGAAACGCAGCCTAAACGCGAGCCATGAAACCGATCAGTCAATGTTTCTACAAAGCCATTTCATGAGAGCCAGATATGGCACCCGATGATCTCTACAATGAAACTCAACCCGACGTGTCACAAAAAGCTGCTGACTGTCGTCGCCGCAGTGAACGGTGTCATCAGGCGATTCTGACGGCAGCGGCAGAACTGTTGGAGGAAAAGGGCTACGGCGGGGTTAGTGTGGAAGCGATCGCCTCCCGTGCTGGCGTAGGCAAACAAACCATTTACCGCTGGTGGGCGTGCAAAGCGTCTGTTGTCATGGAAGCCTACGCTAAGCAGGTGAATCAAAACCTGCCCCTGCCCGATACGGGCTGCGTCAAAACTGACTTGGGCGATATGCTAGGTCAGCTTGCCGTCGTCCTCGGCACCACCAGTGCTGGATCTGCGTTGGCTGGCCTAATTGCTGAAGCTCAAACTGACCCCCACGTTGCTCAAGAGTTTCGCCATCAAATGATTGCTTGCCGTCGTGCCGCCGCTCAGACGCTGTTGCAGCGGGGAATTGATCGCGGGGAACTGCGCCCAGATCTCGATCTAGACTTGGCGATCGACGCGCTCTGTGGGCCAATTTGGTATCGTCTGCTGCTGCGACACACCCCCCTCGACCGAGAATTTGCGATCGCCTTGATTGACCAATTGATGGCTGGAATCACAGCCTGACACCCTTCTGTCAGTTAAACTGCTTTTGCGATGGATGATTTTGAGCAACCCTGCGGCGCAGAGTTGCTCAAAATCATCCATCGCGTTTGTTTTTAAGTTGGTATAGCTTTTCTAGCTCGACAGCCGCATGAGAGCATCCTTCACGGCAGGGGGCAACTGTCGCATAATTTTTCCTTTCTCTCGATCGACCGCTACCAATGTTACCTGAGCCGTCACGTATAGGTCTTCGGCATTAGGCGACTGAATTCGGTAATCCCAGTTAATTCGAACTCCCTCCATTTGTGACATTCGCGCTCTCACAATGGCCTCCATCCCCATCTGTACAGAGCGATGGTAGCGAATTGATAGATCCACAACAGGCAAATCGCAGCCCAACGCCACTAAATCCGCAAAGCTAATACCAATAGAGCGCAAGTACTCTACTCGCGCCTCTTCCATCCAAACAAGATAAGAGCCATGCCAGACTCCTCCAGAGTAATCAGTATGATGTGGTTGAGCGCGGACAGAATAATCGAACCAGGTTTCGGTCACAGACGGTACAGTCGGTTGAATCGCACTGGGCGGATTTAATTGAGGTTGCATACGAGGTTACATAAGCAAATAGTCAAGCAAAGTCAGGTAATCACAGGGTAATGATTTAGCACCGTTAATATTTTTTGAAAGCTGAGCCTCGTCTATTTTTCAAAAGATATTTTTCAAAAGAGTATTAACGGACTCGAAGTACCACCCCATCGCATTTTAGCGATCGCACTCTTTCTAACCCTGTCTAAGACTCTACATCACATCAATTTTTACATCATTTATGCCGAGGCTTAGAACCATTTGACGTAAGCTGGAAATGCTGTAGAACGAGAGTTTGAGGGAAAATTAGCCCTAAAAGAAACTCTTTAACTCTATTGGTCAGTGCTCTACAAAAGTCAACATTGAGCATGACCTGGTCAGGGTGTGAATTTATGTTGAGCGGTATGCTTCGTGCGCCTTTAACCATCAATTCATAACCCAGAACTCGTAACGCCAATACTGCTCCAATCCTGGGAATTTTTAAAGAGGCAATCATGATAGAAAAAATTTTGCTGGCAGACTCTGGCAAAGGGCACACCCAAGAAATGCTCAAAGCATTGATGGATATTCCCACCTTTCAAGCTGTGTCTGTCACCGTGTTGCACGTAGTACCCCCACAAGTTACGGCTGAGGGAATGACCGAGAAATGGGAAGAAGGGGGAAAACTGCTGGCAACCGCGATTCAATCATTGCAGCTTGACCCCAGTCGAGTCACGGCTGTGTTGCGTGAGGGCGACCCTAAAGATATTGTGATTCGGGTCGCGGATGAAGTAGATGCGGATCTGATCATCATGGGGTCACGCGGGTTGAAACGAATTCAATCTATTTTGGAAAATTCCGTTAGTCAGTATGTTTTTCAACTGGCGACACGACCCATGCTGCTGGTTAAAGATGAGCTATACGTCAAAAAAATTAAGCGCATCATGGTGGCGATGGATAAGTCTGAATCCGCCAAAGAAACGCTGAAGATGGCGCTACGGTTTTTGCGCGACATTCCAGGTGGACAGGTAATTTTGGCTCACACCAACCCTGACATGAAACTCAAGTCAGGGGAGATTGCTTTAAATCCTAACGAAGACCCCGTGTTAGTGCCTGCGATCGCCGAAGCAAAAAAGATGGGGATTAGCTACAAGGCGATCGCCCCCAACGGCAAGCCTGGGGAACGCATTTGTCAGGTCGCAGAAGACTTAAATGTAGATTTGCTGATGCTAGGTTCTCCAGAGCGTCGTCCCAGCATTGCCCAAGGGCTACCTGATCTCGATCGCCTCCTAGGGCAGTCTTTGTCTGACTATGTACGGGTCTATGCCAACTGTCCAGTGATGCTGGTACGGACACCGGGCTAAGTCCGTTTGCCTAGAAGCACACTTTAGTCTCACATTGTCGCTCTTTTTTTTATTGTCTCTCGTTTGTAGAAGGACGGCTTAGCCGTCCTTCTACAAACAAAATAGCTCTATTTGCCCGCACTTATTCTCTAAGCTGCCTACGCCCCATCTCTTCGGCATACTGACGTTGCAGCAACAGCGCTACCGTAACCCGCTTCATTAGCCAATACAGCCCAGCAATCACCAAAAATGTAGTTGCAATGACCATCAGCGGTTGCTTGGCTGCCAGATTGTCAACGGTGCGGTCTAACACCGTGTAGGGATTAGCGACAAAATCCCAGCTATTAAAGCGTTCAAATCGTCCTAGATACACGCCAATTGCACTCAGGGCATGGAGAAATAACTCGACTGAAAAAACGAGACGACTCCGTCCCTCAGCTTTAAGATAATGCCCTAAATTAATGAGGGAGAGCACGTAGGCTCCGAACCCAACCAGCATAAACAACAGGTATTGGGGCAGTAACACGAGCGAAATCAGCCAAATTGAAGACTCACGCCGGATGTCGTTAACCAAGTGGATCACATCTGTTAGAACGTAGGGGGCATTAGGTAAAAATGCTACAAATGCAGCTAAGCTACCCCACCAGAGCAGCGATCGCCCCCTCCCTTGACGAAACAGACACAGACTTAACCCCCAGGGAACAATCGCCAGAAACGTGTTCCACAACATCCATCGGCTGTTCCAGGCCAACGCCTGCTGCGCCACCCCTAACCCATCCATTAGCTGTGCGGCCATGCAACCCACCCAAAGCAAAATTCCTTTGACCCACCATAGCCTACTCTTTCTCGATTTAGCGTGTTGTCTAGCTGCTAAACGCAGGCGCTCAATGCTACTAATTCGTCTTTTACAAATCTAGGGTTATACCCCAAGCTAAATGCCAGCGTGCTATCCAGCGATACATCGGGTGAGCGAGCAGCCGACATCGGTATCTCTGCTTGCCGACACGGACTCAGGTTTGCCGGATCTAGTTGAAACGCCTCCACCATTAATTGCCCAAACTCGTAGCGGGAGAGCCGTTCTTTCCCGCCCAAATGAATTCGACCCTGCACCGTGTTCAGTGCCAACAGAATACCCACCGCTGCATCTCGACCACTCACGGGCGTGCGAAATTCGTCGCAGAAAAGCCGCAGTTCTTGCCCTTGGCGTAGGGTGCGTAGAAAACCCTGAAGGAAGCTGGGGGCGGTAGGAGCCATTCCGAACATGAGCGGCATCCGGCAGATGGCAGCCGTCGGATGGCGCTCCAGAACTTGGGTTTCGGCGATCGCCTTCTGCTCTCCATACACGTTGACCGGGCACACCGGATCGGTCTCACGATAGGGTGGATTCAACCCATCAAACACCAAATCGGTGGAGGTAAACACGAAGGGGATACCAGTATCAGCACACAGCCCCGCCAGACTTTGAGCAGCTACCACGTTAATGGCATACGTAGCTTCAGGATCTGTTTGGCATAGGTTTGGCCGAGACTGAGCAGCAGCATGAATCACAGCGCTGGGCTGAAGATCGCGCACAAGCTGCTTGAGTGCCTGGAAATCGGTGAGGTCGATGGCGATAGCTTTTACACCTGCAATCGGTTGAGCGTGGGTATTGTGAGTGCCGTACACATCCCACATTGGCAGGGCAAGCTGACACAGGTGCCAGCCCAAAAAGCCACTGGCACCCGTGAGTAATAGCTTGGGTCGAGGCAACTCTAACAACATCGCGGTGTGGGATGAGAGCAGTCAAGATTCGCCAACCAGAACAAACCGTGTCTATTTTTGGTAGTCCTCAACGTGTAGGGATTTCTTGAAGCGTCTACTGCGATTGCGCTTCAAGAAATCCCTACCTCAATGTTATTACCCTATTATTTAACCGATCTTGGCGTGTGAAAACTATAAATTTTACCCATAAGGTTTATGGTCTCTTACTTCAAGCTTAATTAAGGAGCACTTTTACGCTTATTCGAGAAGCACTCTCACTTTAGTCCGAGCTACCCTGTCCAGTTCAGTCTATACTCCTGCCAGCTTTTATAGGACTTACGCATTTGAATGAATTTGAAGGCGCTCAGCGCCTTCAAATTCATTCAACTTTCTTGGTTTTTCGTATCAGTTGCATAAGTCCTGTTTCAGAGTAACAATGTCTAGGGCAATGCTGAGTCTAGGGCAATGCTGAGTCTAGGGCAATGCTGAGTCTAGGGCAATGCTGAATGAGGATTGAGCAAGTATAGCGGTTCCTTGTTCAGTGAAGTACAAGTTGATTTTTAAAAGCCTTATTCAGCAAGGGTTTTGCCGGGGTCTACTGTACCTCACCCGGCAAAGAACCGCTATAAGCAAGTTGTTCCCATTTTATTCTCATCATTTCCTTATGCAAATTCCTTATGCAAAAGATTTAGGATTGCTACGCTCAACCTCGACTCAGGCTTGTGGGAAAGAGGCTTAAGCGAATATGATTTTAAACATCTAAGGGTGATTTTAAGCACCTGATTGAAGAAAGCCACCCTAAATTTTTTAGATTTCTGACTCAATACAACGTTTGACTAACGCAAATTTTTGATTGACTGCACAGTGTAGTGAACGATTTAGTGAGTTGAACTGATGACTGTTTCCCCTCGTGACACCCCCGCTCTATGGCATACAGTTCCGGCAGACAAAACGCTGGAACTGCTACAAAGCGATCGCCAACTGGGTTTAAGCTCAGAACAAGTTGAGCAGCGCCAGCAGACATACGGTTTCAACGAACTGGAAGAAACCGGAGGGCGCAGTAATCTCGCCATTCTGTTTGACCAGTTCAAGAACATCATGCTGATTATGCTGATTGCTGTAGCAATCATCTCTGGCGTGATGGATCTGCTGGATCTACAAGCAGGCCGGATTAAATCTAACGACATTCCGTTCAAAGATACGATCGCTATTTTGGCGATCGTGTTTCTAAATGGACTATTGGGCTATGTGCAAGAAAGTCGGGCTGAAAAGGCGCTAGCAGCGCTAAAAAACCTGTCTTCGCCGCGAGTTCGAGTCATTCGCAATAGCAAAATCCAAGAGATTAGCTCAAAAGAGCTGGTTCCTGGCGATGTGATGCTCTTAGAGGCAGGGGTGCAAATTTCGGCAGATGGGCGATTGCTAGAAGAATCAAATCTGCAAATTCGGGAAGCCGCGCTGACGGGCGAAGCCCATGCGGTTAATAAGCAGGTTGAGGCTCGTCTGTCGGGAGATACTCCGCTGGGCGATCGCATTAACCTGGTCTATCAAGGTACAGAAGTGGTGCAAGGCCGCGCCACGGTGATTGTGACCAACACGGGCATGCGGAGCGAACTGGGCAAAATCGCTACCCTGCTTCAAGGGGTAGAGTCAGAACCGACCCCGCTGCAACAGCGCATGGATCATCTGAGCCAGGTACTCGTGTCGGGTTCCTTAGGTTTAGTCGCCGTCGTGATTGCTGGCGGGCTGCTCGTCTCTGGCGTAGAACGGTTCCGGGAACTGCTGGAAGTTTCTCTCAGTATGGCCGTTGCGGTTGTCCCAGAAGGGTTACCTGCTGTAATTACCGTCACCCTCGCCCTGGGCACCCAGCGAATGGTAAGGCGACAGGCTCTCATTCGCAAACTCCCAGCGGTCGAAACCCTTGGCTCTGTAACCACTATTTGCTCCGACAAAACGGGCACTCTCACCCAAAACAAGATGGTGGTGCAGTCCATTCATCCCAAATCCGACTCGCTGCGAGTCACGGGGCATGGCTATACTCCTGAAGGCGAATTTCTGGTAAATGACCAGGCGATCGCCGTACAGAGCTACCCAGAAGCCAGCGCGCTGCTTACCGCCTGCATTCTCTGTAATGATTCCATCTTGCAAAAAGAAGATGGCACCTGGATCATTATGGGCGACCCTACCGAAGGGGCACTGCTGGTAGCGGCGGCAAAGTCTGGACTAGATCGTCATCAACTGAATGACAAATTACGCCGCGTTGCTGAATTTCCTTTTTCATCGGAACGCAAGCGGATGAGCGTCATCGTTAAAGATGAGTCGGCTGTCCAGACCGATGAGTTTCTCCCTCATTCGCTATTGCCCACTGTCTATTCTCTCTTTTGTAAAGGGTCGCCTGAGCTGGTGCTAGAGCGCTGTCAATACATTTCAATTGAAGGACGCTCCGTTCCCCTCACCTACGATTGGCGACACCAGATTTTAGAGCAAAATAATCACCTAGCAAGCAAGGGACTGCGGGTGCTGGGCTTTGCCTGTAAGCCCTTAGAGGGGGTGCCGCATGAAGGATCGGATGAACTAACCGAGCGCGATCTGATTTGGCTGGGGTTGGTTGATATGCTCGATGCGCCGCGCCCAGAAGTGCGGGATGCGGTAGCACGCTGCCGTTCAGCCGGGATTCGCCCCATTATGATTACGGGCGACCACCAGTTAACAGCGCAGGCGATCGCCGAGGATTTAGGCATTGCCAAACCCGGTGATGCCGTGTTGACCGGACGTGACCTGGAACTACTTAGCCCGCAGGAGTTTGAAAAGGAGGTTGAGCGCGTCAGCATCTTTGCCCGCGTTGCACCGGAGCACAAGCTCAAGATTGTCCAAGCACTTCAGCGCAACAACAAAATTGTGGCGATGACAGGCGACGGTGTGAATGATGCTCCTGCCCTGAAACAAGCAGATATTGGGATTGCGATGGGCATTACTGGCACCGACGTGAGCAAAGAAGCCAGCGACATGGTGCTGCTGGATGACAACTTTGCCACTATTGTGGCGGCGGTAGAAGAAGGCCGCGTGGTTTATACCAACATTCGGCGGTTTATTAAATACATTCTGGGTTCCAATATTGGCGAAGTGCTGACTATTGCAGCCGCGCCCATACTGGCGTTGGGCGGTGTGCCGCTGACCCCGCTGCAAATTTTGTGGATGAACCTGGTTACCGATGGCCTACCCGCTTTGGCGCTGGCAGTAGAACCCGCAGAGCCAAATGTGATGGATCGCCCCCCCAACGATCCTAGTGAGAGCATTTTTGCCCGGGGTTTGGGGCTGTATATGATTCGGATTGGCATTGTGCTGGCGGTGATTGCAATTTCCCTCATGGTGTTTGCATTTAACTACACCAAAACGGTTCCCGGCGACCCCGAACGCTGGAAAACCATGGTGTTTACCACCCTCTGTCTGGCTCAGATGGGTCACGCGATGGCCATTCGCTCCAATACTCAGCTCACAATAGAAATTAATCCGCTTTCCAACCCCTACGTGTTGACCGCTATCACGCTAACCAGCATTTTGCAACTGGCTCTAATCTACATAGAACCCCTGCGAAACTTTTTTGGAACTCACCTGTTAAGCTTCACAGAATTGATGATTTGTATCGGCTTCAGTGCGCTGATGTTTGTTTGGATTGAACTGGAAAAGCTGTTCGTGCGGTGGTATTTTCGCCGCAAGCAAGCCTAAAATCGGCGCGATCGCCACCAGTCCACCTGCGTGAATCGTTTCTTGACTTAGTTGGGCAACGATTCACGCTTTGAAAGAGACATTTTGGAAAGAGACATTTTGGTAGAGACGGTTCCTGCGCTGCCCCTACCCCGTATACTTGCAGATGTTTGCGTTACTCTGCTTACCTTGCCACCTGCTGAATGTTCCTCAAATCCCTTCATCTGCGGCAATTTCGCAACTATCGGGATCAGGCGGTCAACTTTGTGGCTCCCAAAACAATCCTCGTGGGAGACAACGCGCAGGGGAAGTCAAATCTTTTAGAAGCCGTAGAATTGCTGGCAACCTTACAGTCGCACCGCACAAGCCGCGATCGCGACTTGGTGCAAGATGGCGCAGCCGAAAGCCGGATTACAGCCGAGCTAGAACATACCAGTGGCACGGTTGACCTGGCCATGACGCTTCGCAGCAGCGGTCGGCGAACTGTGGCAGTTAACGGACAAACGCTGCGGCGACAGCTCGATTTTTTGGGCACCTTGAGTGCTGTGGAATTTTCTAGCCTGGATTTGGAACTGGTGCGGGGTGGCCCCGGCTATCGCCGCGCCTGGATCGACACCCTGTTGGTGCAACTGGAGCCAGTCTATGCCCACATTTTGCAGCAATATGGCCTGGTGCTACGGCAGCGCAATGCGTTATTGAAGCAGCGACACAGTAAGACTAGTCCGGCGATCGCCTCTGACCCCATGCAACTGGCAGCCTGGGATGCCCAGTTGGCCGCCTTGGGCACTCGTGTGATTCGCCGGCGGGCACGGGCGCTGGGGCGCATTGCCCCACTGGCAGAATTCTGGCATCAGGAAATTAGCAACAGCAGCGAAAGCCTGGTCGTGCAATACCTACCCAACGTGCCGTTGGAACAAGACGACCCCCTGCAAATTCAACAGGCATTTTTGATTAAAATTCAGCAGCGGGCGATCGCCGAACAAATGCAGGGCACAACCCTGGTGGGGCCGCACCGCGATGAAGTTGGGTTCACCATTAACCAGACACCAGCTCGCCAATATGGGTCTCAAGGACAGCAGCGAACGCTGGTTCTGGCGCTTAAACTGGCAGAACTCAAGCTCATCGAATCGGTGATTGGTGAACCGCCATTGCTGTTACTCGACGATGTTTTGGCCGAGCTTGACCCCAAACGTCAGCGCAAGCTGCTAGAAACCATTCAAGATCGATTTCAAACGCTAATTACGACGACTCATCTAGATTCGTTTAACGCCCAATGGCTAAAGTCGTCGCATGTGTTGAACGTCGTTGCCGGAAACATAGAAGGAGAAATGGATAACAGATGACCCCAACGTAGGGGCAAAGCATTCGGTTGAGATCGTTGAGATAACCTGTCGCGTTTGTTTTTAAAATTGGTATCACGCCCTCAAAAAGGCATTCGTGTAAAAAGTCTAATGCTAGGAATCGCTATAGTGATGAGGGAACTGCAAGGCATCAGCGATTGGGAACAGAGAAGGTGAAGGAGGCCGCATGGAAAGCCGTGTATCAATTAGCCGCAGCTTTATGATGTTGAGCTTCGTGACAGCGGGGCTATTAGTGGTGCTGCAACCCCAATCGAGGGTGTTTCAATTCACGTCTCGAATGCCCAACCAGCTCACAGCAACTGAATTCAAAGCCCTGATCGCCGCTGTGATGCATCCAGACACAACGGTGAAATCTGAGACCGGGCTGGAATCTAAAACCGAGCCGGAATCTGAGACTGGGCCGGAATCTGAGACTGGGGCGATCGCCTCCCCTGCGGACACAGACAAGCCATTTCAGCGACCCACACCGCGCGTGTCACCGGGTGTTCCGAGTGCAGTTGTGACATCTATTTTGCAAAACGTTCACCCCGGACGACGAGTTCCTACCCCGTTGCAATTTACCCCTGCGGTGGCTGCCCAAGAGTCGTTATTGTCAATTCCGCTCAACGATCCTCGATTGGTAGTGGATTTAAGCGATCGCCAGGTATCTTTGTACAAGGGTGATCAGGTGCAGGCCACCTATACCGTGGCGATCGGCCAAGAAGGCTGGGAAACCCCGCTTGGCACCTTTACCGTCATTGAAATGCTCAAGAATCCACCCTGGGAACATCCGATTACAAAGGAACTGATCCGAGATGACCCCCGTAATCCGCTCGGCAGCCGTTGGATTAGTTTTTGGACTGACGGCGACTACGCAATTGGCTTCCACGGCACAAATGTCGATTCATCAGTAGGTCAGGCTGTTTCCCACGGCTGCCTCCGAATGCTAAATACCGACATCGAAGTGCTCTACGAACAGGTTCCTTTAGGAACAACGGTGATCGTGAAGCAATAAGAGGGTGTTGCAAATAAGAGGGTGTTGCAAGATATGGCTGCAAGCTGTAGCTGCAACGGCAAGTCACTTAGGATTGCAAATTAATTAACCTGTAATCTTTTTTTGGAAGTGCCGCGCGGAGCGCGGCACTTCCAAAAAAAGATTAGGTTTTATTTTGTACGCAATCCTTAGTGCTGCCCACCAGCGGTAGTCAGCGACACTTGATGCTGACAGCAGGCTTGCAGAAACCTGGCAGGCACCTCTTCTCGACTGCCCCAGTGCAGATGCACATAGGACGCATGGAGTTGATTAACCTGCCACCCTTCCGTTGCCAGCGGGGTGTGAGCGTCGTATCCCTGTGTTTGATAAAGCGGTGCAGCCGGATCTATCGCCAAATGAGATCGGTGAAACTCGTGCCCCCAAACCGTTGTGCCGATGGGTAATAACGGGCTGGTTTGCAGGGCGATCGCCCGTCTATAGCCCAGCGTTAACCGCGCTCCCATTTTGGCGATCGTGGGCAAAACGCCAACCATTTCCCAGGTCTGTCCCTCGAAATTTGTAATGCCCTGACTCAGATACATTAACCCGCCACATTCAGCGTAAGCAGGCATCCCAGATTGAATGGCGGCTCGAACCGATCGCTGCGCGGTTTGATTGGCAGAGAGTTCTGCGGCAAACACTTCGGGAAAACCGCCGCCAAAATAGAGACCATCTACCTGCTCTGGCAATGCCTCATCCTGCAATGGACTCCAGAACACCAGCTCTGCCCCTAAGGACTCTAAGATGTCTAAATTGTCGGCGTAGTAAAAGCTAAAGGCGCGATCGCGTGCCACGGCAATGCGAACAGGCTGGGATAATGACGAGTTAACGAGTGCTGACTTTGAGGTAAAAAGTGCTGGATTAGAAGTAAAAAATGGTGGATTAGAAGTAAAAAATGGTGGATTCAGAGTAACGGGTCGCTCCATTTCTGACGTATTGGCATTGTCTTCCCCGTTTCTGTTTTCCCCACCCTTTAGCATCTCCAGCAAGCGTGACCAGTCGAAGCAGGTTTCGGCTAAGGCAGCAAGGCGATCGCAGACAGCCTTGAGTTCGGGAAGTTCAGCAGTGGGTATCAATCCTAAATGGCGATCTGGAATAGTGATGTCGTCTTGCCGCCGCAGAACGCCGAGAATAGGTAGGTTGAGAGGTTCTAGAGCAGCTTTGAGCAGATCGAGATGGCGATCGCTGCCTACCCGATTCAGAATAACTCCGGTCATGTTGACACGCGGGTCAAAGCTACGGTAGCCGTGGGCGATCGCGGCCACCGAGCGAGACATCCGGCTACAATCGAGCACCAACAATACGGGTAAATTCAATAGGCGAGCCACATGGGCAGTGCTACCCACATCCTCTGCGCCCGTTGCCCCATCAAATAGACCCATGACCCCTTCCACTAGGGCATATTCAGCATTTTGCACATGGCGAGCAAAGCACTGCTGCACATACCTCTCAGAGGTAAGCACTGGGTCAAGGTTGCGGCAGGCGCGCCCGGTCACATAGCTGTGAAACATCGGGTCGATGTAGTCTGGCCCAACTTTGAAAGACTGAACGCGATCGCTCTGCCGCTGCAAATAGGCCAACAAAGCCAGAGTAATGGTCGTTTTTCCAACGCCGCTGCGTTCTCCTGCAATTACAAGTGTCATGAATCCTCAGCAGTCCCTAACAATCGGCAATACTTGATTTTGCCTCAAACCTAAGAGTTTGTGGGACGTTGGCTGTCTAATCTTGCCCTTTCGTTGTCGTTTTGGCTCAACACTCTTTAGAGTAGAAGTGAGCGTGAAATAAGCTCTGAAGAGTGCAGTGAGAAAAAGGCATGACTCCCGATTCTGGTTTGATGAAAGCAGTTGAAACGCTAGATTATCGCGTGACGGCTGGAGACGTAGCTTCCCAGTCCGGACTGGACGTAAAGCTAGCGGAACAGGGGCTACTGGCACTCGCCTCCGAAGCGGGTGGGCACATGCAAGTGGCAGAGTCAGGCGAAATCGCTTACTTGTTTCCTAAAAATTTTCGTGCTGTTTTACAGAATAAATATTTTCGATTGCGCGTTCAGGCCTGGTGGACAAAGGTTTGGCGGGTTTTGTTTTATCTGATTCGGATGTCCTTTGGAATTGCCCTAGTTGCGTCGATTTTGCTGATTACGATCGCCATTGTGCTGGCACTAACAGCACTCAAATCGGCACAAGATGGCGATAACGATCGCGGTGATGGCGATGGCGGCATGATGTTTCTACCCCATTTTTGGATTGGGCCTGAGTGGTACTTGATTTTTCAGCCCGATTACTATGACAACCGCCGTCGTCATGCTATGTCGGGTGAACCACGCAAACTCAATTTTTTGGAGGCAGTGTTCTCATTTCTGTTTGGCGATGGCAACCCCAATGCTGAGCTAGATGAACGGCGCTGGCGGGCGATCGCCACAGTGATTCGCAATAGCGGTGGTGCTGTCGCAGCAGAGCAGGTTGCGCCCTACCTAGACCTGCCTAGTCGGCATCTGGACGACGACGAAGATTACATGCTGCCAGTCCTTATTCGCTTTAACGGGCAACCCGAAGTCAGCCCCGATGGCCAGATTGTGTATCACTTCCCAGAACTTCAGGTGACGGCTGCACGGCAGAAATCTTCTCCCATTGCCGCTTACCTAAAAGAGTCTCTCTGGAAATTCAGTCAAGCCACCTCTGGGCAGATTATGCTGGCAGCGGGGCTGGGCGGCTTTAATCTGATCGGCGCACTGGTGCTGGGTTCACTGTTGCGTAATGGCATCGCCGGAGAGCTTGGTGGGTTACTTGCCTTTGTGGGAGGGATTTATGGTCTACTGTTAGCCTATGGAATTGGCTTCCTAGCCGTGCCGCTGGTACGCTATTGGTGGATTCAGCAGCGCAACCGCAAGCTAGAACTTCGCAACGAACAACGCCAGAATCTCGCAAGCCGTCTAAACCAGGGTGGAGCAGCGTTGCAGCAAAAAATTGCATATGCTCAACAGTTTGCGGCTGAAACCATTGTTAGCCAAGACAACCTGGCATATTCGACCGAAACTGACCTTACCGAGCAAGAGCTGGCCAATTCAGACAAAATTGATGCCGAATGGCGTAAACGGCTAGAGGGTTGACGGGTGCCAACTGCCTAACTTACAGCTACATTAGACTTCCTGCGTGAATGCTTTTTCGTGAGCGTGAATCGTTTCCCGGCGAAGCAGGGAAACGATTCACGCAAGAGGTCTATTGCAGCAGCTTGAAACGTTGACCCGTCTCCCATAACTGATGCAAACTAACCACTACTATGAACATATAGCCATAGTCATAAAGCTTAGGACATGCCAGCGTCATTCCCGCGCAGGCGGGAATCCACCCCCGCACCTATCGAGCAGATGGATTCCCGCCTGCGCGGGAATGGCAGGGATGCGTCCTATTGATCATGGCTACCGCTATATATAAACGGACTCCGTAGCAGTGGTTGATGAATATTCCGCCATACATTCCCCCTTTGGGCTTAAGCAGTGGTCTGGCTATAACCCTTTATACTGCCTTAAAGGCGAGCCGTGATTGGGAAAAAACCATCACGTTGCCAGAACCGGTCTACCAACCACACATATTTTTGGGTGCCAGGAATGTGCCCCTATTTGGGATAATCGCTATTCCTGAAAATCCCAAAGGCACCATTGTCGGCACTTATGGCATTACGGGGAACCTGGATGACCAGTGGTTTCTGCGATTGTTAGGACGCAAAGCCTTTGCTCAGGGATACGCTGTGGTGCTGTTTGACTGGCGCGCTCATGGCAAAACGGCTGAGTTATCGCCAACCTTAACCTCAGACGGGTTGTACGAGGGAGAAGATTTTGTACGGATTGCTGCCAAAGCCAAATTGATGGGATGTCCGGCACCCTTCTGGTTTACAGGATTTTCCTTAGGAGGGCAGTTGGCACTGTGGGCAATCAAGGCCGCTCAGACGGTTTCTACCTGGGGACAAGACTTAGGGCTAACGCCATCCGATATTGGTGGAGGGGCTGTCATTTGCCCCAGCCTAGATTCTGCTCGGTCTCTCACCTATCTGATGAAAAACCAGGGAGGTAGACAGCTAGAACGAGCAATCACGCGGCAGTTGAAAAAACTTGCCCAGCGCATCTCTGACTATCATCCAGGTGCGATCGACCCTAATGCACTGGAGCAAGTCAAAAGCATTTGGACGTTTGATCAAGAATTAGTGATTGGGCGGTTGGGATTTTCGTCTGTAGAAGAGTATTATGCCGCCAGTAGCCCGCTGCCGTTATTACCACAGATCCAGAAAAAGACACTGATTCTGTATGCAGCCGATGACCCGATGTTTGATCCAGCCATTGTGCCCGATTTGCGGGCGGCTTGCGATCGCAACCCAGCCATTGATCTGGTCATAACCCCTCACGGCGGTCATGTGGGGTATATCAGCAGTAAAGCAGGTCAGGCACAAGCCCACGACCCTGATCCTTGGTGGGCTTGGAATCGAGTTTTAAACTGGATTGATCAGGGTTGTGGTTAGCCATTGATACGCCAGATCAGCTCGACTATTGCACCCGAAGACGGTAATTCTTAACTGGTAAGGGTTTTGAGGCGTGGGCAAAGCCCACGCCTCAAAACCCTTAGATCAATACCACTATCCCGAAGACTATTGCACCCGAATCTGCGACAGAATCGCGCCCTGATAATAGTGCAGCACAATGTCTCTGTAGTTCCTGCCTTGTGAGGCCATTCCATAGGCTCCGTATTGACTCATGCCAATGCCATGCCCAAAGCCTCGGCCAATCACCTGAAAGCCGCCCGGAGTCGGTATACCTTGAGCGCTAGCAACGCGGTCAGATTGCGGTTGAATGGTAAAAAGCGTACTTCGCAGATTTAGCGCCTGCCGCATTTCGTCTCCAGTCAACACCCGTTCACCTGCATCGCCCACGACCCGTACACTTTTCAACCGTCCCCGTGGTGTTGATCTCTCAGCAGCAAACGAAATGATATTACCAACACCCGTTATTTTCTGCCGCATCTGATCAGCCGAGAAGGTCACCGTCCACTGAAATACAGGAGCCGCCTGATCATAATCGGGCACTGCCCGCAGGTAGGGTAGTGCGCTCAGCCACACATCTTCCACATTCTCGGTATGTCCACCGGACGACGAGTGGAAAACTGCATTGATAATCTGCCCGTTGTAAGTGAGAACCTGTCCCCGTGTGCCTTGCACAGCCGCTACCGTTGTGTTTGTTTCTTCTTGAACACCACCGTATACTTGCCAGCGGGTGGTATCGCCCACATCAAATACAGTATTGGCTCCAGTTTGACGTTGATAGAGGGCGTAGGAACGAGCCGCCACTGCCTGAGCTTTGAGCGCTTCTAACGGCCAGTTTGTCGGCATTTCACCACCCAAAACGCTGTAGAGGTATTCTTCTAGATCTACGTAGTTAACGGCTGTTAAACCACTACCAGTCGGAACAACGTAGACCTTGCCGCGATACCAGCGATCGCCAATCCACACTAACCCGTCGCCCTGCGGCTCAATCCAAATGCCATCAGAGCGCCAGCGACTGATGGCAACGCCGCCTGCCTCTGCATTAGCGTCTAGTGCTGTGCTGCCTTCAACTTCAGCCAATACTTGCCCAGAACTATCTTTAAGGAGCGCGTTTGTACTGCTGCCTACCTGAACTGTACTGACACCTTGCTCGACCGCCACTCGCAGATCGAGCGCTGCGCGGGCAGGTGCCATAGCCACTAACCATACGGCTAGGGTAAGCCACCAAGACTGCTTGCCCCAGCGCAACAACGGCATTAGGAACTGCTTTAAGCCGGGATTTTGTGCAGATGTCATGGTCACGAGTACCTCATACCTTCAGGAACAATAAATAGAAGACCGATCGCCAAAAAAATAGGCAAGCACTACAAAATCTCTTGTCGTAGCACTGCCGCCTAGTTCAAAAGAGTTACGCTCTCAAAAACACACTCATGCCGGAATTTCTACATGCACTTGCATGACGCAGTGTACACGGGTTGTTCTCGGAGGTCATCCGCAATCTCCGTTTTTTCTCCTTATTTGTGTGTTCTTTCTGCTCTTATGGTTAAAGATGAGCGGTGGGTACCTATTTGTTCCACAATGCTATGCTTCTGCTCCGGAGAAATCTGCTAGAGTCAAATCGAGTCAAGCGCAGAGGCGATCGCCCCTCTGTCTGACTAAGCAGTCTCCAACCCATGACCCTGAGCAACTCTGCGCGTTGTCCTAGCATTACTAGGGCTTACGCGGTTGAATAATAGTGTGGGCGCTAAGGATTATGGATTTAATAAGATCGGGAATTTGATTGCTGGTAGGGGCGAACGGCCGTTCGCCCCTACAGAAGAATGGCGGAGTTATTTAATTCTCATTCCTAAGGCTCACAATATCGGTCAACTTTCTGGTTTTTTGGCTGCACTGCGTCAGTCCTAATTATGATTAAAGAACTGGCAATGGGATAGGTATACGCCTTGCAGATTACATTTTTGGGAACCAGTTCGGGGGTGCCAACGCGATCGCGCAACGTCTCCAGCATTGCAATGCAGTTGCCGCAGCGGGCTGAAGCGTGGCTATTTGACTGTGGCGAGGGAACACAGCATCAGCTCTTGCGTAGTGACGTGCGCGTTAGCCAGATTACCCGAATCTTTGTAACCCACATGCACGGCGATCATACCTATGGGCTAATGGGTCTACTGGCCAGTTGCGGCCTTGCAGGTAACCCTAGTCGCATCGATATCTACGGCCCCCCTAAATTAGACGAGTATTTGCGCGCGTGTGGACGGTATTCTCAAACTCATTTTTCTTACCCCGTCAAGGTTCACACTGTAGAATCTGGCGTTGTGTTTGAAGATGACGAATACACCGTCAGTTGCCTACCGCTCACCCATCGGGTACCAGCGTTTGGCTACCGCATTGCCGAAAAAAACAAGCCCGGACGGTTTAATGTAGAGCAGGCAACCGCTCTAAGCATTCCGTCGGGTCCCCTCTATGGCAAGTTGAAGCGGGGCGAAACGGTGACCCTGCCCGACGGGCGGCTAATCAATGGCGCTGAGCTGTGTGGTGAAACTCAAGTTGGGCGTAAGTTCGTTTATTGCACCGATACCATCTATTGTGAAAACGCTGTAGAACTGGCGCAGGATGCTGATGTGCTGGTACATGAAGCAACTTTTGCTCATCAGGACGCTGAGATGGCGTATCAGCGATTGCATTCCACGTCAACAATGGCAGCACAGGTAGCCCTTGGCGCAAATGCTAAGCACCTGATTATGACCCACTTTAGTCCCCGCTACGCCCCTGGAAATGCGATTGTTTTGGACGATTTGCTCAAGGAAGCACGAGCAATTTTTCCAAACACGACTATGGCCTATGACTTCTTAACCCAGGATATTCCTCGTCGCCGAGCGGCTGAATTGGCGATCGCCCCTTAAAAACTAGGAGCTACGCACCGCCCCACAAAATCAAGCAAGGTCAGTGGGTGTTGCTGATTTCACGTATGAATTTTTTTTGAGAGGGGCACGGCGCGCCCCTCTCAAAAAAAATCATACCCAGATTAAGCAATGCCCTTTTGTTGTTTTGGTTGAAGCAGCCCCAAATTTATTCACTGTTAGTACTCTTGTTGCTGAGGGAATCATGCTTATAGCAAAGAATTGTTCCATTGTCAGCAAACCGCTATGCGCCTTCAGCCATTTGTCTTGAATTTTGTACTTGCGATCGCTTCATTTTCCCTGATCGTGGGGTGTTCAAAGTCTGCGCCAACCCCGCCCGATACTGCTTCGGCTACTGCTCAAAGCAACCTCAAGGTTGCATTGGTTGCTAGTGGTGCTCAAGACGACGGCAGTTGGAGTCAAGGCGGATACGAAGGACTACAGTTAATTAAGCAACAATTCAATGCATCAGTCGAATTTAAAGGGACTGTCTCCGATGGTCAAGCAGAAGTACCACTCCGAGAATACGCCAAAGCAGGGTACGACCTTGTCATTGCCCATAGCGGTGGCTACATCGAAAATGCCGAAAAAGTAGCCAACGAATTTCCAAGAACAAAGTTTGCTTTGGTCACAACCTATGCTGGCAATAACCGCAACCTAGGTGCAGTCGCCTTCCGTTCCGGCGAAGCTGGCTACCTAGCGGGTGTGTTAGCTGCCATGAAAACACAAACCAATAAGGTTGCCTATATTGTTGGGGCAGATTATCCCGTCTATCAGGAAGAAGCAGCGCTGTTTCGTCGAGGAGTCGCCGCTACTAAGCCCAATGTTGAAGTGACGACTGAGTTTTTACAAACCTGGACAGATGGCAAAAAGGGAAGAACAGTCGCTCTGAACCTAATTGATCAGGGATATGACAGCTTTGCCATCAATGCCGATGAAGCCGGGATTGGCGCACTCAAGGCCGTTGCTGAACATGAAGATACCCACATCGTGGGATGGACAAAAGATCAGTATGACCTCGCACCGGATCATGTCTTGACGAGCGTTTTACAAGATATGCCCAAGCTGATTTTGAATGCCGCAGATCTAATGCAGCAAGGCAAATGGGAAGGTAAGCTCTACAAGTTTGGGCTGAAAGAAGGCATCTATGACATTGCTCCGTTTAGAGGGTCACTGACTTCAGATGAAGAAGCACAGTTTATGGCGATTAAAGAAAAAGTGATGACGGGTGAAATTGATGTTGCGCCATAGAGCAGCGTTGCACCATAACAACCTATGGTGTAACTGATTCCCCGCACCTCATTGAGCCTGATTTCCAGCAATTTTCAATTGCGTAAACTACAGCTATTTTTAGAAGCCTCGCCCAGCAAGGCTTCTAAAAATAACCCACACTGAGCCAAGCGCAAAATCAACCTCTCGCGGCTACACGCATCGTCTAGCAACCGTTTAGGGCTGACACGTAGTGGTATTGATGTAATGATTTTTTGAAGCGCGAGCAAAGCCCGCGCTTCAAAAAATCATTACCAATTTAGGACTACGGACGCGTTTTATTAATAAGTCTGTGCTGAATTTTATAAGGTTAGGCAAAGATGACACGCACTACGCCACATGATGTGGGCGATTCTTCATTCAAAAGGTACAGCGATCGCTCTTCGTCTGGTTGGCAACACCTACAGTCAATTGTCAACCAGGTTCGTTGGGGCTTGCTGTTGGCTGTGATATTGAGTGCGCTACCCATTGGAACTGCATTGCTGTATTGGAGCGCTCATAATAACGCGACACAACTGCTGGCGCTTCAGCAAGAGCGCAGCTCGGTTGTGGCCAATCGCATTGCCAATTATCTGGATGATTTGCAACGAAAATTGAGTTACCTGTCTCGTGTAAAGGGACTTAGCCGCCTCAGCCCCGCAATTCAGCAAAAGTTAATTGAAGGGCTAACCCGCCACAACGATGCCTACGAAATGGTGGCAATTCTAGATAACCGAGGGAAGACGGTTAGCATTGCCTCTCCCTATGGAAATGTGGAGTCAGTCAACTGGGCTGATTCTGCGCTGTTTCGCAGTGCCTATAAGCAACAAGAAGACTATGTTGGCCCTGTCGTTCTGGATGCTGAGACACAGCTCCCCATGGTGACACTAGCCGTGCCCATTCGAAATGATGCCGATCAGGTAGATGGCGTGCTACTGGCGCGGATCAATCTCAACTTTTTGGGCTATGTGATTTCGCAAACGGTAGTGGGTGAGACCGGCTATGTGTATGTGCTAGACGAGCGTAACTACTTGATCGCCCGTTCTGGCACACAATCACGCATGGTTGAATTTGAAAACTTTAGTCAAAATCCGTTGCTCAAGTCACTAATGGAAGCGCGAGCAGGCGAGATTTCCGAATATTCGGGGTTAGTGGGGGCACCGGTGTTGGGAGCCGTATCGCCTATCTCAGGCGTAAACTGGAAAGCCGTTGTCGAGTTGCCGACCCGTGAGGTCTATGCACCGCTCTATCGCATCGTGCTGGTGATGGGCAGCAGTACGCTGGGCTTATTGGCAGTGGCGATCGCCATCGGGTGGGTATTTTCCCGGCGGCTATCTTCGCCATTACAGCGGCTAACCGATGCTGCCATTCAGCTTAGTGACGGCAATCTAGACACCCGCGTCAAAGTTGATGACAAAAACGAGCTGGGAATTTTGGCTCAAACCTTTAACCGCATGGCTACACAGGTGCAGGCATCGGTGCGTACTCTAGCAGAGGCCAACGAAGACTTAGAGAAACGAGTTGCCTACCGCACCGCAGAACTGCAAATTGCCAAAGAAGCGGCTGACACAGCCAACCGCGCCAAGAGCGAATTTTTGGCCAATATGAACCATGAGTTGCGTACTCCACTCAACGGTATTTTGGGCTATGCCCAAATTTTGGATCGTGACCCCACCCTAACGACCAAGCAGGCTAAAGGGATTGAAGTCATTTATCAATGCAGTTCCCACCTGTTGACCTTGATCAACGACATTTTGGATCTGGCAAAAATTGAGGCGCGCAAGATGGACTTGTATCCTCAAGATTTCCACCTGCCTAACTTTTTATTGGGAACGGCAGAAATCTGCGCCGTCAAGGCTGAGCAAAAGGGAATTGCGTTTGAATATGTTGAGCCGATAGGACTGCCGACTGCCGTCCATGTCGATGACAAACGGTTGCGCCAAGTCTTGTTGAACCTGATCAGCAATGCGATTAAGTTCACTGACTCTGGACAAGTCATCTTTCAGATCGACGTGATAAATCCCGCATACTCGGCGCTTCTAGAGCTGCCCCAAGCGGCACAGGCTCTGCCCCATCGGCGCATTCGATTCACAGTTAACGATACTGGCATTGGCATTCCACCTGAGCGATTAGAAACGGTGTTTAATGCATTTGAGCAAGCGGGCGGACGCGATCGCAACTCAGAGGGCACCGGGTTAGGGTTAGCCATTAGCCGACAAATTGTGCAGATGATGGGAGGAGATATTGCAGTAGAGAGCCGGATCGGCAAAGGCAGCACCTTTTGGTTTGAGCTAGACCTACCCTTGGCTCGCGACTGGGTGGCAACTGTGGGCGATCGCGCTCCCATCATTGTGGGCTATCGCGGCAAGCCTTACACCATTCTGGCCGTTGATGATCATCCCGAAAATCGTCTGGTGCTGGTCAATATGCTGGAACCCCTGGGATTTACCGTCATCGAGGCTAGCAATGGGCAAGAAGGCTATGACCTGGCCTGTCGCAGGCATCCCGATCTGGTCATTACCGATGTTGTCATGCCCAACCTCAACGGGTTAGACATGACTCGCAAGCTGCGGCAGATCAGTATCTTTGCCCATACGCCCATCATTGCTTCTCCGGCTAGCCTATCTCAGGTCGATCGACAAGACAGCATAGAGGCGGGCTGCAACAGCTTTTTCCCAAAACCGATTCAACTGGATGCGCTGCTGGCAGAAATTGCCACTTTTCTGGATCTGGAGTGGATCTACGACGCTGAGCAGCTATCCACGGTGTCTAATCTGGGAATCCATAACGCCCCCATAGAACTAGTGGTGCCACCCGCCCAAGAGCTAGGCATCCTCCACAGAGCCGCACAAGGCGGCTTTATGCAAGACATTCAGCAAGAGGTGAACCGGATTCGCGAGTTGGCTCCCGAATATGGCGCATTTGCCAATCAGCTTTTAGAACTGGCTCAACGATTTGATGATGAAGCCATTCTTCGTTTAGTCGAGCAATATGTTTAGGTCGAACAAGGTAGAAACGAACATGGATACACAATTGCAAAAACAACAGCAAACGATATTAGTGGTTGATGATAACCCAACCAATATTGAAGTGTTGTTTGACGTACTCGATGCGTTTGGATATCGCGTGGCGATCGCCAAAAGTGGAGAAGTTGCTCTTAAACGAATGCAAAGCAGCTTACCCGATTTGATTTTGCTCGATGTCATGATGCCCGGTATTGATGGCTTTGAAACCTGCCGTCAAATCAAGGCCAGCGAGCTGCTGCGCGATATCCCAATCATTTTTATGACGGCGTTGTCCGATACGGTCGATAAGGTAAAAGGGCTAAAGCTAGGCGCAGTCGATTACATCACCAAGCCTATCCAGCATGAAGAAGTCCTAGCTCGGATTAATGTGCATTTGCAGTTGCGCCAGCTCAACCAAACCCTTGAGAACCAAGTTGCGGAGAGAACTGCCGAATTAACAGAATCAGTCACGCAGCTTAAAGCCGCTCAAACCCAGTTGGTACAAGGTGAAAAAATGGCAAGCTTGGGGCAGTTGGTCGCAGGCATAGCCCACGAAATCAACAACCCGATCAATTTTATCTATGGAAATTTGCGTCCTGCTGAAGACTACATTGAGGATTTACTGAAATTTATAGACTGCTACCAAACCCATATCCCTGAGGTGCCCTCCCCCGTGCGTGACTGCATGGAACAGATTGATTTAGAATTCTTACGAAAAGATCTGCCCCAGCTCATTCGGTCAATGAAAGTGGGAGCCGATCGCATTCGAAAGATTGTATTATCGCTACGGAATTTCTCACGATTAGATGAGTCGGAGTTGAAGACAGCTGATGTTCACGAGGGTCTCGACAGTACCCTACTGATTTTGCAATATCGGCTCAAACGACACGATAACGGCAGCCTTCCCATTACGGTCGTCAAAGACTATGGAGCATTGCCTCAGCTTGAATGCTATCCTAGCCAGCTCAATCAGGTGTTTATGAATCTTTTGGCGAACGCGATTGATGCATTGGAAGAACAACTCCAGGCCGATCAGCGGGCAACACATGCTCAAAGCACCCACTACAGTACAGAGCATCCACCCACCATTCACATTCAGACCCTACAGCAAACGGCAGACCGAGTTACAATTCGCGTTTCAGACAATGGCTCTGGCATTCCTGAAGAGCTGCAACCCAAACTGTTTGATGCATTTTTTACAACTAAAGCTCCGGGCAAAGGTACGGGCTTGGGGTTGTCGATTAGCTATCAGCTTTTAGTCGAAAAGCATCATGGAATGCTGAGATGTCAGTCAAAACCAGGTCAGGGTACCCAGTTTGAGATTGAGCTACCCGTTCGGCAGACGGCAGCTAGTCATCTTCTCGTGTCACTTTCATAACGTGCTAAGTAGTTCAACCTAAATAAAAACCAAATTCTAAAAGTCTGCGCCGTCCGCTGTGCGGGCGGCGCAGACTTTTAGAATCTTATATTTAATTAAGCCCACCTACTTATGGCGATCGCCGTCTGTGCCTATTTAGCAGCCTCTGAACTATTGGACAAAATATCCAACGAAATTGAACTGTTGGACAAAATATGCCCGAAATTGGTGGGATTAATGGTTCTGCTCAAAATGTAGAATCAGTAGTTCTGGCTGCCTGTTTAGACAAAAGATGCCTTACAAGCTGGACAAAATATGTATGGTTAAAATCACAAAACCTGTCTTAGTTCAATTGGACGCGAACTGCCCCGCAAAATCCAGACAATCAAAATTGCAGTCACAATGCTATAAACCAATATGACTATCGGCGGGTTAAGAATCATCAGGTTCGGCTGATTCAAAACGAGCGGGATTTGCACTACTCCGGCAATCAGCCAGACAATCGACCTGGACGAAAATCGCCGCAGCAGAAACCACTGGGCGATCGCGGTTCCTGCCCAAGTTGCTGCTACGGCAATGTCTAGGCTATTACCACCCGATAATCCGACTCCGCTAGTAATAGCAGCCCCAATTGCCCCACCTACTAACGTCGCGCCAAACCAATGGGCGATCGGCAAGTAGTGCTTTAGCAGCCAGCCCTGAGCAGCCCCAACCGCTGGCGTGAGCAACAGCGACATCAGGGATAAAAAGACAACAGCACCCACTGCACCCTCGTTGGTGCCTTCGATCGCTAAGCCCAGTTGACCAGCAGTAATCCAGCTAATGTATAGTGCCACAAACCCACCGACAAAGATGGCGATCGTACTCACTAGGCACCACAACAAACCAAATACCCAGTTAACCCTGCGACTTAACATAGATTCTGCCTGCTCACAATTGCCTCATCCTATATCGAAGCAGCATCAGATGAAGATTAGACGCGATCGCCCTCCCTAAGAAAAACCCTTGGCATATCTGTACATTCGCGAATTAAATGTCGCTGTTCGTAGATATAGCCATAGACGGATTGGTTAGGACGGGATGCAGGGGTGGAACCCCTGGCTGGGGGCAAAGCCCCCACACCCCCTTTGATCCCAGTGTCCTAACCTTTGTGGCGACAGCTATAGGTGTCGTTTTAGGTGTGCGTTCGCCAATTCAATGTCGGGTGATTCTTTTCTATTATGAAACCACCCTGCCTGTCATTCCCGCGCAGGCGGGAATCCATCTGCTCGATAGGTGCGGGGGTGGATTCCCGCCTGCGCGGGAATGACGCTGGCATGTCCTAAGCTTTATGACTATGGCTATACATACCTGTCACGCGTCTGGTTTTTTGCTGATCAGTAAATAGGTTTTCATCGCTCCTTTCCCCTTCACCGAAATGAATCCGCGCTCCTCAAATAGATACTGATCTTGGAGCTGCTGATAAGTCGCTTTGGTGACTTGAATACTATCTGCCGGAGTATTAGGCTGCATCCGACTGGCCACATTGACCGTGTCTCCCCATAGGTCATAGGAAAACTTTTTGGTGCCGATTACCCCTGCAACCACAGCCCCTGTATTGATGCCGATGCATAAACTAAGCAGCTCCCCCTGAGGTGTGGTGAACTGCTTGATGGCCTGCTGCATCTCAAGTGCAATGTTGGCGATCGCTTCAGCATGATCAGGTCGAGGTAGGGGCACACCGCCCACAATCAAATAAGCATCTCCAATGGTTTTAATCTTCTCTAATCCATACTTCTCGGTGAGCTGATCGAAGGCTGAAAAGATTCTGTTCAGCAACGACACCAGGTCAGAAGCCGATATTTGGCCGGCCAACGCGGTAAAACCAACCAGGTCAGCAAACAGGACTGTTGCTTCAGCAAAACTGTCAGCAATGATGCCCTCCTCTTGCTTCAGACGCGCCAAGATTGGTTGGGGTAAGACATTTAACAGTAGCCGTTCAGTTTGTTCTTGCTGATAGCGGAGGGCTGCTTCAATTGTTTTTCGGTTGGTAATGTCATGAATAAAAACAGAGAGTCCGCCATAGACCGGAAACGTCCGAATTTCCAGCCACCGTGCCAACGGTTTAGAAAACGTCTCGACGCTAATGCTGCGTTGCTGCGCGATCGCTTTACGATACTCTTGCCCAAAAGCCGAGCCGAGCATTTCATCTAAATTTTCCTCAATTGCCTTACCCAAGAGCGCTTCGGGTAACTGCTGCAAAATCTCTCCGGCTCTGCGATTGACAAAGGTAAATCGCCCCTGTTGGTCTAGTGCAAAGAAACCATCCGTCATGCCCTCAAGCAAGTCAACCACCTGCTGGTCAGAGGCTCGCAGCTTGGCTTCTGCTTGCTGGTAGCGAAGCTTTTGGCGCTCTAATTTAGTGATAGTAAGCCGCAGCTCCATTTGGGCGATCGCCTGTCGTCCTAGCGCTTGCAACGCCTGCTGCTGTGGGGTCAGCTTGCGGGGAGTGCGATCGAGCACTCAGAGCGTCCCCAAGGGATATCCATCAGTGGTTACTAAAGGAGCACCCGCATAAAACCGAATATTGGGATCGGAATTGACTAAAGGATTCGTTGCAAACCGATCATCTTGTAACGTATCTGGCACAATCATTAGCTGATTGGGCTGAAGAATGGCATGGGCACAGAATGCAATATCTCTGGGTGATTCTGTTAGATCTGTCCCAACTGTTGACTTAAACCACTGCCGATGATCGTCTGTAAGGCTCAACAACGAAATCGGGCTACCGCAAATGTAGGCTGCCAGCGCCGTCAAATCATCGAATGCCTTTTCAGGTAACGTATCGAGGATGTCATAGTCATATAGCGCTCTGAGTCTGTCGGCTTCATTCTCCGGCTCCGGCACAGTGGAGAACGGCGGAGAAGGCGCTGAAGGCATCTTGGGCAAGTGGTTGGCACTCTGATGGGGCAAGCTAATCTTGCTCGCTAGCAGATTGACTTGCTCAATCATCCACTTAAGCAGCCCGTGCTTCCAATACATTTTGGTTTCAGATAACTTGTCTGAGGCGTTGAGTACTTATTTAGAATATCCAGTGATTTGAGTCGCGTATCTCAGGATGTAGTCACGTTAATCTCGAATCAGGTAAAAAAAGCCTGATCGCTGTCTCAAGCCGTGGAAGTTTTGCTGAAAAAGGGGCGATCGCACCAGAATTCTCGACTAGAACCTAAATGGGTTAAGAAAAAGGAGGTTGAGGTGGCGAATACAGAGCATTTGGCGCAGTTGAAGAAAGGAGTTAGGAGCTGGAATGAGTGGAGGATAGCGAATAGTAGCGTTCGACCTGTTCTCAGCGATGCCTACCTTAACGGTGCCGACCTCAGGGATGCCGATCTTAGCGAGAATCCCTATGTCATGTGGCGATCGCCATTGTTGAGGGCTGGAGAGACGCAGGAGTCTGAATAAGATTGTTAGGCTGCTTAAGTTTTTGGTAAGGCAGTGTTTTAAGTTTATCTGTCAAATCTTCAGCAGAACGCAGTATGAACTCTTACCTGTCAAGGCAAGAGTTCATACTGCAATTTAAACTTAGGAGCCTTACAAATTTAAATTTCATTGTCTAACCCTGGTAAGCCTTGCAGCAAAGCCAATATGTTCTAAAGGTTGCTCAAGTTATTTTTGTAAGACTCCTTAGCTAGCAATCTAGGATTGATATATCCTGCTATGCGATCGTTGGCAATTTATTGTATTCTTCTCTATGCGCTTGTATTGCATCCCAAATGTCAACCTTTTGCTGAAGATTGAGCCAAAGCTGAGGGCCATTCCCTAGTGTTTTCCCAATGCGAATTGCCATGTCTACCGTGATTGGTCTTCGACCTTGAATAATTTCATTAACAGTGCGCCGCGATACACCGAGAAACTCAGCAAAGCTTGTTTGAGTCATTTCAAGATCTTCAAGCACATCTGAAATGACCTCGCCAGGATGCACTGGTCTTATTTGCCTCCTATTAATAATATCTTGTAAGTCTTTCATGAATCGTTTTCCTGCTTGAAGTAGAACTCTTTTGTTTCTGTTATGGTCAGTGATAATCTTCAAGATTTAAATCGTATGCGTCGTTATCTCTAAATTTGAAAGTAATACGCAGTTACCTGATACCTTTATTGACCAAGTTTCTCCTCTATCACCTTTAAGCTGGTGTAAACCATAGCCTGGTATTCTAAGTTCATCTATATTTGTTGCGGAATCTATTACTTCAAGTCTTATTCTTACTCTTTTTTCTAACTCTTTGGGTATACCTTTTGTATTACCTTCTCTTAATAACTTTTCTAATTCCTTCTTTCTAAAAGTTTGTATCATTCAATTATAATTCTCCTATATTTCATATTAAATCTCGGTTTACAACAATATAATTTTATGACATAAATATAATTTTTGTAACTTTAGAGGTTACGATTTCACTGTAACGTGGCAGGTTACAAATGTCAAGACCCAATTACTACGAAAGCGAAAGAGGTTGTAGCAAGTGCTCACTCCGAGGTTCTGCAACCTAACAAGTCGCTGCACCGGAACGCCTCAGTATGATTGGCTGAGTTGTAAAGGTTGTCTGCGTCCGGTGAGCTTGGTCGTTTGCTCGTTTAGGTCTGGTGACTTTATCCCCTAAACCAGCGATCAAATAATGAATGGATAGAGCGCCTCAGTAACCGCTTCCGTCGCCATTGCTGAAACGCATCTTCGTAGCGATCGCCGCCTAAATAGAAGGTGTTCCAGGCATCGAGCACCACTCCCATGCCCCAGCCGATTGCCAAAAAAGGTGCCCACAGCAAACCGCTGCCCCCGGTAAATAGCAGGGCGATCGCCGCCGAAAAGCCGTTGACGATGAGATAGCGAGTGACTCGTCGCTGAAATCGGCTGCCGCGAATTCGGTCAAATTCCTGACGCTCTACGGCATCCCCTTGCTGAACCTGCCATTCTTGTTCAGCAATTTGCAGCTCTCCAGCAGAAATCCCCATTTCGTCAGCAATTTCTAACAATTGTGCTCGCGTCAACTGCTCTAACTCTCCCGCCTGGGCTTGACGGGCGATCGCCACCTGGAGAATTTGCTGAACATCTACCTGACTGTAAAAGTCCGTCCTTCCCGAATCGGAAGGTGCTGGATTTGAAGGTGGTGCCATGCGTGTCACAGATGTGAATGCCATAGACGGTGTCCCATTAAGTCCCATCTTAAGTTATAAGGAAATTTGATTACGAATGGTGGGCTAAAGCAGTGCGGATATCTGTCCTCTCGTTCGGGTTTTTCACCATGATTTGGGCACCAAAGTCATGAAGCAGAAACTCCACTTTCCATTTGCTGAGGGTCAGTGGCAGCTAAAAATGGGGCTGCGATCGCTCGACCTGGCTACGTGGATTGAAGTAGACGACGAATTTTCACCCTATCTGGCGCGCAAACGAGAGCTGCTACATCATCACTATTCTGACGTGTGGGCGGCGCTTCCCGGCAGTGAGACAGGGCAACAGGACGTGTTGGTAATGCTGTTAGAGCATTTGCCCACGCACTTTCCAACACATTATCAGCGAGATGCGCGAAGCATAACCAACCGCATAACCGGGGAGCGATGGAACTTGGATGAATGGAGCGATCGCCCGCTTGATCTGGCTGGTCGCCTGGTGCAAGAAGATCTCTGTTTGATGCTACCTAGCCCGGTGCCATCCAACGACAACGACCCAAGTAACCCTATGGACAACGGCTATCGGCTGGCCGCCGCGTCGCTGTGTTTTCCGCTGTATTGGCGGTTGCAGGAAAAGCTAGGGCAGCCGATTGGGCAAATTCATGCCCCGGTACCGGGCTATGCCAAAACGCTAGAACGTCCGGTTGATGGGTTTTTCGATCGTCTTCAGCTCCACAGACCGGGCTATCGGTTTAACTGGAGCATTGTGGATACGCCAGAATTATTTTTGGGACTGCACCGCCAGCATCAAATGGCTGATAGTATTTCGGCAGCAGGGGCGGGAGAACACCTGTGGATTCGGGTAGAGCGGCAAACGCTGCGGCGGCTACCGCTCAGCAATGGGGTATTGTTCACCGTGCGAACCTATGTCTATCCGCTGTCTATTTTGGTGCAGCACCCGGCGGCGGCGCGGGGGGTACGGGCGGCGATCGCCCAGATTCCACTTCAGATGCAGCTCTACAAAAGCATTAACCCGATACGAGCCGCGCTAGACGGGTATCTCAGCCAAATTGCGGGAATCTAGTTTGAGCCATTAAGTAGGCGGGCGTAATTAAGCATAAAACCCTAAAAGTCTGCGCCGCCCGCGCAGCGGGCGGCGCAGACTTTTAGAATCTTGTTTTTATTTAAGTTGAACTACTTACCTAGAGCCGCCATACCCATGACATCTGATTTTTCTAAGCTACCTAAGGGCGATCGCCGCGAGGTACAGGAAGCCTGGTTATTCTTAGCGCCTGCCTTAATTCTGCTGGGAATTTTTGTTCTGTATCCCATCCTCTATCTTGCGTGTCTCAGTTTCACTCAGGGCAGCTTTACCCGTGACGGCTTGCATTGGGTGGGGTTACGCAATTACTGGCGATTGCTGGTCAACCCCGATTTTTGGCAAGTGTTGGGCAATACGGGCTATTTCACCATTGCGACGGTGATTCCGGCGTTGGTGATTCCTTTGGGACTAGCGGTATTGCTCAATCGGACGGTGGCGCTACGCGGGCTGCTGCGAACAGCCTATTTTATTCCTTCGATCACCTCTCTAGTGGCTGTAGGGTTGGGCTGGCGCTGGCTGTTTCAAACAGAGGGGCCAGTCAACGGGCTGCTAACCTGGATTGGCATTCCGGCAGTGCCGTGGCTGAGCAGTACGGTTTGGGCAATGCCCGTCCTAATCTTACTGAGCGTTTGGAAACAGTTAGGGTTCAATATGGTCGTATTTTTGGCAGGCTTGCAGACCATTCCATCTAGCCGCTACGAAGCCGCCGAATTAGACGGAGCAAATGGCTGGCAACAGTTTTGGCACATTACGCTGCCAGGGCTGCGCTCGACGCTGATCTTTGCACTGGTAACGACAGCCATTTTTACGCTTCGCAGCTTTGAACAACCCTATGTGATTACGGGGGGCGGTCCGCTAAACTCAACCAATCTGCTGGTGTATTACATTTACAACGAAGCCTTTTCTCAGTTTGATTTTGGCTATGCTGCCGCTGCCGCAACAGTTTTGCTAGCCGTAACGCTGATCCTGGTGGTGCTGCAACTGCGGGTTTCGAGCGAAGACCTCTAGGAACGAATGACTCGGCAACTTCTGAGTTACCCTGTGGAGAGGTTCGTGTCGCGGTAGTCCTTGCTTGTAATAATTTTTTGAAGCGCGGACTTTACCCGCACTTCAAAAAATCATTACATCAATACCACTACCCATGTTGCCAGTTGAACGGTGTTGGGTTTGCAATGTCGATTTTGAATGCGTCTGGGCGTGGATTGCGCCAAAGCCAGGATCAGGCCGATTGGCTGTGGGTGTTGCTGCTGCTGGTGGCTGCGCTGGTGTTGTTCACCGTCAATTTGGGTGGGCTGCCCCTGCGCGATTGGGATGAGGGTACTGTGGCACAGGTGGCACGGGAAATATGGCGATCGCCCTCCCAGTCCCTTACCTGGCTATTTCCCACTCTGGGCGGCGAACCGTACCTGAACAAGCCGCCGCTGATGCACAACCTGATGGCGATCGCGTACCACTTAGGTGGCGTTAGCGAGCTGACCTCACGGTTGCCGGGGGCGCTGCTAACGGCGGTGTCGGTGCCACTGCTGTACTGGGTTGGGCGAGAGGTTTTTCCCACTCGGTTACCTGCCTTGATGGCGGCGGCAGTTTATCTGACTTGGCTCCCCGTGGCGCGACATGGACGGCTGGCGATGTTGGACGGAGCGGTGCTCTGCTTCTGGCTGCTGCTGCTGTGGAGCGTGTTGCGATCGCGGCGAGACAGTCGCTTTTCACTAGGGATAGGTATTAGCTTCGGGTTAATTTGTTTGACCAAAGGGGTGATGCTGGGGCTATTGCTGGGGGCGATCGCGCTGTTGTTTCTGGCCTGGGATACGCCTCGGCTGCTGCGTTTGCCCTACCTGTGGCTGGGGGTGGCGATCGGCAGTTTTCCGGTCACTGTTTGGTATGGAGCGCAGTGGGGACAGTACGGCGCAGATTTTTTGGGCGGCAATTTGGTAGACCAGTCCTTTCAGCGCGTGTGGACGCGGGTTGAAAATAACGGCGGTGCGCCCTGGTATTATGCGCTCGAACTGCTGAAATACAGCGTGCCGTGGCTGCTGTTTCTTCCCGCAGGCTTCTCGTTTATGCGAGAAAGCTTGCTGCTGGGCTGGGCCAAGCTAGCGCTGATCTGGAGTGGCGTGTATTTGGTGGCTATTTCGGTCATGGCGACTAAGCTACCCTGGTATGTCTTGCCGCTGTATCCGGCACTGGCGCTAGTGGTAGGTGCCCAACTGGCTCAATTGTGGAAACAGGGCAAGCACGCAGGCATCCGACAGCAGCGACGTGACTATGCATTAGGCTGGGTAGGGGCGATCGCCGTTTTAGCCTGTCTGAGCGGCGTGGGCTGTGCCTACTTTTGGCACTGGAGCCAGCCTGAAGATCCATCGTTAGTCCGCATTCTGGGCAGCTTTAGCATTAGCATGACCTTGGCAGCAGTGCTGATGTGGCGGCAAAATCCGCAGTTTATCTCCCTATTGATTTGGGGCACCTACCTATCGTTGCTGCTGCTGATGCTGTCGCCCCACTGGGTTTGGGAACTGGCAGAAGCGTATCCCGTTAAGCCCGTAGCAGAACTAGTGCAGCAGTACACACCACCCGGCGAGACAATCTACACCTCCTACGCCGATCGCCGTCCCTCACTCGATTTCTACAGCGATCGCCGCATTCTACCTGCACCCGCCAAACGGCTCCAACGGCTGTGGCAAACGGAACCCCAAGTCTATTTCTTGCTAGACCGCGATCGCCTCAAAACTCTAGATTTACCAAAACGACAGATTTTAGGGGAAGCCGAAGGCTGGATACTGGTGCGGGGCGATCGCTAGAACCGTCAGGAGGACGGCGCTGCTGGCTGAGCGATCCCCGGAATCAATACCTCTTGCCTAAATGTTGCCCACTGGGCGATCGCCTCTGGGTTAGAGGGCACACCAGAACGCAGCAGAGCAACACCATCTTGCAGGTCAATCAACCCGTACTGGTTTCTTTCAATCCAGCGAGAAATGCGGTTGGTCATGCCGATCAGCGTCTTGCGTTCATCGTCAAAGGCAACCTGAAACTGCTTGGGATACCACAGATCGGCGATCGCATACTCTACCTGAATCACCTCACGGGCATCGTTCCTTAGCCGAGTCGCCGGATAGCGCAGCACCTCGCGGCGATTAGACAAATGCGCGACAATGTTACCCGTCGCTGTCACGCTGGCCGTGGGAGGAATTTGAGCAATCAGCGATCGCACCGCCTGAGCATGTTGCCACTGCCGTGCCGGAGACGTATAGACCCAGGGTTGAATCGAGTCGGGAATGATCACCGACAGGGCACGGTTTGGGTTAGATGTAAGCGTTAACAGAAGTGCCAGTCCCATGCAAAGTCGCCAGAAATTCTGGGTGCGCGGTTGAAACTGGAGCGGGTGCTTAGCCCACCACAAAATTGCCCCATAGAACAAACCAGGCACCAGCGTTACCGCATAGCGCAAATGCAACGACAGCGCCGTCGGGTCGTTTTGCATCAGAATTTTGAGAATGGGAAACCCAGCCAGCAGCCAGGCATCGAGCGACACAACGGGCACAAACATTAGCGGCAGCCACTGGGCCAACAAATAGCTGAGGGTTCGTCCGGGTGGGTTAATCAACTCCGAGAGCAATTTGAGCGGATTGAGGGCGATCGCCAGCAACACTTGCAGCGTAGATGCTTCCTGACCCTCTACAAATTGCCCAAACTGCTCTACCATAAACCGCCGCGAAATGTCTGGTGAGAACGCAGGCATTACTACATTCGTCAACAGCAACATGTAGCCTAAACTGACCACACACACGGTTATTCCTACCCAGCTAAACCGACGGCTTAGTAACAAATATGTACCAATGCCAAACAAAATCACCCCGGCATCTTCCCGCACAATTAGCGTTAGGCCAGTCAACAGCCAAAACAGTCGCCAGCGCCGCTTCTCCATTGCCCATAGCAGCCCAAAGACAAATAGCGGCACCTGACAAAAATCGTGAAAATTGGCCAGTGTGGGTGCCAGAACCGCATTGGCTACATAATAACTTGCGGCTATCAACACGGCGACATGGGGCGGATGGTAGTGCCGCGCCAATCCATACAGCACTAGCCCCCCCAGTGTTATTAGCGTTACCTGCAACACCGATAGCCCTGCTGGTGACTGAAAGAGGGCGTAGAACGGCAGCCACAGCAGCAGCGCAGGCGTAAAGTGCTGACCTAATCGTCGGTAATACACCGCCGCCACATCTCCATCCAGCAGCACTGAACTAGACTCAGTAGACGACAGTGAACTTTCAAACCAGCGCCCATGCAAACTGTTCCAAAACACCTGGTTAAAAATACCCTGGTCAAACGAGACGAAGGTCGGGAAAAAATTGTAGTACCGTTGCAGCGCAAAAACGCAGCAGAATAGCCAAAACAGAATCGATATCCCCACCACTAGCCGCATTCCCCAATCCTTCTGAATGCTTCTCATAACCGCTTTTACAACTGCTTCAGCGTTTACACTCTCACATTGCGGTGACGGGTTCAAGCAGTATGCCACTAGCTATCAGATCTTGCTCAGCCCGTGGGACAGTAAAAACCTCTACCTGCAAGGGGTTCGGATTACTAGAGTGGGACGCTCCCGTAAGCTGTTTTGAGAAATCCCTAAGAGACGATCTACCCCCAGAGCGTGCTTCGATACCTTTGACTGTAGGATTTACGCAGTTATATCCATAGTTATAAAGCTTAGGACATGCTAGCGTCATTCCCGTGGAAACGGGAATCCACCCCCGCACCTATCGAGCAGATGGATTCCCGCCTGCGCGGGAATGACAGGGAGGCGTCCTATTGATCATGGCTACCGCTATAGATGATATTGCGGACTCTCCACGCTCGCAATATCATTCAAATTTCGGCATTGCTTAATCTGGGTGTGATTTTTTTTGCAAGGAGCGTGCCGCCCTCCTTGCAAAAAAAATCATAAGAGCAGGGGCATCATCATTTGACTCACAAAAAACGATGAGAATGCAGCTTATGCATCCAGCTAATTCTCTAAACGCATACTGTAGTGACGTTCTCACTCTAATGTGCGATATCCCTAAAGAATCGGCAAGTCTAAGCTTATTTTGATGCACTTCACCACGCCCTGTTTTGCGAGATCTACCGCCATTACTGTCATGCTACGGAGCATTGTTGTAAGCATGGGCTGTTACGTAGGGGCACAGTGAGTTCGGTACTGATGCTAAGGATTGCGTACGAAATAAAACCTAATTTTTTTTTGGAAGTGCCGCGCGGAGCGCGGCACTTCCAAAAAAAAATTGCAGGTTAATTAATTTGCAATGCTAAGCATGAGTGTTACGGTGGCGCTTTAGTTCTTGTATACAGTAGGTGGTTGTAGTCGCTAAGGATTGGGTCATGGAGATGAGTTAAGTAGTAACTTTTAACCACCGATTTTTGCTTGGAGGTCTGCATTATGGACCTTTCAAGCAAACATCAAGAGGAGTCAGAGCACTACCTAAGTCCAACTAAGGCTCATGGATGGTTTCACTCAATATTCAGTTTGCTAAATCTGGGATGGCAACCCAAGGATAATTATGGAAACAACAAAGCAGAAGGATTCTCAAAGCGGGTCTATGGTTTCGACCTCTACGATGCCTAGTGGCAACTCTAGTTTTGACAATTGGGCGATCGCCGTGCGGGCGCAAATGCTAGCTTCTCTGCGTAAACGCGGTGGCCGTTACTAGGTTTTGTAATCTCCAACCTCTGGATCAGCTCAGAGGTACGAAAATTTATGCTTCGAGCGTTAACTTTCGAGGATTAAACCGGGTTTGATTCCCCTTGCTGGCTTGATTACACGTGTTGCACACACCAGTCTCGCAGAAGGGCGATCGCCTGTTGTAGACCCAATGCATCACTGTGCTGTAGAAATTGTAAAATTCGGCTTGATGGCAAAAATGGAAATGCGGGACTTTGTGTACATTCCACATACGCTCGGTCTTGGAGTTGATAGATCCGCATTTCTCCCTTGAGCACGTCTTCTCCGCTCGTTGTGACGTATTGCCATAATTCAGGAATGCCCAAACTGGCGCAAATGGCAAACTTGTTAAGTCCGCTTTTTGTCATAGCTACCTCTACCAGTAGATCTGGCACCGGCTGATCAGGTAACTGAACCGTAACGATTTCGTCGATTTCCTGAGGTTGTTCAGCGATAGACTGAGATTTTAGGTAGTAGCAAGCATCGGGCTGAATGCTGCATTGCAGTTCGCGGTGAATGATTAGAACAGGGGCGATCGCTGCGACCATTACGCCAATCTCATCTCCCACCACCAAAATTAACGACTCCACTAACTTTCGGCATCGCTCGTGGTCTGCCATAGGAGTCATCATTTCCAGCTTGCCCCGCGCATACGTGAGTCGGGCACTGCGGTTTTGTCCTAGTTCCACCAGTAGGGTTTCAAACTGCTGCCAACTAACGTTGGGCAATACAAGACGCTGTTCAGGTAAGTGAGGAGAATTTTTAGTCATAAAAATGCCGTTTTGAGAGCATTATTTCTTCTAGATTTGTCGAGCAATAAGTAACCAGGTCTTACGCGGTTAAATGTTGGGTGTTGCTATTTCATGTATAGCCATAGTCATAACGCTTAGGACATGCCAGCGTCATTCCCGCGCAGGCGGGAATGACGCTAGCACCTATCGAGCAGATGGATTCCCGCCTGCGCGGGAATGACAGGGAGGAGTCCTATTGATCATGGCTACCGCTATATGATTTTTTTTGCAAGGGGTGCTGAGCGAGCCTTGCAGTAAAAATCATACCCAGATTAAGCAATGCAAAATGTTGTGCCTTATTCAACTTTCTTGCTTTTGTGTCTGAGATGCATAAGTGCTTTTGATGCACAGGGTTTATTGCGATGCTGATGAGGTGGTGCAGTAGGTATTCACCTCTTGCACCAGCGGCACTTCCAAACTTGTGGCAGATTGAAACGTTCCGTAAGCTTGTTCAGTGGCTTCACGGTTTTGTTCGCCTATACCCTGAGCAACACTACGAGCCGATTCGGCAACATCAGTGTAGAGTGCCACGAAACGCTGCTGATAGGCCTGTAGTTGAGAATTGGAGAGATTAATCTCTCTCATGGCGGCTATGCCTTGGTCGTACTGGACAGCCACTTGTGAAAGCGCACCACTATTAGGAACTGCATTCGATTGGACTATCGTCTGCACCTCACCTGCAATTTTATTGGCCACTGTAGTCAAGCGGTTGCATTGAGCAATTTTGCTCTCCTGACAACTTACCGCTAACCCACCTAAAACAGCCGCCAGTGTAATGCTGCGCCAGTAGCCCAAGACCAATCTTTTTGTGTGAAAGTCTCTCTGAACATGCCTTTCACACGAAAAAATGTTTAGCCTGGGCACGTAGTGCCGCATAAGAAAATAAATCACTTTATGAACGAGATACATGACGCTTCTAGGAACAATACGCGCAAGACAGGAAGCTAAGGTAGACAAAATAACGGCTTACACTTTTTGGTTACTTACCCGCTCGACAAACCTGACTAAATAATACCGTTTCTCGAAGTCGGTTCTGGGTTGCTGGGTAAGTCGGAGGTGGCTAAGAGTGGACGCAGTCGCTGGGGCAGAGTAGCTTTGCCAAAGGTCGCGATCGCCCGCTGCCGTAACCAGTAGCGATCGCAGCGAAGATCCGTCGATGATGATGTTAACTGCAACGATGCCGGGGCAGGGGGGGGGAGTTGAGTCTGCTCTAAGCATTGAAGCATTTCAATACAGGCCGTCGCCACAGCAGTAGGGTCACGATGCGCCACTCGCCAGCCCATCTGACCATCTTGTAATGGGTCTGCTGAGCCGTCTGAATCGCCTGCCAGCACAGGGATGCCGCAGGCCATTGCCTCTAAGTACACCACACCAAAGCCCTCTTGAGACGGCATCACATAGGCATCTGCCAAACGATAGTGATCGGGCAGGGCAACCGTGGGTACAAAACCCGCAAACACGACCCGATCGGCGACTTGCAATTCCTTTGCTAAAGCAGCAAGCCGTGGTTGATCATCCCCTCGGCCAATGACGAGGTATTTAACCGTGGGAATGACCTGCGCGATCGCCGGTAGAGCCTGAATTGTGACATCTACTCCTTTGTAGCGATCGCCAGACCAAAGACGAGCAACGGTCAGTAGAACCCTAGCCCCCATTAGGCCATACTGTTCCAGCAGTACCAAAGATTTGCTGCCAGGAGAAAAGCGATTCCCATCTACAGAGCAAGGTAGCAAGCGAAATTGATTGACCGATAGCCGATTGGCGGCACAGGTGCGATCGCGAGTATAGCGACTAATCGTCCAAATTTGACTGGCGTGTCGCAATGCCAAACGAAATCGAAAGGGCAGTGGCTCCCAGGCTTCTTTGCCGTAGGTTATCACTGTGTAGGGAACGCGCAGTGGGATACAGCAGATTGCTACCAAGGTAGCAAGATAAACATGGCCACAAAAAACTCGACGTGGGCGTTGCGTCAACAGAAACCATAACAGAGCGATCGCCAGCCTCAGGCGTGCCACAGTAGAGTTAGCGTGCCAGAACGACCGTAGTTTGATGTTTGGAAGTAAAGACGAACCGGGCTGCTTCAGCCGATCTCTCAGCAAAAATACAACAGCCGGGGGTACATCCTCCAGATCACCGTAAGCGCAGAGAAAATCTTGAATGTAGGACTGAATTCCACCTTCCTGCTCAAAAGCCTCCAGAAACAGAAAAAGGTATGGAGACACTCTCACAATTGAAATCCATATTTCACAATCAAGAGACAGTTACGCCCGTCTGAATAGCGATCATAAGACACGCGATCGGCTAAGCGCCTTAGCAAAAACCAGCCATATCCGCCCTTGCACAGGGTACCCGGCTCTGGTTCTTTGAGAACGTCTGGGTCAAACGGCGAGCCATGATCCCAAACCCGCAGTTCTAGCCAGTCATCCCAAAAGGCTAGGTCAATTTCAATAGGCGTTTCACGAGGTAAATTTCGATGAGCGTGGCGAACAGCATTTGAGAAGCCTTCTGCCAATGCCAAATTCAAAGGATAAATCTGATTTTTAAGCCAAGGAATCTTATAAATAGAATGAGCGCAGCAACCTTTGAACCAATCCTGCACTCCATCGAGAGCAGCTAGGTCACTAAAAACTACAAGACGTTCGCGCTGTAATACGTTCACACACTGTTAGAGAAGAAAATTGCCACAAAATTTACCCTGCAACGCTAAATTCTTTTTGCACGAGTAACGTTTTGGAGTCCACAAATCATCTCCCGCCCAGTAAGAAGATAATTCATGCAAACTAATTTGCCGTAAAGAAAAATTTAGCGCCCAGACTAGATTCAGATGTGCAATAAACACTCCAAACACTAGTAAAGGCGCTAAAAACAACGACTAATCTAAAACAAACCCAACGTTAAGGATTTGTCGATGGGGAACGTAGCACCAATACCCATCCACAACGTTACAGCCGTACCAAACAAAAACACGGTAGTTGCAACAGGACGGCGAAAGGGATTTTGAAACTTGTTGACGTTCTCAATAAACGGCACCAACATCAAACCCAAAGGAATGGCTGACTGTAGGGCCACACCCAAAAGCTTGTTGGGCACAATTCGCAGAATTTGGAATGCAGGATACAAGTACCACTCAGGCAAAATTTCTAGTGGAGTAGCAAATGGATCAGCCGCTTCACCAACTAGAGCAGGGTCAAGCACTGCTAGAGCAACGCAACAAGCAATAGTTCCGAGAATTACAACGGGAAAAATATACAGCAGATCGTTGGGCCAAGCAGGTTCACCATAATAGTTGTGACCCATGCCCTGCTTCAGCTTTTCACGCAACGCGGGATCGGTTAGATCCGGCTTCTTTATAGTTGCCATAGTTTAGGGGTGTTCTCC
>Ga0105046_10000643_pt1 | contig 50160 bp, 53 predicted proteins | sample MAT03_FD_78385 | JGI IMG/M metagenome (GOLD analysis project Ga0105046, IMG submission 78385) | Freshwater microbial communities from Lake Fryxell liftoff mats and glacier meltwater in Antarctica - MAT-03 (megahit assembly) | ecosystem: Environmental > Aquatic > Freshwater > Ice > Liftoff... | reverse complement strand
GAGCGATACAATGGAATGGAAATATACTTACATCTCCCGGAGATTTCCTCGTCCCGCCGCGCTGTGCATATACTGCGCAAGTTCCGCGCTTGTTTAGCAACACCCTGCGAAACAATATATTACTAGGCATGAACCGCACCGACGACGAGATATATAAAGCGACAAGACTAGCCGTTATGGATCGCGACCTTGAACAAATGGATGACAACCTCGAAACTCTGGTCGGTGCGCACGGAGTGAAACTCTCAGGCGGACAGGCACAACGAGCCGCCACCGCACGCATGTTTATTCGAGAGTCAGAACTGGTCGTCTTCGATGATCTTTCCAGTGTATTAGACGTTGAAACTGAGCAGCAACTTTGGGAGCGGATTTTCGAACAGAATAACATGACCTGCCTCGTTGCCTCTCATCGCCGTCCACTTTTGCGACGAGCAGATCACATCATCGTTTTGAAAGATGGCCGCATCGAATCTGAAGGCACACTGGATGAATTGCTCGAAACGAGTCAAGAGATGCGTGAGTTGTGGAAACTTGAAGAGTAGCGCGAGATTTATCTCGCCCTCTGCGACATGAATGTCGCGGTACGAATAAGGAAAAATATAATGGACATTATCACTGGCAAAATTTTGAAATTAAACAACTGGCCCGATGGAAAAATCATTGGGGTGGCAAAAAATATCTCGGCGCAGTTATCAACTCAAGGTTTGGAACGTGACGCGATTCTGAGTCAACTGGATGCGGTTCGGCAAGACCCCGCTCATTTCCTCGCCGATCCTATAATGGCAGACCTCGCGCGCGAATGTATTCGGCTTACGCAAAAAGATGAGCCTTCAAAAGACGAACTACTTGAAAGCCCAATCCCCTTTCCGATTTGGGGACGGGAAAATATTGACGATGAAGCGATCAAGCAAATGGAAAATTCGATGCGCCTGCCTATCACTGTGGCTGGCGCATTAATGCCCGATGCCCATGTCGGTTATGGATTACCCATCGGCGGCGTGCTGGCAACTGATAATGCTGTCATCCCATACGCGGTCGGTGTGGACATTGCCTGCCGCATGAGACTCTCGCTGTATGAAGTCTCGCCGATTTTGCTTGGACAAAAGAAAGGTGTGTTCGAAGATGCTTTGATGGGGCAAACAGCCTTCGGCATCGGCTGTAAATGGACAGGCAGCAAGAAGGCGCAACATGCCGTATTAGATGACGATGCGTGGTATGCAACTCCGCAACTCAGGATGTTGAAAGACACTGCCATGAATCAACTTGGCACAAGCGGCACAGGCAATCACTTTGTTGAATGGGGATCGTTCCACTTGACCGAGTCTATGTTTGGGCTGGAACCTGGCGTTTACCTTGCGCTGCTTTCGCACAGCGGCTCGCGCGGCGTTGGCGCAAAAATCGCGGATCGGTTTAGCAAACTCGCCATGGAAAAGCATCCCAACCTTGATAAGTCTGTGAGATACCTCGCGTGGCTCTCGCTTGATTCAGAAGTTGGTCAGGAATATTGGCTTTCGATGGAACTTGCTGGCAGGTTTGCTTCGGCAAATCATTACATTATTCATCAACGGGTCGCCGCCGCAGTTGGGCTTAAAGAAGCCGCAGTCGTTGAGAACCATCACAACTTTGCGTGGAAGGAAAAACTTGGCGATGGCAGAACTGTCATCGTGCATCGCAAAGGTGCAACGCCCGCAGGCGAAGGCGTTTTGGGTATCATCCCCGGCTCAATGGGAGATGCGGGTTATCTGGTACGCGGCAACGGAGTTGCTTCAGCGCTGGAGTCTGCGTCACATGGCGCGGGCAGATTGATGAGTCGGAAAACTGCGTTGAATTCGATCAGCAAATCGGCACGGGATGAATATCTCAAAAAGAACAACGTCACCCTGCTCGGCGGCGGCATGGACGAATCGCCGCAAGCCTACAAGCCAATTGAAGCGGTAATCAACGCGCAAACTGAACTTGTGGATGTGCTTGGTAAATTCACGCCGCGTATTGTGCGCATGGCAGATGAGCCTGGCGATATTTAGAAACATGGCTTGGGAAAATACCCAAGCCATGTTTTCCTTGCCAACTCACAGTAGTTTCGGGTATGCTCAATGATAAGGAAATAAAATCATGGAAAATACACATGAGAAAAAATTTCAGGATAAACTACTGCTTTTTTCACAGGAAACCAGCGACACAGGCCGCCGCGCTGTCGAAGCAGATCTGTGGAACGAATATGGCACAGAGCGAGTTGTCTTTGTTTTGGATATGTCGGGCTTCTCTCTATTAACCCGCAAATACGGAATCATTCATTATCTTTCAATGGTGCGCCGTATGCAATTGACAGCCGAGCCGATCATCAAAACATACGAAGGCAGTCTGATTAAATTTGAAGCAGATAATTGCTTCGCGGTTTTCCCCAACACGCTCTCCGCCATCCACGCGGCCATCGCGCTGCAACTCGCGTTCGATGCATCCAACCTGCTCACATCAGACGATTTCGATGTCCACATTTCCTGTGGAATTGATTATGGAAAAATCCTCATCATCGGAGATCAAGATTGTTTTGGCGATGCCGTCAACCGCGCCTGCAAATTAGGCGAAGACATGGCTGCTGCGGGAGAGATTCTCATCACACAAGATGCAATCAAAACCATCGCATCTGAACTCGATTTCAAACTGCGCGAGGTCAACATCTCCATCTCCGGGCTTAACATCCCCGCCTACGCAATCATATATCGTAAAGACTAAATGAATCAAAAAGGGTCACGCCCATTTAAGCATGACCCTTTTATTTATGCTTTCTCTAAAATTTCAATCGCATTCTTAATTCGCTGTAAACACTTTTCCCTGCCAATAATTTCCATGCTTTCAAACAACGGAGGGCTGACTTTCTGGCCTGTCGTAGCGACACGTAGAATACCGAAGACTTGATTGGCATTCAAGCCGCTCTCTTCGACGTATGCCCGCAAAGGCGGCTCGCATCTTTCGTGACTGATATCTGGCTGCTCGACCAGAATTTGATATGCCCTTTGAGCGATCTCTGCCGATTGCTTTGCATCCAATCCTTTGGCGATTAAATCTTCGGGGTTCGGGGTCACGTCCTCATTAAAGAAGAAGCTGCCAAATGCAAGGCACTCATCCAAAGTGACCAGTCTCTCACGGATCAGCGGAATAATTTTTAACAAAATTTCATCGTTTACGATGAGTCCCTGACGGGTAAAGTAAGGCTTGATACGAGCTGCCAGGTCTTCGGTTGTAAAGAGGCGGATGTGTGTCGCGTTGAAATGATCCAACTTTTGGAAATTGATCGCGGCAGGCGAAGGAGTCAAACTGTCAATGCTAAATCGTTCGACCATCTGCTCAAGATTCATCACATCGTCTTCGGCTACGCCCCATCCCATCAATGCAATCCAGTTATTCACACCTTCTGGGGTAAAGCCCAACTCATTCATATCCTTGATGAAGACCGAATAACCATCTGTCATTGCGAGCGTGGTATCGCGCTTACTTAATTTACCTTTACCACTTGGCTTAAGAAAAACAGAAAGATGCACCCAAACTGGTTCGTCCCAACCAAAGGCGCGCACGATATTTACATGCAACGGAAAAGTTCCCAGCCATTCAGAACCACGCAACACATGCGTAATTCCCATTTCATGGTCATCTACCATTGCCGCCAGATGATACGTGGGCAAACCATCTGATTTCAGAAGCACCTGGTCATTGAGCTGTTTGTTTTCTGTAACAATTTCGCCGCGTAAATGATCGACAGCAACTGTTGTGCCCTCTCTCGGCATTTTAAAACGGATAATATATTTCTCACCATTGGCAATACGATGAGCCGCTTCATCTGGAATTAAGAGGCGGCATGTTCCATCGTAATGCGGATTTTCTCTTCGCTTTTGCTGTTCCTGCCTTACTCTTTCCAGCTTTTCAGGTGTGCAAAAACATGGGTATGCATGTCCATTATTTACAAGCGTATTGACATGGGCGTGATAAATCTCACGGCGATCTGTTTGACGGTAAGGTCCATAAGGGCCGCCAATATCGGGGCCTTCATCGTAATTCAAACCGAGCCAACGCAGCCCATCGATGATCTCCTGTTCAGCGCCAGGCACAGTTCGAGAAACGTCTGTATCTTCGATGCGCAGAATAAACTGTCCACCAGTTTTCCTGGCCAATAGGTAATCATAAAGAGCAACGCGCGCGGTGGCGAGATGCATATGCCCCGTTGGAGAAGGTGCAACACGAGTGCGTGCAGGTTTGATAGTCAAGATAAACGCTCCTAAAAATAAAAATTATGAAAACTTTTAATACCCTGCTTAATTTCTACAATCTTCCAACAACCCACGAAACAAATCATTAAAATTCCATTTGTGTATGACGCATGACAACACTTTCGACCAAGCCAATCCCGAGCATGAGCGCAGTCAAGCCGCTGCCGCCATAACTAATAAAAGGAAGCGGCAGACCTGAAACAGGAAGGACATTCAGATTCATTCCAATATTAACGGCAGCTTGAAAAAAGATGAGAGTCGCAACTCCTATCGCGATCATGGAGCCGGCTACATCACGTGCTTTTTGGGCGGCGCGAATACAGCGCCAGACAATCACGCCAATGGTAATGATGATCAGCACACCTCCCACCATACCAAACTCTTCAGAACTGGCGGCAAAGATAAAATCTGTATGGCGAACTTTAAGAAAACGTAATTGAGTCTGAGTGCCATGTCCATAGCCCTCTCCAAAAAGTCCGCCTGTGCCAACAGCAATTAGCGCCTGTTGCACATTATAACGATTGCCATAGGTATCATTTGGATCTGGAACAACAAAATTTACAATACGTTCCTGTTGATACGCCTGCAAAAAGGGGATTTTAATCCCAAGCACAGAGAGCGCTATCAAACTCGCCAGCGCAACAGCGCCGATTGCCGCAGAAGTAAGTACATGCTTGATTTGTACTCCATTTACCCAGAGCATGACTGCAAGGATAACAGACAGCAAAAGCACATTGCTCAAATTAGGCTGGAGAAGGATCATAATGATAATTCCTGAAGCCCAAAGAATGGCGCCAAATGCCCATTTCAGGTCACGAGGCCGATGCCGAACAACTTCAAAGTACCGCGCTAATATAATGATGGCAACGATCTTGGCAAATTCGGTTGGTTGAAGAAAGAGAACGCCTACTTGAAACCAACGCTGCGCGCCAAAGGCAGATTGTCCAAAGCCGGTCAATGACACCAGAAAAATCATAATCCCAAAATAGATGGGGCGATACAAAGCCAGCCAGTACCGATAATCGACGGAGGCGACTAAAAAGATAAGCACTACGCCAAGCAAGGCAAAATAAACCTGACGCGTAATCAACGGCTGCAACACCTCATTACCTGCCACAGCAGAGCGAATCATGGCTGTGCCAAAAGAAGATGCAAGAACAATCGCACCTAATAAAATAAAGTCAAAGTTACGCCAGGAAAGCCCACGAGTCATATTAAAAAAACACGGATACAACCAATGTTAGATTCACATCGAGTTGATCCGTGCCTCCAAGTAAAAAAGAGATCAACCTGCGCGATGACGCGTCACGCTCCGCAAGGGAATATCAGCTACCAGCCGCTGGGAGCGGCCATCACGTTCGAGTGCAATTTGAACTGACTCAGGGTCAATTTCAATATAATGTGAAATCGCCAAAAGAAGTTCATCCTTTAATGACTCCAATTGCGCTGGTGTCAGATCGGTGCGGTCATGTACCAGAACAAGTTGCAATCGTTCTTTTGCGCTTTCGGCGCTTCGTTTTCGCGTAAAGAAGCCCATCTTACTTCCTCCCCGTTAATTTTTGGATCGCGCCCCACAAACCGCCTTGCTGTTCGAGATCCATAAAAGGAATATCATGACCTTGAATACGTTTTGCTATGTTTCGAAAAGCCTGCCCTGCGCGACTCTTAGGGTCTGTTACAACGGGCGCGCCGCGATTTGAGCCAATAATCACAGATTCGTCTTCAGGCACAATTCCAATTAACTGGATACCGAGCAAATCCAACACATCTTCAGCAGAGAGCATGTCATTATTTCTAACCAAGGTTGGATTTAATCGATTAAGGATCAATGCCGGGCTTCCTTTTTCTTCTGCTTCCAGAATACCTATCACGCGATCTGCATCTCGCACCGCGCTGACTTCAGGGTTGGTCACTATCAAAACGCGATCAGCGGCCGCGATGGCATTTCGAAAACCACGCTCAATCCCCGCAGGCGAGTCAATGATTATGAAATCAGCATCAGGCCTCAGGTCGTTACAGATGCGGGTCATATCAGATGGCGAAACCGCATTCTTGTCCCGTGTCTGCGCGGCAGGAATCAAGTATAAGTCGGGGTAATGTTTGTCGCGAATCATTGCCTGCTTTAATTTACAGCGTCCTTCAATCACATCCACAATATCATAGACGATGCGGTTTTCCAATCCCATGATCACATCGAGGTTGCGCAGGCCGATATCGCCATCCATGCAGACTACTTTTTTGCCATCAGCAGCCAGCGCGGTGGCGAGGTTGGCAACGGCTGTGGTTTTTCCCACGCCGCCTTTTCCAGATGTAACAGTGATCACTTGAGCAGTCATATAAATTCCTGTAAATAAGATTAGCCTGTGCGCCAGAGTTCAGCTTGTAAACGTCCTTCACTATTAATACTGGCGACTTCAGGTTTCGGATCTTTTTGTGGCTTAAGCATGGCAGAGACTTCATCTGCAATGCGGAGTTGAGTGGCAGAAAGATCAAGAGCGCAAATAAAGGCTGAGCGATTACCTTTGGCTCCAGCATGGATCATACCGCGCACACGTCCCCATACGATAACATTGCCGTCGGCGATAATTTCTGCGCCTGGATTCACATCTCCCATCACTACAATATTGCCGGGAAACTCAATTCGTGTTCCAGAGCGTAATGTTTTATTAACAAACAAAGCACTATCATCTGAAACAACATCTGCGTGCCTCTGCTCTTCAGGCCTGGGTTTTGATATCCGAGTTGCCAAGCCAAGCAATTGCGAGGTGTGTTCTGTGGTGGGAGATTCGCTAACCACCGCCCAGAGGGTAATGTTACGCTCTGACAGGTGATCGCGCAAGTCGACCAAATCGTTTACTTTTAATATCTGTGAACCGACATCAATCGCAAGCCGCGCGCCCTGAAAAAATGCGGGGCGCTCACCAACCTGTGCAAGTAAAGAAAGATACTGGTCTTCCCATGGCGCATCCGAAAATGTCGCGAGAAGACCGTCTCGTATCCCTTTGATCTGAACCAGTGAAATAGTTTGCTGCATAAGATAAGACCAGATTAAATAGTGTTTTGAATTATACCTGACGCTTTATAAAAAATTGAATTATTATTTTGACAAGTCGATTTCAGTGCAGCAGCAACTATGGCACTGAAATCGGGTTTCCCTGCGCAATATCAATTGCCTTTAATTCGAAATAAGCTTTAATCACACGCGAGACAATCGGACCGGCCACGCTAGCGCCTTCGCCGCCATTATATGCAAATGCGACCACAATAATTTCAGGGTCATCAAATGGAGCGTAGGCTAAAGTCCATGAATGGGTGGGCCATGCCCCGTAATTACAGCGATTTGCAGCGCGTGCGACATCGTCACAGTATTCAGCTGTCCCTGTTTTTCCCGCAACTGCGATGGGGAAATCATTAAAAATCTTATATAAAGTTCCAAATAATGGATCAGTGACCGCCAACCGAGTTCCCGCCCGTACTGCGGCAATGGATTCGGGCTGAATAATTTTTAATTCTTCTGTCAGGCTGCAATAACCATTTTCGCATGAATATCCCTGGATCTTGGGCGTGACAGTCACATCCCATTTTAAGTTGGGAGTAAATGGAGATATTTGATAACTGCCCGGGGCCTGGAAATCGGTTACATTAAAAATTTCAGGATCGGGATTAAACCAGGCTTCTATCTCATTACCATCGCCATCAGTTATTTTACGAACCACTGTGGGCTGCATAAGTTTTCCATTATTTGCAATTGTTGCACCGGACATTAATACCTGCAAAGGTGTGGCAAGCACATAGCCCTGCCCCACACTGGCAATATAGGTATCCCCTGTAGACCAGTTCTCACCCGTATTGATACGTTTCCATTGCGGGTCAGGGATCAAGCCGTCCTGTTCACCTTTTAATTCGATGCCAGATCTTTCGTCATAACCAAGCGCACGGGCATATTGCTGCAAGCGCTCAATGCCTAACCCTTGTTTAATCTGGTCCAAATAACCGCCGCCCAGTTTGTAAAAGCAAACATTACTTGAATAAGCAATACAGTGTAAAAAATCTATGGGGCCGAACCCTTCCGGCTTTTTATCGTAAATATGATCTACGAATGGGCGTGTATTTAATCCTGTACAAACATCGTTAGGATTAAATTTTTCACACAATTCCAGTTTACCCGGAGCGTCAATAATGGTATTCAAATCCACGATATTCTCGTTAAAAGCTCCTGTGGCAGTGGATAACTTGAATACTGAACCGGGCGGAAACTCAGCAGAGATGGCGTTATTCAACAAAGGTTTTCGTGGATCCTGACTTAATTGTTCATAATAATAGGAAGGAATCAAACGCGCAAAACGATTGTTTTCATATGTAGGGTAGGAAACCATGGCCAGTATCTCACCTGTCTTTGGATTCATGGCAATAACCACGCCGCTTGAAATACGAACCTTTCCAAAGTAGGTATTCCAGAAATTTATTTCTTGAATTAAAGAAGCCTCGGCTACAGCCTGCAGGCGCGTATCAATGGTTAAGTAAACATTATTTCCAGGCACGGCCGGGATAGGCGGCTCCAGGTTACGAAGTTCCTGACCGGCCACGTCAATCTGTACCACGCGCAAACCATTTCTACCAGCAAGGATATCCTGTAGTGAATCTTCAACTCCTGCATATCCGATCTTATCGCGATTGGGAATAAATCCTTGAGCTCGATACTCCTCTTCAAGAGTAGCGGGGATTGGGCCGAGGAAGCCAATCAAAGCAGCAGTCAATGAGCTGGTTGGATAATCGCGTATCGGTTCCACATCAACCGTTACACCGGGCCAGTCAATCGAATTCTCTTCCACCACTCTGGCCACCTCAGTTGACACATTACATTTTATTTTCACGGCGCTATAAGGCGCAAGCGTATCCTGCAACGCCACAAGTTGAGCAATACCCGGGCCGGGCACACAAGCCGCAAATAATTTAGCTTCTTCCAGAGCTTCATCGGTTACCGGTCCGCCTACAGGGACATTAATCAGGACTGAAAGTTCACGATAGATGCGCTGAATATCAGATTCGTCATCGGGCAGGCTGGCAGGAGTAATCACGATATTGTAAGATGCCAGATTGCGCGCCAAAATATATCCATTGCGATCATAGATAATTCCACGTGGAGCGGGCACACTTACATCCTTGGTGTAATTTTCAATCGCGCGGGCAGCCCAAATAGAGCCTTCGACAACTTGAAGATTCACAAGCCGTAAGAGCAAGCCGGCAAACGCAAGGAACACAACAATATAAATTGTAGCAAGCCGCCATGCCTCAAAACGAACGGGGCGCGACGTTGAATTAGAGCTCATTCATACTCCTCTACAGGATAGACCCAGCGCGACAACTCGCGCATAAAAACATAAATCGGAATTGAAAATAACATATTTAACAACAAGCTGGGCAAGACGATTAATCCTATCACATCAGCAAAAGCGAACGGAGTTCCCAATATACGCAAGACGGCATAAGATAATAAATTCATAAATAAAGTTCCTGCAAACGTGACGCTGAACATAGCCAGCAAAGGCGCCTGCCAGACACGCCTCTGCAATGCCTGCGCGATGAAAACAACGGCCGAGTAACCAACGATCAACACCGGCCACGGCATATTGGAAACAAAACCAAGCATAATACAGGCGAGCACAGTCCAATGCCAGGTGGATTTTACGCGTTCCTGCAATGCCCATGCCGCAAGCATTATCAACGGCAAATCAGCATACCCGGAAAGAAGCCGTATCTGGCTAACCACTGAGGATTGAAGAATCACAGCCAATCCAAGCAAGGGAAAAGCAATAATGTTTCGCATGTTAATTAATAGAGGGGAAAAGATTAAGGCTCAAGTGGAGAAATATCCACCGGGCGAAAATTGGTAATTACCAGAACAATTTCAAGGCGTGTAAAATCTACAGCAGGCTGGACTGTTGCCTGCTGAAAGAGTTCAAATTCAAGGCTGCGAAGCGTAACCACTTGCCCAAGAGGCAGATCAGAAGGGTAGCCGCCACCCAAACCTGAGGTGAGAATAAGATCGCCTGCTTCTACTGGCGTATCCTGTGAGATCATATCCAAAGAAATATCACCGGTGACTGAGCCAAATAGCACGGCGTCTGCTTCGGCATTTTGCAAATAGACATTAATGGCAGACGCCGGGTCTGTAATCAGTTGGATGCGCGCCGCATCAGCAATGACTGCATCCACACGGCCCACCAAACCTTGATTGGTCACAACGGGCATACCACGGCGAATATCATCATTTGAGCCGCGATTAATAATAATGTAGTGCAAGAATGGGCTTGGGTCACGGCCGATCACTGAAGCAGCTTTATAAGTGCTCTCAGGGTTTGAGCGTGAAAAATCAACGAGGGCGGCCAGGATGTCTGTATCATTGACTCTTTGCTGCAGCTCAATTACCTGCGCCTGTAATTGGGATATCTGCGATTCCAATTCGGCATTGCGGGATCGCAAAGACACAATATCACGCGGCGCAGTAACGAAATCCTGAAACCCAAGATAGCGGGAGGATATCCATGTTTGCATTTCGATCAAAGCGGAATTAAATTGTCTGGAGGTGGAGCCAAAAAAGCCACCAAGGGCCAAAGCGAGAATCCCCCCCACCACAAGAAAAATTATTATTGTTTGTAAAGAACGAGAATTCATAGTTTATAAAACCTGGTCTTGGGTAAGACCTGCGAAATTTACACTACCTGGGCAGGTGACGCGTACTTCCGCGTTCCAAGCCGACGAGGTAACGTCCAAGTGTTGGGAGGTCTTCAAATATCATGGCTGCGCCGCGTGCAACACAAGTAAGTGAATCTTCAGCAACCCAGACACGCAATTTCAACTCATCTGTAAGGCGCTCTGCCAATCCTTGTAATAGTGCGCCGCCGCCAGCCAGACAAATACCGATATCCATCAAGTCGGCTACAATCTCGGGCGGAATTTCATCCAGCGCGTCGCGGACGGTGTCTATAATTACCTGCACAGAACCTGCAAGCGCTTCGCGAATTTCAATCGAGGATATTTCAACCGTTTCAGGCAATCCTGTTACGAGATTTCGACCGCGCACTTCCATTGTTTTTTCTGGCTGTAATGGATAGGCTGAACCAATTTGCCATTTGATCTGTTCGGCATTTCCTTCGCCGATCAACAGGTTGTATTTATTGCGAAGATATTGAACAACGTCCTGATCCATTTCATCGCCTGCGACACGCAAGGAGCGGGAAGCTACAACGCCGCTCATGGATAGAACTGCCACTTCGGTGGTACCGCCGCCGATGTCAACTACCATCGAGCCGCGAATCTCTCCGACGGGCAGGCCCGCTCCCAGTGCGGCAGCGATCGGTTCTTCTATCAACATGGCTTGACGCGCGCCAGAAGCCATCACGGCATCGTACACGGCGCGTTTCTCCACTTCCGTCACGCCTGTAGGCAGCCCAACAATTACACGCGGGCGCGGCAATGGAACCATGCTTTGTTCATGGACTTTGCCGATAAAATATTCAAGCATGACCTGGGTAACATCAAACTCAGCAATTACGCCATCGCGAATTGGGCGTACCACCACGACGTTGCTGGGTGTGCGGCCAACCATTTCCTTGGCCTCAAGGCCAATTGCCAGAGGCTGCCGCAATTTCTTATCGACAGTCACCCACGAGGGTTCGTTAATAACAATCCCCTTACCGCGAACATGAACCAGTGTATTCGCAGTGCCAAGGTCTATAGCGATATCGAGAGAGAAAAGGCCTAGCAGCCAGTTAATAGGGTTGAAGGCCAAAATAAGCTCCTGAGAAAAATTCTTTGCATATCATTACGTTTAAATTAATTATACCATGAGCATTGAAAAGCTTTTTTTCATATGCGCAATCCCCCACTAGGGGTAAAATTGCGCACATTCATCCCAAAACCAACCTGGAGAAAAACATGTCAAAAATTGCAATTGTCACAGATAGTACTTCCTTTTTACCAACAGATCTTGTTAAGAAACATAACATCACTGTAACTCCTCAAATCCTTATTTGGGATGGGCAGGAGCTTCGCGACGGAATAGATATTCAACCTTCTGAATTTTATACGCGCTTGAAGACTGCCAAAACAATGCCATCCACTTCACAGGTTTCGCCCGCGATGATGCAATCTACTTTTCAAAACCTAACGGATCAAGGTTTTGAAATTCTTGGACTTTTTGTTTCATCTAAACTTTCAGGCACCATGCAATCGGCAGTGCAAGCCAAGGAAGCGATGGGAACTACGGGCGAAAAAATAATGATTGTAGACAGCTTCGCTACCTCCATGAGTCTGGGATTGATCGTACTAGCCGCCGCTCGCGCCGCCGATAATGGATCCAGCTTAAGTGAATGTGTCGCCGCTGCTGAAAAGGCGCGCCAAAACTCCGGGCTATTCTTCGCTGTAGACACTCTTGAGTTCCTGCATCGCGGCGGACGCATAGGAGGCGCGCAACGCTTCATTGGTTCTGCGCTTAACCTGAAACCAATTCTGGCACTCAAAGACGGAAAGGTGGAAGGCGTGGAAAGAATCCGCACAAAATCAAAGGCGCATGACCGTGTACTTGAATTGATCGCTGAACAAGTAAACGGCAAGTCGAATATCCGCCTGGCGACATTACATGCAAACGCAAGCGAAGAGGCAAAAGCCTTATTAGATCGCGCTGCAAAACAACTTAATCCTATTGAAACCATTTTTGCAGAAGTCAGTCCTGTAGTGGGCACGCATACCGGGCCCGGCACAGTTGGTCTTGCTTTTAGTTTTGATTAACTCACTTCGTATAAAATGTCGAGTAAAACCATAGGCAAAAACACCATGACCGTAATTGCCAAACAGTCCAATGATTGACTCCTCCCAATTTGAACGCATCGCACGGTTGCTACACATCCTCCAGCAGGCGGATGCCTCGTTCGTGCGCGAATTTCAACATGCGGCTTTTTTCGCACGCATCCCCGCAGGCCACGATGTATTCCTCGAGGGTGACCACGTCGAGGCAATTGCTCTATTGATTTCGGGGGTGGTGCGTGTTTATAAGATTGGCGAGACGGGCCGCGAAATTACACTGTATCGTTTCGGAAATGGATCATCCTGCATATTAACTGCCAACGCCATTCTGAGCCACAAAACCTTTCCTGCCGTTGCAACGATTGAGCAGGAAGCAGAGGCGGTAATGATTCCCGCGGATAGCTTCCGTGATTGGGTGCGACGTTATGATCTATGGCGCGAATTTGTTTTTGATCTGTTATCACAAAGACTCTCAACTGTGATGGCAATCGTGGATGAGGTAGCCTTCCGCCGCATGGATCGCCGCGTGGCTTCATTACTATTAAAACAAGCCAAAAACCAGAACCCATTACGAATCACACATCAGGAAATCGCCGCTGAATTGGGCAGTTCACGCGAGGTTATCAGCCGATTGCTCGAAGATTTCGTCAGCGATGGGAGCATTCGCTCGGGGCGCGGCACGGTCGAAATTCTGGATTTTGAGTTGCTGGAATCCCGCTCGCTTGTGTGACTTTGTCACCGACAGAAATTGGTATGTCTCCTATACTGTAGGCATCAAATCAAACAACCAAAGGAGATTTACCATGAAACGCAATATGTCCAATACTGATCGTATCGTCCGTGTCGTGATCGCCGCCTTGTTCGCCTATTTATATTTTGGCGGAATTGTAACCGGGACTCTCGGCATCGTGCTGGTAGTACTCGGTGCGGTCTTCCTGCTCACATCCGTGATCGCCTTCTGCCCGCTGTATGCGCCTTTCAAATTCAGCACATACAAATAGCAGACAATCAATGGAGCGGATGAGAAATCGTCCGCTCCAAAATTATCTACCATGAACAAATCAGAATTCCAACAAAAAACCTCGGAAGCAAGCAAACCCATTGTCGTTGATTTTTGGGCAGCATGGTGCGGCCCATGCATGATGACAAAACCCATTCTTGAAAAACTCGCGAAAGAATATGCGGGCAAAATTGAATTCATGCCGATCAACGCAGATGACTCACGTGAAATTCTTGAACAATTCCGAGTCTTTGGCATACCCACTGTGCTTACGCTCCGTAATGGAAAAGAAGCCGGCCGCATTACAGGCGTACAGAATGAAGCAAATTATCGCGCCATGTTCGAGGCATTGGCTGAAGGTAAGGAAGTAAAAGTTCCTCTCGCTCAGTTTGACCGCATGTTTCGCCTCGGAGCAGGCGCATTATTCATCATGGTCGGCATATCCACAGACAATTGGCTTGTGGCTGGTATCGGCGGCATTATTGCTTTCATGGGCATTTACGATCGTTGCCCAATTTGGAGAGCGCTCACAGGAATGCTCAAGCGTAATTAAATGCTCCTCGTTAACGAAACAGGCTCCGGGTCCGCTCGGAGCCTGTTTTGCCAGTCATGGGCTATAATCGCAAATATGAGTCACGACATTCCATTGGTTATTGGTATCGCAGGCGGATCAGGCTCCGGCAAGACAACGGTTGTACAGGAGATTCTTAATCGGGTTGGGGCGGATAGAATTGCATACCTTCAACACGACTCTTATTACAAAGATCTGGCCGGGTTACCGCCCACACTGCGCATGGATGTAAACTTCGACCATCCATATTCTCTTGAAACTGAATTATTGATCAAGCATGTCGAAGCATTGCGTGACCATCAACCTGTTGAGATCCCGATCTATGATTTCGCCACCGACAGCCGTACCAGCCGGACTTTTACAGTGGAATCGCGAGGTGTGATCTTGGTCGAGGGTATTTTGATCTTTACCGAACCTGAACTGCGAAAATTGTTTGACGTGAAAATTTTTGTGGATACAGATGCAGACGTACGTTTTATCCGCCGATTGCATCGTGACATCACCGAGAGAGGCCGCACAACCGAATCCGTCATCAAACAATATATGTCGACCGTGCGTCCCATGCACCTTGAATTCGTCGAACCGTCAAAACGTTATGCAGATGTTATCATTCCGCAGGGCGGATACAACACCGCCGCTCTGGATATGGTTGTAGCGAGAATAGAAACTTTGTTAAAATAAAAAGGAGATTTTAGAATGGCAAAACAATGGACCACCCCACCCGCAATGCAGATCGACCCAAAGAAGCAATACAAAGTGCGCATGGAAACCGACAATGGAACCATGGTCATCGAATTATTTGCAGAGAAGACCCCCATCACTGTCAACAATTTCGTATTCCTTTCACGCGAAGGATATTATGACGGCATCATCTTCCATCGTGTGATTGATAATTTCATGGTACAAGGCGGCGACCCAACCGGCACAGGCAGAGGCGGCCCCGGTTATAAATTTGGCGATGAATTCGATGCCAGCTTAAAGCATGACAAGCAAGGCATCCTGTCCATGGCAAACGCAGGCCCAGCCACAAACGGCTCGCAATTCTTCATCACGCATGGACCTACGCCCCACCTAAACGGCAAACATACTGTTTTCGGTCAAATTGTGGAAGGCCTGGATGTATTGATGTCTATTCCTACGCGCGATCCGGGCAATATCAATGCTCCAGCGGTAAAGATTATCCGTGTCACCGTCGAAGAAAGCTAATCATTCAAAAGTTGACGAGTTAAAAGGTTTGAAGGTTGAAAAGTCAAAAGATGCAGGGCGGGAAAATTCAAGCGGCCAACCTTCAAACCTTCAAACCTTCAAACCTGAAAACACAATCGGTGTTGCTGTTTTACGCATCCTCGCACTGGCGGCAGTGATCGGAATTACAGTCTACATCTACAGCATCCGCGAACGCATGGATGAGTTTGCAGCATATGGCTACCCGGGCATTTTTCTAATTATGCTGATGGCAAATGCCACGGTCATTCTTCCTGCGCCTGGCGTGGCAGTGGTATTTGCAATGGGAAATGTTTTCAATCCAATATGGGTGGCGCTCGCGGCAGGCACTGGCGGCGCCATTGGCGAACTCTCTGGCTATCTGGCGGGTTTCAGCGGACAAGCCATCGTGGAAAATACTCAACTCTATCATCGCATATCGCCCTGGGTACAAAAATATGGCGCATGGACAATTCTTGTGCTGGCGGCTGTGCCCAATCCATTCTTTGATCTGGCAGGGATTGCAGCAGGCGCGGCAAAAATTCCGCTCTGGAAATTTTTACTTTTCTGCTGGGTTGGTCAGGTCATCAAGATGACCCTGTTCGCTTTCGCAGGTGCATATTCAATTGATTGGATTGCGGGGTTCTATAAATAAATTTTCCGCCATACAAATATTATTTTTTCTTCCTAAATTACCTGACCGCAGACAGCGGTCAGGTAATTTAGGAAAGTATGGTTGTGTTCTAAAAATGTACTGTAGAGAAATTTATTGGAGGAAACATGAAATCAAAAAAATCAATGCGCTTGATGTTGTTTATTTTATTTTTCACCTCATGCTCGCTAAATCCGCCGCAAGTAATCGTAGCACGGGGATAAATCCCCGTGCTACGATTACGAAGCCTGCTTCGCAGGCTCAGCCGCCTCAAAGCGAAAGTGACCTTTTTCACTCCAGTTTAGTGACTTTCTTTTCAGGAATACCACGTATAATATTTTTATAACAAATTTTACGTAATGTTTTTCAACATAACATATTTGGAGGCAAAAATGTTTGTAGGCGAAAGAATGTCCCACCCTGTTATTTCAGTCGCACCAGAAATGCCCATTCACGATGTGCTGGCGATGTTTAAAAAGGAACGCATCCGCCGCGCACCCGTTATCAAAAATGGCAAATTGGTCGGCATCGTTTCTCAGGGCGACTTGCTGAACGCATCCCCTTCCCCAGTAACTACATTAAGCGTCTGGGAAATGAATTACCTGCTCAGTAAAGTTACTGTTAATCAAGTAATGAGCAAAAAAATAAAGACTGTTGATGTAGCCACTCCCATCGAAGAAGCTGCGCGTATGATGGCCGACTCAAAAATTGGCGGGATGCCCGTTATGCGTTCCGGTAAAGTAGTGGGTATGATCACAGAAACAGATCTATTCAAAGTTTTTCTTGAACTGATGGGCGCACGCACAAAAGGCATCCGTGTGACAGCCGTAATTAGCGATGAAGCAGGCCAGCTTGCCAAAGTTACCAAAGCAATTGCCGATGCAGGCGGAAACTTTATCTCCTTCGGACAATTTTCAGGCGACGACCCCACAACCAAAGTACTAACCTTCAAAGTGGCCGGCATGAAGAAAGATGATGTACAGAAAGTTTTATCGAAAGTGGTACAGAAATTTTGGGATGTAAGACAGAGTTAATATAGAATTATTAAAAGCAAAGAGCGCGAAATGAGAAATTTCGCGCTCTTTTTATTTCTAAAAGTATATCAACTTGTCAGGCTAACGGCGCGGAGTCCGTGGTTTTGTAGTACTGCGGCCGCGTTCTGTGCGTTTATTGGTTGTACGGGTTTGATCTTTAGAGCCGCGTTTTGGACGATCTGTTCCAGTCGGTCGCGCACCTGGTGTACGGTCAGCGCGCTCTGGCGTGCGAACTCGATCGTTATTGGGAGTACGCTTTGGAACACCGCCTGTAACAGCAGGCCGTTCATTAGGCTTGCGTTCTATTACACGAGACCGATCAACGGGAGCGCGTTTCACTTTATCCTTCGGATTGCGCTTGCCTGCGTCCTCAGATAGCGGGCGGGGCTTAAGATTTCGCTCGCCGCGCATATCCGTGCGTTTACGGTCAAATCCTTTGCGCATGGTTGGGACTTTTTCCCCTTTTAATTCTTTCACTTCACCAGCGGTCAAATGCCGCCATTGACGCGGCTTGAGGCTGCCTAATTTCAATGTACCAATTCGCAAACGAATAATCTTAACCACGGGCAAACCAAGCAGCCTGCCCACTTCGCGAATCTGACGTTTCTTGCCTTCGCCCATCACCACCCGAATCCAGGCGCCTTTCCCAGATGATGAAAGAAAACTTACATCCGCTGGCGCAGTTTTGTCGCCATCTTCAAGCACCACGCCGCGCCGCCAGGCTTCAAATTGTTTTTCATCGGGTCGGCGGGCAACCAACACACGATACTCTTTTTCGTGGCCGTAGCGTGGATGCGTCAACTTATTCGTCAACTCGCCATCGTTGGTCATCAAGATCAATCCTTCAGAATCCCAATCCAGGCGGCCTACAGGATACAAATGACCTTCCAAAGGAATCAGATCACGGACAGTCTGACGTTCATCCTGACCCTCAGCGGCGGAAAGCACATTACGTGGTTTATACAAAGCGATATAAGTCAGCGTGAGCGATTCCATTCTAGGCAAAGATTTGCCATCGAATGTAACTTTATCAATGGAAAGGTCGGCCTTCTCGCCCAATGTCGCGGCTTTTCCATTAAGACGAACCCGCCCTGCGCTAATAAAATCTTCACAGGCACGGCGAGAGCCGTATCCAGCTTGTGCGAGTAATTTCTGTAAACGTTCCTGCATAAGTAACTATCCTTTTAATAAAACGCCGTGCTCATCATCCGCTTCAACAGGAGCAGATACGGCAAGCGGCGGTAATTCAATAATGGAACTCAACCCAAAATGCTGTAAAAACTCTGGTGTAGTGGCATATAAGATCGGTCGGCCCGGGCCATCTGCGCGGCCTGATTCTTGAACCAGCCCCTTGCTCAACAAACTTTTCATCATGCCATCACTATTCACACCGCGAATCGAATCCACTTGCGGACGGGTGCAGGGTTGTTGATAGGCAATGATCGCCAAAGTTTCCAATGCGGCGCGACTGAGATGTGTAATCGATTCGAGACCGAGAAAAAGCTCAACCAATTCTGCCAGTTCGGGAGCAGTTGTCAATTGCACTCGCCCGCCATTACGTTGTAAACGCAAGCCGCGGTTTACGAGGGCTTCATCCAATTCTTTAAGTCCGCGCTCAACGACAGAGGCGGTTACATCCAACGCGGTGGAAAGCTGCGCCACAGGCACAGGCTCGGCAGAAACGAATAACATCGCTTCTATTTTTGATGCAAGTGACAGTTCCGTATTGGAAACAGCCGCCGAAGTAGATTGAGAGTCGCTCATGCTATAATTACTCCGCTTAATAAATTTACTTACAAAAGATCAAAACCCATGAAAACAAAAACACATTCCCTTACTTTTTTCCTTGGCACACTATTGCTCACATCCCTAGCCTGCACAATTTTTGTTGGCGGGCCGGAATATTCCACTGAAACCACGCCCGTCTCCACCGACGAAGTGCAAACCATGCAAACGCAAATCGAGCAGGCGTTTATTGCAGGCGCAGAGACCGGTATTGTTACATTACAAATCACCGAAAGCCAGCTCACATCCTATATCGCACTAAAGATGCAGACGCAAGCCAACCCGCCATTCACCGAACCGCAAATTTTATTACGCAACGGTCAAATGCAAATGTACGGCAAGATCGACCGCGGCATGTTTGCGGCAAACATGCTCATCACCATGAACGTCAGCATTGATCAAACAACAAGCCTGCCAAAAATTGAAATCGCCTCAGCCGATTTTGGCCCCTTCCCCGCCCCTGAAGGATTAAACACGGCCATTAGCGCGATCATCGCAGAAGCATTTACAGGTTCACTGGGTCCCGTTGCCCTTGGCTTTCGACTCGAAACAATCACAATCGCAGATGGACTCATGACACTGACTGGCCGAATCAAATAGCGGCTGGATTATACCCGACATGCATCGCTTCCCATCCCGCTTTAGCCTGCTTCTGTTTTTATTCGCATTTGTTTCGCTGACGGCTGCCTGCCGTTCTCCGCAAATCGGCGAAGAGATCGTTGTTACCATCGCAGCCGATGGAACAACACGCGAAGTAACCATCGCCGCAGGCAGCACAGTGACTCAAGCCTTGCAAGCCGCGAGTATTGCGCCCGGAAATCTAGACCGCAGTGAGCCGCCTTTTTACACCGTTCTAAATAAAGGGGACGTAATCACCCTGACCCGCGTAACAGAAGTATTTGACACGGAGCAAGTCATGATTGCATTCGAGCGGCAGATCGTACGCAATGAAACGCTACCTGAAGGTGAAACCAGACTCGTGCAGGCAGGCATAAATGGGCTGGAAGAAATAACCTATAGAAGAATTCTCGAAAATAATACCGAGATTAGCAAGGCGGCAGTAAAAACTGTCACCTTAAACGAAGCCCTGCCAGAGATTGTCATGGTCGGCGCTCAATCATCCTTTACACCCATTAACACCTCTGGCTCCCTGGTTTATCTCGCAGGCGGCAACGCATGGATCATGGAAGATTCCACCGCAAACCGCCGCATTATCGTCAGCACAGGTGATCTGGATGGGCGCATTTTCAAACTCTCGCCAAATGGTGAGTATTTGATTTTTACCCGCAAATCTAAAAAGCCCGCCAGCGAAGAAATTAATACGCTCTGGGCGGTACGGGTTAAGAACACTGAACCCAAACCCATCTGGCTGCAGGCTTATAATGTTGTCCATTTTGCAGAGTGGATTCCCGGTACAAACTCTGTAGCCTATTCAACGGTGGAACCACGCAGCACTGCGCCCGGCTGGCAGGCAAATAATGATTTGTATCGCGTCAGTCTCACGGGCGGAAGTCCACGCAAAATGTTGGAGGCGAATAGCGGCGGCGTATACGGCTGGTGGGGAATGTCGTTTGCATATTCAGCAGATGGCAGGCTGGCATATTCCCGCCCCGATGGGATTGGTTTGGTCGATCAGGATGGCGGTTATCTCAAGCCGATGCTTAACATTACACCGCTCAACACACACAGTGACTGGGCCTGGATTCCTCCCATCACTTGGGGCGCAGATGGAAAGACTTTATTTTTCGTAACCCACGCGCCGGCGCCTGCACCCATTACCAGCGAAGAGTCTCCCTTTTTTGACCTCTCAGCTATCTCGTTCAGTAATGATGCGACAGTTTCCATCATCGATTCGGCCGGCATGTTTTCCTATCCATCAGCATCAACTGTCCGCTCTGATGGCCGGGAGAAAATCTATCAAATTGCGTATTTGCAATCGATCTTTATCGAACAAAGTGAAACCAGCCGCTATCGATTAATGGTTATGGATCGCGATGGATCCAACAGCAAAGTGCTTTTCCCGCCGACAGACGCCAGCGGCATTGAACCGCAAACACCGATCTGGTCGCCTGGTGCAATTGAAGGACAAACTGGTGATTTTATCGCCATTGTATATCAGGGAAATCTATGGCTGATTGATAGTGGAAGCAGGGAAGCCTATCAAGTTACTGGCGACGGGTTGATCAGTGCAATTGACTGGAAATAAAATTTTGAAAGAGGATACGCAATGAGAATATTGATCACAGGCGCAGCCGGGTTTCTTGGCTCCCATCTTAGCGACCGACTATTGGCCGACGGGCACGAAATTATTGGCCTGGATAATTTCATCACGGGCAGCGCGGATAATATCGCGCATCTCGCAGAAAATGAAAAGTTTTCATTTTACAAACGTGATGTGTCAAATTATATTTTTGTGCCCGGCAAAGTGGATGCGATCCTGCATTTTGCTTCGCCTGCCAGCCCGAACCCATTATCAAAATCAGGCTATTTCAATCTGCCGATCCAAACCATGAAGGCCGGTGCGCTTGGCACACATAACTGCCTCGGTCTTGCACGCGCACAAAACGCAAAATTTTTACTCGCATCTACCAGTGAAATTTATGGCGACCCTGAAGTACATCCGCAACCTGAAACCTACGCGGGAAATGTAGACCCCGTTGGCACACGCGCCGTGTATGACGAAGCCAAACGCTTTGCCGAATCATTGACCATGGCCTATCATCGTTTTCACAATGTAAACACCAGCATCGTGCGCATCTTCAACACCTATGGCCCGCGCATGGACCTTGATGACGGCCGCGCTCTGCCCAACCTGCTCAAGCAAGCCTTGCTGGGCCAGCCGCTGACTGTATATGGTGATGGCGGCCAAACACGTTCCTTTTGTTATGTAGATGATCTTGTGAGCGGCATCATCAAGCTGCTGTATTCTGACGAACATCTGCCGGTAAACATCGGCAACCCCACTGAAATGACCATATTACAATTTGCAGAAGCCATCAACAGAATTACTGAAAACAAAGCAGGCATCACCTATGTCGATGCGCGCAGCGCGCGAGATCCGCAGCGCCGCCGACCCGATATCACCCGCGCCCACGATATTTTGCAATGGGAGCCAAAGGTCGAGATTGATGAGGGCATCGCACGCACCATTCCATTCTTTAAACAAAAATTAGGACTTGCATGATCATCACCGACAAAAAAGAACGCAACCGCTTCTTTAAATTTGCATTGGTAGGCACACTCGGCGCAGCCATTGACTTTGGCGTGATGAACCTGATTTCACATTTCACAACCATGCCTCTCGTCTACGCAGGGACAATCTCTTTCACCTGCGCCGTGATCAGCAACTTCGTTTGGAATCGGTTCTGGACATACCCCGAATCACGTTCACGCCCGCTCCTGAGTCAATTGGGTATGTTCTTTCTTGTAAACCTCGCAGGTGTGGCTATCCGCATCCCTACACTTCATTATGTTGAGCCGCCTGTGCTTATTTTTTTTCAAGGCATATTTCACACATCCTCCAAAACTGCCGAGTTCTATGCCAACAACATTACCCTCGCAGCAGCCGTTGGAATTGTAATGATCTGGAATTTTTTCGTAAACAGATACTGGACGTATAATGACATTGATAATGCTTCATGAGGTGTCTCCATGTCAACCAGCGCCACTCAACCCGCATTAATTCCTGTTTACACAACAAAGGGCGATGCCGAAGCGTTTTTGGTTTATCCAAATCTTTACAATCGCAACGGAGACTGGGTTGGGTTTATCACCCCGCAGCGGGATGTCTACTCTGTAATCGGATATTACGTTGGGACAATTACCAACGATCCGCGTATTATCCGCAAACACGCAACCAGCGCGCTCAAACCGCGCCTGCAACCGCCTCCAAAACCAAAGAAGATCAACCTGCCCGCCACCATTCCCCTCGCTCCTTTAATGGGCGACCTAAGCTCATCCTTTATTGACGTATTACTCGATGAACCCGAACGCCTGCACACCACAGACTCGGGCGATTACCGCGAAGACCTGGATTAAGAATGACAACACAAAAAAACATAAGCAGTTCACGAGTCACACTTTCGCAGCTCATGCATCCTGAACACGCCAACTTACTTGGTAATGTTCACGGCGGCTGGATCATGAAACTGGTCGATGAAGCGGGCGCACTGGCTTGCATGCGTCACGCGCAAAAGAAAGTTGTCACCGTGGCAATTGACTCAATGACCTTTCGCCAGCCCATCCGCATTGGCGACCTGATCATCCTCAACGCCGAAGTAACATACACAGGCCGCACTTCCATGGAAGCCGAAGTGCAGGTCGTGGCAGAGAATCCCATCACAGGCGAACGCACACACACCAACGCCGCCTATCTTGTTTATGTCGCGCTGGATAACGAGGGACACCCAACCACCGTTCCCGCACTGATCTATGAAACAGATGAAGAAATAAAACGCATGGAACAAGCTAAAAAACGCCAGGCGTATCGCATTTCGCAAAAATAATTTACCTTGCAAAAACTTCGCCAGCATCCCGTCCTTATTTTATTAATCATCAACCTGCTGATCGGCGTGTTCACTTTCCGTGATTACGGCTTATCGTGGGACGAGCCGCTTTACTATGATTACGGACAGGCTTCAGAATATGCCTACTCCATTCCTGCGCGGCTAAACGGCACATTCGATCTCGAAAAATCCTTCGGCGCATCCGCCAGCGACCACGTCACACGCGGCCCCGCCTATCTCATCATCGCGGGTCAGTTTCAAAATCTGCTCGAATTTTTTGGATTGGACATAGCCTCCGCCTGGCATTTAACCAACTTCATCATTTTCCAGATCGGACTCATTTTCTTCTACCTCATCCTCTGCCGCTGGCTGGACCTGTGGCCTGCTGCTGTTTCGACAGCATTTTTCGCCACCCAGCCCGTCCTTTGGAATCATGCCTTCATCAATCCAAAAGATATGCCCTACGCCGTTTTCTTTTTGATCAGCATGTATCTCGGCCTGCGCATGGTGGATTCGTGGAAGGAAACGCCGCAAAATGCAAAAGCCATCCTTCTCTCAAGCATTCTGCCAGGCATACTTCTTGGGCTGACAACCGCGATCCGCTTTATCGGGCCGTATGCAGTCATCCTCATATTTTTATTTTTCATCTCCACTAAAAACTGGAAAGCCATTTGGGGCTTCATCCCGTATGGCATCAGCGCGCTGCTCACCATGTACATCTTCTGGCCTTTCCTCTGGCCTGACCCAATCGACAGATTCATCTTTGTACTGCAAGCCATGTCCAACGCCCCCGCCGACTTGAAGATTCTATTCATGGGGAAGTTATATCCCGCCTACGAACTCCCGCGCAGATATTTCCCCACTCTGCTAACATTCACCTTGACTGAACCCACATGGCCGTTATTTATCATGGGCACAATCATCTCCTTCAAAAAAGCCATACTCGAATCCAAAGACCGCGCACGGCTTGGCGTCATCTTCCTCTGGTTTGGATTTGTTATTTCAGCTCTGGTTATTACCAACCCGCCCAATTCTGATGGATACCGCCACTATCTTTTTATGCTCCCGCCTGTCTTCATTTTTGCAGGATTTGCGATCCATGAAATCTTCATCAGAATTCAAAACAACGGCATAAAAGCATTGATTTCCATCGCATTGTTGCTGCCCGCCCTCCTCGCAAATGTGACGTTGCATCCATATCAATACACCTACTACAACACATTCGCAGGCGGCACAGACAAAGCCTTCCGTCAGTATGAAACCGACTACTGGCTCACCTGTTATCGTGAAGCAATGCTCGAGTTTGAAAAGGAAGCCCCGCAAGGAACACAGCTTTTCGTAAAACGCGAACCGTACATCGCAGCCTATTATGCAACCTCAAATATCACCATCCGTGATTATCGTACCGAATTGAAAGCCGTGCAATCAGGCGATTACGTCCTCATCAACACCCGCACCAACGATGACGAGAAAATACTAAAAGACGCGCCTGTTTTCATGGACGTTCGACGGGGAAATGCCATCTTCTGCGTCATCAAACAAGTCCCATAATGTTGGGAATGTCTAATAGGGTGGGCTAAAAAAATTCTTGACCGCAGACCGCGGACCGCCATCCGCGGTCTGCGGTCAATCAATTCCACATTGCTAATTTTCAAAGCCGTACAGTAGAGAAAAAAGTATAATCCGCCTATGAAAAACCTTAGACTTAAATTGGGGAATATTCCCCTGCTATTCCTCATGACCACCATCCTAGCCTATGGCTTGCTCGCTCCCTATCTAGGGTTTTACTGGGACGATTGGCCTTTCGCCTGGATCGCAAAATTCATGGGACCTGCCGAATTCAATCCCGCGTTCGCCCCCTTTCGTCCATTCCTTGGGCCGATCTTTTATCTCACCACCAGCTTGATCCCGCCTTCGCCGCTTTACTGGCAGCTATTTGCATTAGTGATCCGCTTCATAATGGGAACTGCCACCTGGTGGATGTTTCGCCAATTATGGCCAAACCGTCCACGCATTGCGTTGAGCGCCGCGCTTCTACTTTTGGTCTTTCCTGGGTATAGTCAGCAATACATTGCGCTGACACACATCAATCAGGAATTAATTCCCTTTATCTTTTATGTCTTTTCATTTGGATATACATTCAAAGCCTTGCGCGCAGAACGTCCGCTGCCCTATATCGTGATCGCGCTGCTTTTGCAAATCTGCGGCATTTTTCCCACCGAATATTTTTTCGGTATGGAAGGAATGCGGGCGCTGTTTCTATTTTTCCTGTTCGGCGGGAACTTCCTCTCGCGTGTGCGTGAGACCCTTAAACACTGGTGGCCGTATCTGGTCGTTTGGATTCTTAATGCGCTCTGGCTGATTTATTATTATAAATTCGGTCCCTATAATTCCTATGAAGTCACCTCGGTTAATAACGCCACGCCGCTTTCGCTCTTGATGGATGTGCTTGATACCCTTTGGAAAGCCTGCCTCTATATCTGGGTTCAAGTGCTTGTGCTTGTTTCAACTCATCTGACAGCGCCTTCCTCCCTTTTAACGTTAGCATTGATCGTTGTCTTTTTTATTTTCATCACCTATTTTTATATTCACCATTTTGCAGGAACAAGCGAAAGCCGCGGGTTTGCGCTTTCCATAATGTTCATCGGCGTGATCGGAATCCTGCTGGGACGTCTGCCCTCGTTAGCGGCTGAGTTACCGCTCAGGCTGCAAACTGGCTACGACCGTTTCATGATTTCCATGATGATCGGGTCGTCCATCTTTGCCGTGGGTTTGGTGGAACTTATATTTCAAAACAGACGCGCCAGAATATACGTCTTAACCGCAATGATCGCGCTCGGGGTGGGACAGCAATTCTACAACGCCAACATCTTCCGCCGTGACTGGGAAAAGCAAAGCGAAATCTACTGGCAATTATCGTGGCGCATCCCTGCGCTAAAACCCAATACCGTTTTACTCACCTATCAACTGCCCACTGAATATGAACCTGATCTATCTTTCACAGGCCCGATCAATTGGATGTACGCGCCCGATTTCAAGCGCACTGATAATTTACCTTACGCGCTGATCTTCACCGAAAAACGCATCGGCGGGCCCACTCTGCCGTCACTTGATCCTGATACCAAAATTTCATTCGCCTATCGGACAGTGAATTTTGCAGGCTCAACAACAGACGCGGTTGTGATCTATATGCCTGTCAACGGCTGCCTGCGCGTACTTGACCCCGCGCGCGGCGACATGGATATTTATTCCAAACAGCCCGATACATTGGTCAACGGCATTCCACTCTCCAATCTTTCGCGCATCATTATCAACCCTGAAAAACCTGCAAGACCTATGTTTCTTTCAAGCGAGCCAGAACATACCTGGTGCTATTACTTCACAAAAGCAGAACTCGCCATGCAGATGAATGATCTCGAGCAGGTACTTGCACTCGAAACAGAAGCAGTTTCAAAGGGGTATGAAGCGGAAGATCTCAACGAGTGGTTACTCTTCATCGAAGCGCACGCGCTCAAAGGCGAGATCAAAGCCGCTCAGGAGTTATCCAAAAAAATATTAAAAGAAGATCCATTCATGCGCCGCGGCGTTTGCACGGTATGGAAACACCTGCTGGAAGAAACAGACAAAGAAGTGACTACCGGGTTTATGTCTTCGCTGAAATGCTTCGAGTAAACATAAATGCTATAATTTGCAGCCTATGAGTCCTTCTCCACGTTTGTTATTGACAATTGACTACGAATCCTGGTTTGCACTTTCACGCAAATATGATTTACTTTCTCCCGAGGAACGCCGCGCACTAGATGATGGATTCGCCACAGATGTGCTTGAACCCATTCTCGAAAAACTAAAAGATATAAAAGCCAGTTTTTATCTGGTCGGTGAACTGGTGGAGTGGTATCCAGAGTTGCCGCAAAAAATAGCAGACGCGGGGCACGAAGTGGGCTTTCACTGCCAGGTTCATCGCCCGTTGACTTTGATCGAAGATATCGAACACGATCTGCGCTCTTCAACCGAGTGGCGCAAAAAATACAAAGTGCGCGGATTTCGCGCTCCGATGATCAATACCATCGAAGATGTGTATCCGTTGCTTGAAAAAAATAATTTCATGTATAGCTCATCGTTATATGCGCCGACGGGCACGTTATTACAAAAGGGAAATATTTGGGAGCTGCCCGTCAGCACCATCCCATTATTTGGGCGGCCTGCAAATATTCAAGCGCCGCGCAACATGAATTTGCCGCTGGTACTGGGCGGCGAATTTCCATACGGCTCAAGCATGATGAGTGGACTTTTCCCGCGCATGATTTTCAAGATCATCGAAAAAGAATTAAAAGCAGGGCGAAGTCCTGTAATTTTTCTTCATCCTTATGAAATTATTTCACCCAAAAAATGGCCTGCCGAATTTATGCGCGGCTTATTATCCAACCCGCTGTTGTATGTATTCACGCTGAATAAATCTGCATTTTTGCATGATGTATTGCGCGCGTTCCCCATTTCTACAATTGACAATTTCATTCAAGAGAGCGCCCAATGAAAGTACAACATGTTGATAAACTAAACGCGCCAGAGCTTGAACACCAGTTAAGTTTTTCAGGGCTTGATAGCTGGTCTGATTTTGTAAATGAAGTTTACAAGTACAAAGTGTATAAATTTGAAGCAGTTGAAGACACAAAAATTCTGGCCGCATTGACTCTGGTGGAAGTGAAACATCCTGTCTTTGGACATTACCTTGTCACCTCGCCCTTCGGCAGTCACGGCGGATTCGCATTTGAGAATCACGCCGCGCGCGATATCCTACTGGACGAAGCGCGCCGCCTCGCACAAGAAATCAAAGTCGAATATACCGCCATTCGTTTCGACGCAGGCGAATCGAGCCCGCCCGAAAACTGGATACAACACCCCGCCTATTATACCTACCTGCTTGATCTGCCCGCCACGCCAGAAGAGATGATAAAGAAATTCTCATCTGATCACCGCAACCATGTGCGCAAGTCGCTCAAAAAAGGATTCACCATTCACTTTGGTCATCTTGATTTGTTGGATGATATCTATGAAGCCTTGGCGCGCAGTATGCACGAGCTGGGTTCTCCGTATCACACAAAAGATTATTTACGCAGCATGGCTCAGCATTTGGGCAGTACTCTGGAATTCGCTGTGATGTACGATTCGCAGGGAAAGATCGCGGGCGGCGGCATTTTCATTGTTCAGGGCGATACCCTATTCAATTTACACGCGAACATTCTGCGTTTTGTCCGCTCGAATTACGCGGGCGAGTTTTTATATTGGAGTGTGATCGAACGCGGCATTCAAAAGGGATTGAAAACTTTTGACCTGGGCCGCAGTCTGACTGGCTCGGGGAATGAAGTGTTCAAAATGAAATGGGCGCCGCGTAAAAAACTACTGGCCTATTGGCACTGGCTCGCGCCTGGGCATCCACTGCCTGTACTCAATCAGAAAAATCCAAAATTCCAGATCGCAATCGCAGTCTGGAAGCAATTGCCCGCCTTTGTTGTACGTCCGCTTGGGCCGCATCTGGTACGCGGCCTGGCTTAATTTTTTTATCCAAAGATAAACAGGCATGAACAAAGATATTTTTATAAAGCATTAAACGATCTATCTCTGTTGATCTTTGTTCATCTCTGGTCAATTTGAATCATAAAGAGCATGCATGAAATACACCCTTCACAACCTGCGAGAAATCGCGCCCGAACTTTTACCCAAACTGGCAGAAATCCACATGGGAGATCATGGATTGCTTTCAGAATTGGGCTATCCGTTTGTTGAAAGATATTTTGAAATCGTGTATAAAGATAAACAAGTGGTCGCGGTCTACGCACAAAATGACGAAACTGGCGAACTAATCGGCTACAACATCGCCGCACCTGAACCCGCATCGCTCACAAGCCAACTGACAAATGACCGCGTGTGGTTCATCAAACAGATCATCAAATCTGCTTTCACACATCCGCTGGCGATATTACAATTGATCGTATCCAGCCTGACGATACGCACCCAAATGCAAAACGAACCCGACGCCATCGAAAGTCTCTATCTAACCATCAGCCCCAACTATCGCGGCAAAGGCATGGGGCGCGCCATTCAACAGGGATTATTCAAGGCAGTGCGCACAGCGGGCTATAAACGCATCGTTGGCAGTGTCGAGATCAGCAATCAAGCCAGCCTCAACATGTGCCTCGCAAACGGCTTCACCATCACAAAAACTTTCCGTGAAGGCAAGTACACCAGACATCGAATCGAGAAAATATTATGACCACACATCGTGAACGTATTCAAGCCTGTCTCAACGGCGAAAAAACCGACCGCACGCCCATCGCGCTCTGGCGTCACTTCCCTGTTGACGATCAAGACCCCGAAACCCTCGCGGCTGCCACTCTGCATTTTCAAAACACTTATGATTTCGACATCGTCAAAGTTACGCCTGCTTCCTCGTTCACAGTTAAAGGCTGGGGCGTGGAAGATCAATGGATGGACGACACAGAAGGTTCACGGCGATATACCAAACGTGTCATTCATGAGCCAGCAGATTGGGAAAAACTGCCCATGCTTGACCCAGACTCCCCGCATCTTGCTGGACAGGTAGCCTGTCTCCGTCTCATTCGGCAGACTCTCAGCCCGGAGACGCCCCTGATCCAGACCATATTTAATCCGCTTTCACAGGCCAAGAATTTGGCAGGCAATGACCTGTTACTCCAGCATTTGCGTGAACACCCAGAAGCCGTACTAAAAGGACTGGAAACCATCGCAAAAACAACCGCCAAATTTATCGAGGCTGTGTCTGAGGTCGGCGTGGATGGTATCTTTTATGCCGTGCAGCACGCACAGTCAGACTCACTGACGCTTGATGAATATAAAAATTTTGGACTGCCGTACGACCAGCAAGCGCTTGAACCTGCAAATAATTTATGGTGCAACATGCTGCATTTGCACGGCAAGGAAGTTTATTTTTCATTGCTGCGCCTGATAAACTTTCAGATCGTCAACTGGCATGACCGTGAAACCTATCCATCATTGGCTGAGGCGCAAAGTTTATTTAGAGGCGCACTGTGTGGCGGCTTAAGGCAGAGTTCGCTCGTTTTTGAGAATCAAGCCGCAGTTAAGGAAGAAGCGGCAGATGCCATTAAGCAGACGAAGAGTCAACGCTTCATCCTCGGCACGGGATGTGTCGTCCCCATTTCGGCGTCGCATGGGAATTTAGTCGCCGCCAGAAAGAGCGTGGAATTATGAGTCTGCGCGTGATTGCTGGAACCGCCAAGGGAAAAAAACTATTGTCAGTGCCGGGGGATACCACACGCCCCGTAATGGATCGCGTGAAGGAAGCACTGTTTAATATTTTGCAATCGGATGTGATCGACTCAAAATGGTGGGATGTATTCGGCGGCACTGGCGCGATCGGCATTGAAGCCTTGAGCCGTGGAGCAGCGTATGTGCGTTTTTCTGATTTAAACCGCGAGCCTGTGGAGATCATCCTCAAAAATATTGCGAATTGCCGTTTCACCCATCAAACGGAAGTCCGCAAGGGAGACGCGTTCAGTATGCTGGCCGCGCAACCTGATAAACAATTTGAATATGTTTACATCGCGCCGCCGCAGTATAAAGAGATGTGGGCGCAGGCCTTGAAAATCATTGACGACCACATGGGCTGGCTGACCGATGACGGGACAGTCATTGTGCAGATTGACCCGAGTGAGTATCAAGAAGTGGAGTTGAAAAACCTGGTGGAAGGCGAACAGAGAAAGTATGGAAGCACGCTGCTGATTTTTTACGACCAGGTTTGAGAAGAAACTTTGCCCACGATGGGCGCGAAAAAAATATCAATCAATAAAAAACTCCCTGCGCCTGATTTTGGGCACGGGAGTTTTTTTATTGATTCGCATTCATCACTTACAAGAGTCTTAGAGAAAAAAGCATGCTACTCTTTTTTATTGTCACGCATTTTTTGCGCTTTTTCCTTCAACCCTTTAAAGTAACTGGTGTCTGTAATCTCGGCCACCTGACTCTCACGCTTAACTTGATCAATTTCAATGCGCAACTCCTGTATCTCTTTACGCAAACTCTGTTCCTGAATATATCCTTCCAGGGCAGCGGCCGCGAGTGACGAAAACGACTCCATTAATTGCTGAAGATTGCCATCGAAGGAAGCGAGTTGCTGCCTCCTTGAATCCAGCGCATTTAATAGTTGTAGTACGCCTTGCACCTCACCCGTACTATTCTTAAGTGGAATGGTCAAAAAGGAAACAGATGCATAATTATTATTTTTATCAAACTCTCTTGCGCCAGAAAAATCAAACTGTCTATTTTCATACGAGTCGACGATATTTACGGTCTTACCTGTTAATGCAACATAGGTGGCGAGGTTGGAGTGGTTAGGCTTGCCGCCTTCCCCATACAATTGCAAAGGTGGGATGACGATATTTGTTCCGCTTGCGCCGCCCATCGCAATGTTAAGTGAATCATTACGGACGACTGTAAACTCAAGCACCTTATCCTTTCGCAGATAAAGGGTTCCTCCATCTGCACGGCAAAATGATTTTGCCTCGACCAGCATATTTTCCAAAAGTTTATGAAAATTCTTCTCATACGTCAACTGCACGCCGATCGGGATCACAATTTCAAGCAAGCTATCGGCGCGGCGCTTTTCGATTCCCAAACGGATCAATACATTGCGCAACTGGCCTGTGATGTACAAACCGATCAGGGTAACGCCCCCGACGCCGAACGAGAGCGGTAAAACATCGCCGCCTATTTTTTGAGTGGCAAGGTAATTAAAAATTACGGTATATCCAATACTCGCGCCCAGCCCGCTCAGCAAAGTAATCATCCGGCGAGCGCGGTGCTTAAAGTAAAACTGAGTGGTGACCACGCCAACAATGCCGGACGCCGTGGCTAAAACAAGCACCGTGGAAAGAGTTTGAACTGTGTTCTGCATGGCATCTGCAAAATTATTACTGAGGGAATACTCAAGGGCTTTCCCCATTGCATATCCAAGCCCGCTGGCAAAACCATAAATAGACCCATCCACAAGGTTGTCGAATCTCTCCCAATGAACGACAGCGAGAACCCCCAGCAAGACGAGAATTTGCTGAATAATGGGCAGAATAAGAATAAGCATCACTGCACGATTCAGATCAAACGCAATCGCCTGTTGATTAAGTAAATAGGACAGTCCATATCCAAGCATGCCCCAGATCAAACTAAGAAACACCCAGCGAAAGTTGCGGCCTGTGTACAAACCAAAGGCGTACATGACGATCAATAAAATAGTTGAAAAGCCAATACTGATAAACGTTCCCATAAGTGACACCTTTTTACAACGAGATAACCAGGATTATACCGCGCAGAGATTATTGTTTTCACCGGGCAAAAGGCTGTCTACAGCACGGATTTTGGTCGGGTATACTTGGAAAACCACAAGCGGGAAGGCGCTATCAAATCAAGGAGACTATGCCATGCCTATTAATAGAACCAAAGGTGTCAAAATACTTGTTCAGGAAGTACTTGCCATATTTCCCAAGCCGTATGGCGAGGATATTATTCTGGAAGTATGCATGGCGATCGAACACAACCCGGACTGGCGCAGGCGCTACGATGAACTATGTGACGCATTACGCGACTCGGTTGTCAACCCGTTGATCGGTCAGCTTGTAAAAGAGGAAACGGGACTAAGCAGTTTGCGTGAGGTTTCGACCAAAGGAAAAAGTCATATTATCCGCAGCTATACAAAACTCGGGGCGGGAAAGGTGTAATCATTTGATATTCGCCATAAACAGAAGCATACGCAAAATATTTTTGGCGAAGTTTATTTTTCTTGACTTACCAATACCTGATAAAAAATAAACTCATTGCAACAAGGGAGTGGATACTATGCCTACGACAATTTTTTTAGTGCCCAAAAGCCACGTGTTGGAAGATATATTGGAGTTTGGCAATCAGCTAGCCAATTATGTGGAAAATAGCGAAAAGTTCATCTTCGATTTCCAAGGCAAAGGACTCGACACGCCCTTTGGGATGTTGTATTTGGCTTTCGCCATCAAGAAATTCATGGGAAATCATCGCGGCGCAGTTTTTATTCCAGTCAATTATGAAGAGCGCTGGTACGCATCTCACATGGGATATTTTCAAGCCTGCGGGTTTGAGATCGGCAAACTCCCGGGTCAGGCACAGGGCAGCGATACCTATTTACCCATCACAATCATGCCAGTGGCTACGCTTAAAGATCAGGCAAAGAGCGAAATCAAACAAGTTGGGGATGTAATCGAAGAGTATTCAAAAAAACTTTCAAATATTCTTTTACAGCAGGCAAATGAACCTTTACTTGAAATACTGACCTATGCCTTTCGCGAGATGATCAGAAATATTGTAGAGCACAGCAAGTCAGATTCGATCGCGTTGTGCGCACAGTTTCGGGCGAAGTCTAAACAAGCCGAAATCGCCATTCTGGATACAGGCATCGGCATCCGCTCGGCGCTTTCAAATAATCCATACTTAATCATAAACGCAGATCACGAAGCCTTAAATTTGGCGCTCATGCCGGGCATTTCAGGGAAGACCTTTAAAGGAGTCAGGCAAGACCCCTATGACTTCTGGCAAAATTCTGGTTATGGTTTGTTCGCTGTCAGCCGATTATGCGGCCACGGCGGCAAGTTTACAATTTGCAGTGGAGATACCGCGCTGGCGCTCAAGCCTGAGCATAAGGAATATCATCGAACCAGTTTTCAAGGAACCGCCTTGAGGATCATTTTATCCACGACGGATATTAAAAACACACAGGTAACTCTGGAAAAGATCATGAAAGAAGGCCGTAAACAGGAAAAGGAATTAGGCGTGGAAGGCTCACAGGCATCCACTGCATCAAAAATGCTTTCAAGTGAATTCAACAAGTTTAAGGAGTAGCGACTCTTATTTCCATGGGGCGGTGATGAGAGGAGTTTCTGCATCAGCGGCGTGACCGAGATATGGCAGGCCCCATGCTTCAGAAATGGTTTTCAAGATAGAGTAGTGCGAGTATGGAGTGTTGTCTTGAAAATTTTCCCTGACTTGAGGAGAGATCAATACTGTGGCAATACGTCCGCCTGCAAGTTCGGGCATGCCGCAACACGAATGACTACCCTGACCTTCGTCCCAGGTGAGAATAACGAGATAAGGTTCTGCAGCGGCTTCAAGCTCGGGATAGAGTTTGTCCATTTGCTCTTTTAGCCAGCCATCAGCCAGATCAAGAGTGCAATCATGGGCGGAGTAACAAATATCGGGCGTGATGAAAATAAAATTAGGCAGGTCATTGGCGGCAATGTCCACATCCAATTGTGTGAGCGGGACAATACTGCGCTCACATCTTTCTGTGTCGGTGCGGATTGGGTCAAAGAAAATAAATGGGTTATGTTTACGGACATAGCGTAACGTATTGCCTGTAAAACACGGGGAGGGCATGTCATCTTGATAGGTTTTCCAGGTTCGTCCACTGGCTTCGATCAGATCGGGCAGGCTGGGAGAGTTGATGTAGCAATCGGTGAAGTCGCAGTTATCGGTGATGCCAAAAGTATCGCCTCCGATCAAAGAAAGATAATTGGGCAGGCTGGGATGCGTAGTCGCGTAATGTTGATTAAGCAATGTATATGAACTGGCAAGTAAATTAAAATAAGCCATGCTGCCATTACCGATGACTGTGCTATATTCCTTATTCTCAAAGATAATAATTACAATGTGAGAAAAATCTGGCACAAGCGCTATGGGCGTGGAAGTTGGCACAAGCGTGGGAGTCAGTTTAAGTGTGGGCGTAGGAAGAGGCTGAGGCGTAGAAGTGGGAGGAAAAGGCGTGGGCGTAGGTTCTATCAACGGGGACTGGCAGGCCAGGGTTAAGAAAGAAGCGAGGGTCGTCATCCACAAGAGGCGCAGTATATGTTTCATATCGAATCCTTTCCACAGATTATAGAGCAAAATATGAGCGCACGGATAGAGTAGCCCAAATGGGTGGAACCTGAAAAATTTCGGCGTGATAAAATCAACAAACCATTATGACAACCATACGCACTCCCGCAAAAATCATTCCCCGCGCATTTCCTGGCATTAAGCCTGAAGAGGTTCAGGAAATTATCATGAACAGCCGCATTAAGACGTATCCGCCTGAGACTGTGATCTGTCATGAAAATGAGGTTGAGTATGTTTTTTATATGATTCTGGAAGGCGACTTTGAAGTTACCAAGGTCATTAATAATTCAGAAACTCGTTTGCTGAAATCATTAACCGCCGGGGATTTTTTCGGCGAGATGGCGCTGATCCACAATGCGCCGCGCGCGGCAACCGTTAGAACAAAAACAAATGTGATCGTACTCGAACTTGATAAGGAGGGATTTAATCGTGTCTTAAAACGCAGCCCATCCATTGCAATGGCCATGGTGAGCGAGATCAGCAACCGCCTGCGGCAAAATGATAAGATGGCGATCGAAGATTTACGGATGCGCGCTTCGGAACTGGCAGATGCCTACCAAAGACTTGCCGAACAAGATTTGGCGCGCCGCGAATTTCTAACTACGGTTGCGCATGAATTACGCACGCCTTTAATGGTGGCTGGCGGATATTTACAAGCGCTTCAAAAAGGAATGGTGCCTGCCGAAGAAATGGATGCGAAGGTCGACACCATCGCGCGGAATATCGACCAGATCACGGCGCTGGTCAATGATATTCTCTTCCTGCAAGAGATCGAATTGGTGCTGCCTGATTTTGAAGCTGTGAACATCGTTAAGGTGACAGCAGATGTGGTCAAAAAATATGAGGGCAAAGCAGAAGCACGGCATGTGACTGTGAAGATTAAGGAAGATCACGGTATACCTGAGGTCAAGGGAGATGCTCGTTCACTGGAACGCGCATTAACCGCGCTGGTAGATAACGCCATAAAATACAGCCCGCCAAATGGCGTTGTGGAAATCCGCTTGAGTGCGCAGGGCGAGCGTGTGCTTATTTCCGTTGAAGATCATGGGGTTGGAATCGCGCCTGAGATCCGCCCGCGTATCTTTGACCGTTTCTTCCACGTAGATAAAAATGGCGATGAGTTGTATGGCGGGCTTGGCATTGGCCTTTCGATTACGCGTCAGGTGATACAGCAGCACAAAGGTTCACTTGAGGTGGAAAGCGAACCAGGCAAAGGCAGCACGTTCACCATGTCATTAATGAAGTGGTAAAAAAACAACGAGACTCTCAGATAAATGATCTGACAACCTCGCGCACGGAGAATACATGCAGCGCAAATTTCGATTCGCAATTATTCTTTTTATTATAGTATCCGTAAGTATTTCAGCTTGCAGTGCAGGCAATACAAATGATACAAATTTAATCCTGCCCACTTTTGAAATTCCAACATCAAACACATCCGCAGTAGAGGGAATTTGCGATAACGTGTTGTATCCTGTCAAACAAGGCGCCACATGGATGTACACCAGCACGGGCGGCCCAAGTGGTTCTTTTAATTATACAAATTCAATTACCGAAGTCCGCGCGGATGGCTTTACTCTCACCTCTCAATTTCCCAACGTCACCCGCCAACAGGAATGGATATGTCAAGCAGATGGCATACAGGCGGTCCAATTTGGCGGAGGCAGCGCCGTGGGTATTTCAATCCAGGAAATGACCACAGACTTAATCACCTCCAATGTGATTGGATTCAACCTGCCCAAAAAAATCACAGCGGGCATGCAATGGAAATACAGCCTGGAGTTGGCAGGTTCAATTGCCATGCTTGGCGATCCGCAATCGCCGGCACATGGCACGTATTCCGTAGTCATGCAGGAATTGGGAAATGAAATGGTCACTGTGCCCGCCGGTACATTTGAAGCTGTCAAGATTCAATCCACTTCAACAGTGGATATTCTTTCCTCTTTTGGCGGAATTGAAGTTCCAATAAAATTCAGCGGAACAACGATCACCTGGTATTCCCCCGCAATTGGTTATGTAAAATCTGTGGAAAACGGTGATTTTAGCGGCGAGGCTTTTTCAGCCACCACCGAACTGCAAAGTTATAACATCCCCTAGTTTTTAATTCTATTCCCCAAACACAACCATCAATTTATCATGTTCATCATAAAATGAACGCGCCGCAAAAGGCAGATCGCCACGCTGCATCTCATCGATTCGCGCAAGCAGGATGGGTAGATCTTCAATTGTGGGAAGCTGAAGAAGCGCATCTTTCTTTAACCATTCAACTGCTCCCTCTTCACTGGCTTGAATCTCACCCCGCGCATTTTCTCCACAAAACACGAACAGACAGATTCCCGTCTGCCCGGCATCCACAAGGACAGTGCCGCACAACCACAAGTCGGCGGTGAGACCTGTCTCTTCGAGCAATTCACGCCGCGCCGAAGAGAGTAAATCCTCGCCGCGCTCCACGTGACCGCCGATGCCATTATATTTGCCAGCCCATAATCGCTTGGTCGGCGCGCCTTTGATCAATAAATACTCATCCCCGCGACGGACAAAAATCGCCGTGCGGGGAATGAGTGTATATCTATCTTTTGTAGCGCCTTGATCAGATTGAGGCATTTCGATTTACGATTTTCGATTTTCGATGAGAGATGATTTTCTTTTTCACATTCATCCTTTATCGTTCATCCTTCATCCTTTTCCCCACTAATCTGCCAGATCGCTCACATCTTCAGCGGCAACATCCGCTTTGACATAGGTTGCGAGATCAGGAGCAACTTTGGCAGTGGTGATGTATTTCTCGACATAGTTCTTTGTGTCTGTTACACCAAGCAAGTTGAAGAGCTTATCAAATTGTTCTTCCCACGCCGCGCCCAGTTTGACTTTGGCTTCTTCAGGCAGCGCGTATGATTTGGCTTTGAAAGGACCGACCGCATTCTTACGAGTCTTGTAATAGAACTGTTCATCGGTCATACCGGGTTTGCGGTCAGCCGCGCAATTGGCATCCAGCCAGGCGTACATTTCCTGTCTAAAATCAGCAGGGACGTTATCGAAGAACATGGTGGTGAAGTTTGTCGCAAGGTGAACTTCAATTGCTTCATTCTGAACGAATTTATTAAAGTTTTCTTCTGCAACGGTCGAAGCGCCATGTTGAACGGTTCCGCCCATGTTGTATTCACTGCGTGCTACACGGCTCAAGTCACGTAATACATCGAAGGCAATCGTCACTTCTGCGAGAGAACCATCCGCGAGGACAGTGCCGCCATGCGACGTGCCTGTTAAAACGCTGATCTTGCTCAAGCCGGGTTTGCCGGGTGCGATTTTCTTCATTTCGGCATTGTAACCATCCATGTAGGCGCGGAGTTCGGCTTCGGTGGAATTCATGGTACCCACTTCACCAATCTCGCCGCCAATGGAAATTGTCACGCCTTTTGGCTCGTTCGCGCGAATGAAGGCAGAAAGCTCGGAAGAAAGCTGGCAATTCAAAGCCTGCTGTTCAGCAACGGTCGGCAGGTTAATATCCACGAGTGTGGAAGTATCCACGTCAATATTATAAAAACCCGCAGCCATGGCTTCAATCGACAGATCGCGCACAGCCTGCATCTCAGCCTGTGAGTCAGCTGTATATTTCTTTGCAGAAACTTGGAAGTGATCGCCTTGAATGAAGACAGGGCCCACAAATCCTTCGGCCACAGCAGCAGCGATGACGTTGGTCACATATTCAGATGGGCGCTGCGCGGAGTAACTCATTTCAGAACGCGCGAGTTCAAAAATAAAAGCGCCGCCATTAATCTTGTTGGCAGCGCGGAACATGGCGCTGGCTGCATGAAAAGACAAAGCGCGCAAGTTGAAGGCGGGCGTGGTGAAGGTCATCGGCACTTCGCCTCGTCCACGAGCGATGTATAACTCATGAATAGACGCGGCGTAGATACCCAATTCCAAAGCAGCGGCGCGGATGAGGTAACGGGACCAGCCCGCAGATGAGTCTGAAGCGAGTGCAGAACGTTCCACCAATTTTCCAATGTTCTTCCTGAATTTTGCCGCGTCTAACACCTTCACGGTTGTTCCGTCAACAGACAGGCTGTTGTCGACAAGGTTAAGTAATTCTTTGATCTGATCTGACATTGTAAGCTCCTGAGAAATTATGATAAAGTGATTATAACTGGAATTAAACGATATAATATAAACATCGTGAGATAATTTGGACAAACACACGTATATTATTACAGGAGGCTCACATGAGCGATTTCTTTGAAAAAGTAAGTGGACAGATCGACCCGTTCAAAAAACTACTTTCGTACATCCCCGGTTTCAGCGGCTATATTGAAAGACAAAATCGCCGCGACGCAGATAAAGTACTGCGTGATACTGTGGCACGGCGCTTTGAAGAACAATGGAGCCGCGCATCCAACCTGCAAGTTGAGCTTGTCAACAACGGCATGATCCGCTATGTAGATGATATGGAAAGGGCCGCGCTCGCGCTGCGCACCTTCATCGACAAGATCAGCACAGCTTCACGCGGATACTCCGGTTTATTTGACGCCGTGAAGATCAACGAGAAGGAACTCGAAGCCATCTATCAATTTGATGTGGCATTCTTTACCCTGGGCGAACAAGTGGGCAGCGCGCTCGATAATGTAGAAGCCAGCCTAAGCGATGAAACCGCCCTGCCGGCCGCCATCCGTAACCTGACCACCCTTGCCCGCCTCGCCGTGGAAACTTTTGAGCGCCGCTCTGAAGTTGTTACGGGCAGCGGATAATAAAAATAGAGAAATCCTAAAGGTCTTAAGACCTTTAGGATTTTATGTATCCCATGTGGCACAATTACATCAACGTAACATCTACTGATGAAGTCATCCAAATTTTAGGGGAAAAGAAAGAACGCGCCCGCATCGTGGCGGGCGGTACCGACCTCATTCTTGAACTCGAACGCGGACTCCGTAAAGGAGTTGATACCCTGATCGATGTTTCACGCATCCCCGCTCTGGACCAGATCAAAATTGACGAAGACGATATCATTCACCTTGGGCCGCTCGTCACGCATAATGACTGCGTCGCCTCAAAACTTATCCGCAAAAGCGCGTATCCTTTGGCGCGCGCCGCGTGGGATGTCGGCGCACCGCAGATCCGCAATCGCGGCACGATCGCGGGCAACTTAATTACAGCCTCGCCCGCCAACGACACCATCACGCCGCTCATGGCGCTCGGCGCAAGTGTGACCCTGCGCTCGACACGCGGCGAGCGCAGCATTCCATTAAAAGAATTTTATACGGGCGTCCGCAAATCGGTGATGCAAGCCGACGAAATGCTGGTGGATATTTCGTTCCCGGCCATGAAAAAATCACAACGCGGGACGTTTATCAAACTGGCATTGCGCCGCGCACAAGCCATTTCACTGGTCAATGTGGCGGTCATTCTTAATCTGAAAGACGCAGCGCGTACTGTCAAATCGGCAGTGATCACACTGGGAGCCGTGACCCCAATCATCACGCACGCTGTAGAAGCGGAAAAATTCCTCGAGCAGAAAAAACTCAACCCAAAAAATATCGCCCACGCCGCAGAACTCGCCATGCAAGCCGCGCATCCAATTGACGATATACGCGGTTCCGCCGCCTATCGAATTGAAATGGTCAAGGTCATCACTGCCCGCGCCTTAAGCGCGATCCTCAATCAAACTGAACAGGAAGGAATGCCGAAGAGGCCGATCCTGTTACAGTCCAAAGAGACCGCAGACTATACATCCCAAATCACCAGTAGTTTTCCATCCTCTGCAATTGAAACCACTATTAATGGCAAGGAATATTCCTTCACCAGCGGATATGGAAAAACTTTGCTGCGCCTGCTGCGTGAAGAAGGCTTGCTGACTGGCACAAAAGAAGGCTGCGCTGAAGGCGAATGCGGCGCGTGTACTGTCTTTCTGGATGGCAACGCGGTCATGTCGTGCCTTGTGCCTGCACCGCGCGCGCATGGCGCACAGATCACCACCATCGAAGGTCTGGCCGACGGCGATACTCTGCATCCTGTGCAAGATGCCTTCATTGAACATGGCGCGGTCCAGTGCGGATACTGCACACCGGGCTTTCTGATGTCTGGTGCAAAATTATTGGAAGAAAAAAACAACCCGACGCACAATGAGATCGAACAAGCCATCACCGGCAATCTCTGCCGCTGCACCGGGTATTACAAAATCGTAAAAGCGATAGAAGACGCAAGCAAAATAAAAACTTAAGAGGTAATTCATGGGCAAGTACAGAAGCTCGTCAAGAGTAAGAACCGCTCCAAAATCTGATGGGCCGCACGTCATCTGGCGCGGCATCGGATGTTTCATGATGCTCATTATTCCGGTCATCTCCATCGCGGCTGGGGTTGAACTCATTAAATATGGTGTCGATCAAAGATGGCCATTTCCCTATCAATTGATGGGCACGCCGCGCCTGCCTGAATTCTTTTTCAAATCAAGCGGCCTGATCACCATTTTTGGCCCGCTCACCACGATTCAAAATTTTTATGCCATCGCCGCCGCCAGCATCCTGATTATGATTCTGCTAAGCGGCATCATCTCAGTCATCTACGGAGTGGTGTACAGCATGACAGGCCCATCCCGCTACGGCCCGACAGATGCGCCTCCGCCAAAAATAAAAACAAAAAAATATACACGCTAGGAAACTATGTCACAACAATCTGTTGGTAAATCACTTCCACGTATTGACGCGCACGGAAAAGTAACGGGCAGCACACTGTATTCCGGCGACCTAACCATGCGGGGCATGAATCACATGAAAATCCTTTTTGCCGAGCGCCCTCATGCGCGCGTCAAAAGTATTCGCACCGATCAAGCCCAGGCCGCCGCGGGTGTTCTGGCGGTTTACACCGCCAAAGATGTGCCCGTCAATGAATATGGATTGCAAATTCCAGACCAGCCTGTGCTATGCGGGCCTGGCTCAAGCAAACCTTTCACAGACATTGTGCGCTTCGTTGGCGATCAAGTGGCAGTTGTTGTTGCCCAGACAGAAGCAGAAGCAGAAGCGGCAGTTAAGTTAATCGAAGTGGATTATGAAGACCTGCCGATTCTTGCCGACCCGCAAGCTGCTCTGCGCTCCGATGCGCCGATTCTGCATCCCGACAGAGGCGACACAAACGTCTGCGTGCATTACAGAATTCGCAAAGGGAATGTAGAGGAAGCCTTCGCGAAAGCAGATGTGATTGTTGAGGGTGAATATCACACACCGGTACAGGAACATGCTTTTCTGCAACCCGAAGCAGGGCTGGCATACATTGACGAAGAAGGCCGTGTGACCATTGAATCTGGCGGCCAGTGGACTCACGCAGACCGCGAAACCATCGCCCATTCCCTGGGATTGCCCAATGAAATGGTGCGCATCATATACCCGGCCATCGGCGGCGCATTCGGCGGACGTGAAGACATGTCGGTGCAAATCGTAATTGCGCTGGCCGCGTGGAAATTACAACAACCTGTAAAGATCGTCTGGACGCGGCGCGAGTCAATGATTGGGCATGGGAAACGCCACCCGGTCACGATCACAGCCAAATGGGGCGCGACCAAAGACGGGAAATTAATCGCCATCGAAAATGAATTGATCGGTGACGGCGGCGCGTACATGTACACGACCAACAAAGTACTAGGCAACGCAGCCATTACATCCACTGGGCCGTATTTTGTGCCCCATGTAAAAACAGATGTATACGGCCTGTATACCAACAACGTGCCAAGCGCCGCCTTCCGTGGATTTGGCGCACCGCAAGCCCTGTTTATGGCCGAATCACAAATGAACAAACTTGCTGAAAAACTTGGCATGGACCCTGTTGAGTTTCGATTAAAGAACGCCTTGCGCGATGGTGACACGATGGGGGTCGGCTCGCTCGTTCCCAAGTCGGTCAGTATCGTGCAGTGCATTGAAGCCGCGCGTGACAGTTTCGGCTGGAAGAAACCCAAAGAAAAAAAGAAGAAAACCAACTCTCCGCTCGTCCATGGAAACGGATTTGCGGCTGGCTTTAAAAATGTGGGCTTCTCGTTTGGCTATCAGGAAAACTGCTGGGCAAAAGTGGAAATCCATGGCAGCGGGAAAATAGAACGTGTGGTCGTGCATCACGCGGGCGCAGAAGTTGGTCAGGGCACACACACTGTGATGATCCAAATGGCGGCGCAAGCCCTGGGCATATCGGAAGATAAAGTGGAACTCAAAACTTCTGACTCAGCCACACAGGGAAACCCTGGCTCAGCATCCGCTTCACGCCTGACCTTTATGGCGGGCAATTCAATCAAAGGCGCAGCCGAAGCCGCTTTGAAAAAGTGGGATGCCGAAGAACGCCCGGCCATCGCAGAGTTCGAATACCTTGCGCCGCGCACGACTCCGCTTGACCATGATACGGGTTTTTCCATGCCAAATTTTTCCTATTCGTATGTGGCGCAAGCCGCAGAAGTGACAGTGGATATGGAAACAGGTCACGTGCGTGTGATTCGTTTGGTCTCTGCGGATGATGTCGGCAAGGCGATTAATCCTGATCTGATCGTGGGGCAGATCGAAGGCGCAGTGGTACAGGCGCACGGCTACGCAGTGCTCGAAGATTACAAGACAAAAGACGGCCGCGTGCTGACCGACCAACTCAGCACATATCTCATCCCCACCATTTGGGATATTCCTGAATCTGTTGAATCAATTTTGGTTGAAGTGCCCGATCCAAATGGACCGTGGGGCGCGCGCGGCGTTGGAGAATTGCCGCTGCTGCCGGTAGCGCCTGCCATCGCCGCCGCAATCCATGACGCAACCGGTGTGTGGATCGATGAATTTCCATTTACGCCGGAACGCGTCTTGCGGGCGCTTGGGAAGATACGCTAATACAGACAGCAGACGATGAAGTAAAAAATATAAAATTTTATGCGTTTTCCTGATTTAGATGAAACAAAAAAATTAAATGAAACCACCCGCTGCGAGGCGGATGGTTCGTTTATGACACTTGCAGATGGAGTCACTCATTATGAAACAGGCGGGCCTGAAAATGGAATCCCTGCGGCGCTTGTGCATGGGTTCTCAGTTCCTTATTTCATTTTTGACCTGACGTTCGATTTTCTAGTCAAATCAGGTTTTCGGGTAGTAAGGTATGATCTTCTGGGTCGTGGATATTCAGACAGGCCGAATCTGGAATACAACATTCAACTATTTGTACGCCAATTTTTCTTTTGAGTGTCGCCTGCTCCCTACGGGCTTCGCTCAAGACTTAAAAATAATTAGAATACAAAAGGAATGATGTCAAAATGAACAAACAGGATATTCAACTGCTGTATCGCTATAATGTCTGGGCCAATCATCGTATTTTGGATGCGGCGTCACATGTGACCGAGGAGCAGTTTCTCGCCCCTGATGGCTATCCGCATGGCGGACTGCGCGGTACGCTGACCCATGCACTTTTTGCCGAGTGGATTTGGCGCAAACGCTGGCAGGGCGAATCTACGTCACAGCACATGAAGCCAGAAGACTTTCCTACTTTTGAGGCGCTGTATACGCGCTGGCTGGAGGAGGAAAAAGTATTCGATGCCTTCGTTGAAAGCTTGACCGATGAAACCTTAAACGCATCCTTTTCATTCAAGACGACGCAAGGCGCTGAGATGAAAAATATTCTGTGGCAGGTGATGGCGCATGTTTTTAATCACGGGACACAGCACAGAAGTGAGGCGGCGGCGATGTTGACGGAGTTCAATCATTCGCCCGCTGATATTGATTTGATATTGTTTTTGCGAGAGCTGGAATAGCCTGTAGAAAATCAAATAGAGCGCAGACGATGTTTCGCGGTTTGCGCTCTGTAAATTGGAAAAATATCGCATGATGCTTACACTTCAAAATTTTGTTGGCCGTAATCGTTATAAGATTGCGATCTTTGGGTTGATGACTTCGGCTTCGCTGATATGTGTGCTGTTGGTGGCGGCGCGCATCGCTTTTAGTGACTCGGAGCGCTATAAGGGGCTGGTTTGGAATCTGTTTCTGGCGTGGATTCCTTTTATGCTGGCCTATCTGGCATACGCGCTTTCGTGGAAGAAGCCTCTGCTCTATTTTATTATGCCGATTGCTGTGTTTCTTTGGCTGATCTTCTTCCCCAATGCGCCGTATATTCTGACAGATTTACAACATCTGTCGATGGAATCAGGCGCGGCGCCTGTCTGGTATGACGTGATTGTGATGGTTTGGTTTTCGTGGACGGGTTTGTTGTTGGGGCTGGTTTCACTGTATCTGATGCATGATATTGTACAGCGTACATTTGGAAGATGGCTGGGCTGGGGTTTTGTGTTCTTGGTTTCAGGGTTGAGCAGTTTCGGGGTGTATCTGGGACGGTTCGTACGTTTTAATTCGTGGGATTTTCTTGGCGATCCAAAGGAAATCGTGGTGACGATTCTGGGACTGGCAATCGATCCTTCGCGGCGGCTGGTGGCGTTTACGATTCTGTTTGCGGTGTTTTATTTGTTTGTGTATCTCACTTTGTATTCGTTCGCGCATTTGGTGGAAGAGCAAAAAACTTATTAACCACGAAGGAAAGGCTTTTTGGGTTTTTGGTAAAAATTAATGTAGGTGATAAAAAGATTGATGTGAAAGAGCAAGAAACTTAACCACGAAGGAGCACAAAGGAACACGAAGGAACGTTCTTTTATTTTGAATGGCGGGAATTTTTGCTAGGTTTTGAAAGGCTTTGAAGGCGGGCGGGAATACAATTGGGTGAATTCAATTTGGAGGTTTGTGTGATGAAAAAACTTTATGAACAGGTATGGCCTTATCGGTTTCGGATGACGGTTTTTGCTTTGTTATGCGGGGCGACGCTGCTTTCGCTGCTGTTGTTTCGGGTGCGGACGATCTTGAGCGGTTCGCTGGAGTACGCGTTTTTGATCTGGAATATTTTTCTGGCGTGGATTCCGTTGGGGCTGGCGTATACGGCTTCGGTCTTTTCGTGGAAGCGCAGGTTTTTATTATTCACGGTGCCGCTGGTGGGTTTGTTGTGGCTGTTATTTTTGCCAAACGCGCCGTATATTTTGACAGACTTGCAGCACCTTGGCTATCCCAAGCCTGATGTGCCGCTATGGTTTGATATGCTATTATTAATCTGGTTTTCGTGGACAGGGCTGCTGCTGGGGGTGGTTTCGATGTTTCTGATGCATGATATTGTGCGGCGTCAGTTTGGGCGGGCGGCGGGCTGGGGATTTGTTTTCGCGGCGGGTGTGTTGTGCAGTTTGGGAATTTATATCGGGCGGTTTCTGCGCTGGAATTCGTGGGATATGTTCTTTCATCCTCTTGAGCGTTTGCGTGATTTCATGTATTATGCGCTGCACCCAAGTATGCAGGCGATTATTTTCATTAGTGTCTTTTCAACTTTTTTTATTTTCTTTTATGTAACTTTGTATGCGTTCGGGCTTTTGCTGCATGAGCAGGCGCCCCATGTTCGCCAGGAGATTCTATGAGTAACTTAATTATTGTACGCGGCGGGGGTGATCTTGCAAGCGGTGTGGCTTTGCGCCTGCATCGCGCGGGATTTCAACTTGTGATCCTTGAGTTGGAGAAGCCTTTGGCAGTGCGCCGTTCGGTGGCGTTTTCGGAGGCGGTGTATGAGGGTGTGCAAACTGTTGAGGGGACGACGGCGCGTTTAGTATCGCCTGACCAGTTTCAGGGTACGTTGGAAGCGGGTGAGATTGCTGTGTTGGTTGATCCGCTGGCGAATATTCTTCGCAATCAGTTTTTGACGAGTCCACAGTCAACTTTTGTGGTGGATGCGCGATTGTTGAAGTCTGCGCCTGAGCCTTTGGATGTAGACATTCCGCTTCATATCGGGCTGGGACCTGGTTTCTACGCTGGTGAGAATTGCCAGGCTGTGATAGAAACCCGACGCGGCCATACTATGGGCAGGGTGTATTGGGATGGGTCGGCGTTGGCGGATAGCGGGGAGCCAGATGGAGATCGACGGCGTGTGTTGCGGGCGGCAAAAGATGGGGTGTTAACTTCGACGATGCAAATTGGGGAGCATTTGGAGGAGGGCAGTTATGTTGCGGAGATTGAGCCGGATGATGGGAGTGAGATTTTTTCGATTTTCAGTCCGTTTACTGGGGTGCTGCGGGGGTTGATTCGCCCGGGGAGTCATGTGATGCGGGGGATGAAGATAGGCGATGTGGACCGGCGGAGTGATCCTGCGATGTGTACGCTGGTTTCAGATAAGGCACTGGCGGTGGGCGGTGGTGTGTTGGAGGCGGTGATGACGTTTTTGGCGAGGAGTAGGGAGTAGGGGATTGGTAATTGGTAATTGGGGATTGGGATTAGTCGAGGGGGGATTTGACGGCGAGTCCGCCACGTTGAAGGACGTGGGTGTAGATCATGGTGGTTTTGACGTCTTTGTGTCCGAGCAGTTCCTGGACGGTGCGAATGTCGTAGCCGTTTTGAAGGAGATGAGTAGCGAAGGAGTGGCGGAAGGTGTGGGGAGGAACGCGTTTGTCGATCTTTGCCAGACGGGCGGCGACCCTAACCGCTTTTTGCAAAGCAGTTTCGTGCAAGTGATGACGCCGAACGATCTGAGTTTTTGGATCTTTTGAAAGGTTTGAGGCGGGAAAGAGATACTGCCAAATCCATTCTTTGTTTGCTTTTGTGTATTTTTGATCAAGCGCATTGGGTAAATAAACAGAACCGAAGCCCTTTTGCAGATCGGCTTCGTGGATGAGCTTGACCTGGCCGAGGTGCAGCCTGAGCGGCGCGATCAGTGAATCAGGGAGGATGGTGACGCGGTCATCTCCACCTTTGCCATCGTGGACAATAATCTGGTGGTTGTCAAAATCGATATCCTTGACGCGGAGCCGCAGGGTTTCCATCACGCGCAGGCCGCCACCGTACATGATCTGGGCCATGATCTTGTAAACACCTGCCAATTGCAAGATGACACGCTTGGCCTCGTCTTTTGAGAGAACTGTGGGAGTGACTTTGGCTCGCTGGGGACGAAACTCAGCGAGGGCTGATTCATCCAACTGGACATGGATGACATGGCGGTACAGGAAAAGAAGGGCGCTCAATGCCTGATTCTGAGTGGAGGCCGAGACCTGCCTGTCTGAGACGAGGTAGGCCAGGAATTGATTGATCTCAAGTACGCCCATTTCAGCGGGGTGTCGTTTGTTGTGATGGAGGATATATTCCCTAGTCCAATTTATGTAGGTGTCTTCGGTACGGGGAGAATAATGTTTGATGCGCAGGGCGTCGCGGTAGAGATCGAGGAGTTTTCTCGGTTTGTAGTCGGCTGGTTGTTCCGCGACGGTCCAGATGAGTTCGAGAGGGTCTTGAGTCATATAATTGCCTTTCCTTGGAGGTGGCATGCCCGACGATCTTGGGCTATAATGCCGAGTAATAATAAAGTCTGTTATAAAGCGTCGGGCTGTATAACATACCGCACAAGCATATTTTACAGCAAAATGCTATATAACACATAGTTAGCCCTCACTCTATAAGAAATATTGGTTTGAAAAATCAATGACTTGCGCCCTCTGTTCAGAAAATCGTGTTCTCAGAGAAAGCCACATAATCCCCAAATTTGTTGCCAGGTGGCTGAAAGAAACATCTGCAACTGGCTACATGAGACAGGCTGTCAATCCAAATCTGAGAAAGCAAGATTTGCCCACACAAAAATTACTTTGTGACGAGTGTGAGAATCGTTTGTCTCGGTGGGAAGCACAATTTTCTCAGTCTATTTTTTTGCCTTACTGGAATGGTGAAACCGAATTTTCTTATGATGATTGGTTATTGAAATTCGCTGTATCTCTTATTTGGCGTTCAGGTCTTGTTCAATTAGAGAATTTCCGACAATATAAGCCCAATCTGGTGCATCATTTGGAGCGTGCTTTGTCGGTATGGCAGGACTTTCTGTTGGATAAAATCTCATCGCCAGAGCCATATACTCATCATTTATTGTTTATGGATTTTGTGGAAAACGTTGAAGGCAGTTCCCTGCCAGATGGTTTTCATTGGTATACTTTACGGTCAATTGACACAACGATACCCGCAACTTCCAAAGCAGTTTATGGTTATGTAAAACTACCTGCTATGGTTTTCTTCACAGGCATATACCCCAATCGACTTTCGGGTTGGAAAAATACTCTTATCCGAAAACGTGGCAAAATCTCAGCATCAAAGCAAAGAATCTCTGACGATACATTTGGAGAATTTTATATTGACCGTGTTCAACTAGCAGAGCGATTATCCAATATGACTTCACTAAAACAGCGCGAAAAAATAGCGGTTGCAATAAAAAGTAATCCTGAGCGAAAATTACAATCACATTCATTTCAAGTTTTTATTGCAGAACAAATATGGAAACAAAAGCAAAAAGCGGGCTAACAAAGCGTGCACCTGACGTGTGGGATTCTGCGGCATTTTCAAGCATTTT
>Ga0105046_10000641_pt1 | contig 50186 bp, 48 predicted proteins | sample MAT03_FD_78385 | JGI IMG/M metagenome (GOLD analysis project Ga0105046, IMG submission 78385) | Freshwater microbial communities from Lake Fryxell liftoff mats and glacier meltwater in Antarctica - MAT-03 (megahit assembly) | ecosystem: Environmental > Aquatic > Freshwater > Ice > Liftoff... | reverse complement strand
GCGCGCCGGGCCTGCGCCTGAACTACGAACCCGGTTTCTACGCAGCCCATGTGCGCGACCTCGACGGCAACAAACTGGCTTGCGTCTTTCACCGCTACGAACCCGCAACGGACGAGGCCTGACCCCAAACCTGCCTGCCCCTTCATCTTTGTCCAAGTATCCCGGGGTCCGGGGTGGAACCCCGGGAGGCAGGCCAGCGCGCGCGCCTGCCGATCAGGCCCGCACCAGCTTTTCATACTCGGTCGCCACGCGGCGGGTGATGTCGCCTACCTCAAAATTGTAGTCGCCGATCTGGCCCACTGGGGTTACTTCGGCGGCGGTGCCGGTCAGCCAGCACTGCTGAAACCCCTCCAGCTCGGACGGAAGGATATGCCGCTCATGCACCTTGATCTGCATGTTGCGCAGCATGCCGATCACCGTCTGGCGGGTGATGCCGTTCAGGAACGCATCGGCCAGCGGAGTATGCACCTCGCCATCCTTGACGAAGAAGATATTGGCGCCTGTCGCCTCGGCCACATAGCCGCGATAGTCGAACATCATCGCATCCGAACAGCCCTTCGCCTCTGCAGCGTGCTTGGACATGGTGCAGATCATGTAAAGCCCGGCCGCCTTGGCGGCATGCGGAATGGTTTCGGGCGAGGGGCGCTTCCACTTTGCAATGTCGAGTTTCGCACCCTTCATCTTGGCATCACCATAGTAGCTGCCCCAGGTCCAGGCGGCGACGGCCAGCCGGATCGGGTTGCGCATCGAGGCCACGCCCATGTCTTCGCCAGCGCCGCGCCACGCGATCGCGCGCACGTAGGCGTCGGTCAGCCCGTTTGCCTTCAGCACGGCATCCTTGGCGGCGTCGATCTCGGCCACCGAAAACGGCAGCGGCATATCCAGTAGCTCGCCCGATTTGCGCAGGCGTTCGGAATGTTCGGTGCCCTTGAAAATCTTGCCGTTGTAGCAGCGCTCGCCTTCAAAAACCGAAGAGGCATAGTGCAGCGCATGGGTCAGAACATGGACGTTGGCCTCGCGCCACTCCACCAGCTTGCCATCCATCCAGATCTTGCCGTCACGATCGTCATAGCCCGCCATCATTCCCTCCGCCTTTCCACTTGTTGCGCGAAAAAGGTCCGCTTTGGACACAATATTGCGCCTAATCCTGGTTTGGATAGCGCTTGCATTGTGGAGTGTCAACAAGGCTGACGTAATTTCCCGTGGGAAACCGAAGCCATGGCCCGTCCCGGTGCTTGTTAACTGCCCCGCAAGGTCGCGAGGGCAGGCTGCAACGCTGACAAACGAGGAGAGACACGTGTCCGCCAAACTGTTCGCCGCCTGCGCCGCAGCGCTTTGCGCTGCTGCTGCATCGGCGCAAGAGCTGCAACCATGGGGCGCATCCGACTATTGGTCGGTCATGATTGACCCGACCCTTGGCAATGGCTGCCTCATTCAGGGCGAATTTGTCGATGGCAGCCTTGTGCGCATCGGGCTCGACCGGAACGCGAACGGCGGCCATGTCACGGTGTTCAACACGGCGTGGGGCGACATCGAGGACGGGGAAATCTACCCGATCAGCTTTTCGCTGGACGGAGAAAACTATGAGGGAGAGGCGAAAGGGATCTACCTGAACGACGTTCCGGGCGCGGATGTTGCCTTTGACAACGGCGATTTCTTCATGGGTATTGCGCAGTATCAGACGATGGCCATGTATCACGACGGGGCAGAGGTTGCGACGATCGATCAGACCGGAACCATGGCCGGTCTGGAAGCGGTCTTGTCTTGCCAGGATGAGCAGGGCTGACGGCTTTCCCTTCCGTACGAACCCCTTCGGCGCGCACACGTTTCGTTTGGGCCGAAGGTTCAAGGTCCCTTGCCACACAACGGTTGATTTCCGGCTTGGAGCGGCACCGTTGCTGACGTACCTTCGTGGCAAGATGGGGGGCGGGCATGGCAGAGACATCGACTGGCAGCGAAGGATTGCTGTTCCTGACGGATGAACAGCTCCGCAAGGGCATAGAGGCGATGTTCTTTGCCTATCGCGGCTTTACCGCCGACCCCGACCGCATTCTGGAAGGCATGGGCTACGGGCGCGCGCATCATCGGGCGATCCACTTCATCCACCGCGGTCCGGGGACCACGGTTTCGAACCTGCTGGCGACCCTCGGCGTGACCAAGCAATCGCTGAACCGGGTGCTGCGCACACTGGTTGACGAGGGTCTGGTGGAGGCCCGCGTCGGGCGCGCGGACAAGCGCGAGCGGAATTTGCATCTGACCGGAAAGGGCATGGCGCTGGAGCGTTTGCTGTCCGAGGCGCAGCGCGGCCGCATGCGTGCCGCTTATCGAGCGGCCGGACCAGAGGCTGTACAAGGTTTTCGCACCGTGCTTGAGGCGATGATGGATCCCGACATGCGCAAGCAGTACCAGCGGCTGAAGGATGGCGCCACATGAGCGAACCCCTGGCGCATCTGCTGGTTGTCGATGACGACGAACGTATCCGGGGTCTGCTGCAGAAATTCCTGATCCGCAGCGGTTTTCTCGTGACGGTGGCGCGGGACTCGCAGCAGGCGCGCAGACTACTCGCCGGGCTGGAGTTTGATCTGATCGTTCTGGACGTGATGATGCCGGGGGAGGATGGAATCGCGTTGACGCATGACCTGCGCCGCCGCCTTGCGACACCCATCCTGCTTTTGACCGCAAAAGGCGAGGCCGCGAACCGGATCGAGGGGTTGGAGGCGGGGGCGGATGACTATCTGGTGAAACCCTTCGAGCCGAAGGAGTTGCTGCTGCGCATCAACGCCATTCTGCGCCGGGTGCCGCAGGCGAGGATTGCCGAACCCTTGCCGCAGGTGTTGCACCTTGGCCCTGTCCGCTATGACATGGACCGGGGCGAGCTGTGGCGCGGGACCGATTCCGTGCGGCTGACCGCGACCGAAGCCCAGTTGATGCGGATCTTTTCGGCCCAGCCCGGGATGCCGGTAAGCCGCGAAAAGCTGGTGGCCCAGCTTGGCCGCGACGACGCCGCACAGGAACGCGCGGTGGATGTGCAGATCACCCGCCTGCGCCGCAAGATCGAACATGACCCAAAGCAGCCGCGTTATCTGCAGACTGTGCGTGGAGAAGGCTATATGCTGCAACCCGACTGAGGACTCCGGCTGAAAACGCCGCCCGAAAATACAGACCGATCGTGCTCACCTGACCCCGCGCGAGGCCCGATGCCCGCCCTTTGCCGCGACTGCCTGACCCGGTTTGATGCGGGCGCGCGCTGCCCCGCCTGCCGCTCTCCGCGCGTGCTTGCACATGCCGAGCTGGAGGCGCTGTCGATTGCCCATATGGACTGCGACGCCTTTTACGCGAGCGTGGAAAAGCGCGACAATCCGGCCCTGCGCGATGTGCCGCTGATTGTGGGGGGCGGGACTCGGGGCGTCGTCTCCACCTGCTGCTACCTCGCGCGGATAAAGGGGGTCCGCTCGGCCATGCCGATGTTTCAGGCACTGAAACTTTGCCCCGAGGCGACGGTGGTCAAGCCCCGCTTTCCCGCCTACGTCGAGGCAAGCCGCGCCATCCGCGCGATGATGGAGCGGCTTACCCCCGCCATCGAGCCGCTTTCGCTGGATGAGGCGTTCATCGACCTGACCGGCACGGCACGGCTGCACGGGGCTCCGCCCGCGGTGCTGCTGGCCGATCTTGTGCGGCGGATGGAGCGGGAGCTGGGGCTGACCGGGTCGATCGGCCTGTCGCACAACAAGTTTCTGGCCAAGATCGCCTCTGACCTCGACAAGCCCCGGGGCTTTTCGGTGATCGGGCGCGCAGAAACGGAAAGCTTCCTGCGCCCCCGCCCGGTCCGCATCATCTGGGGGGTTGGGACCGCCACGCAAGCCGCACTGGAGGCGGCGGGCATCCGTACCATCGCCGATCTCTTGCGGTGGGAGCATGCAGACCTCATCGCCCGTTTCGGCAGCATGGGCGAGCGGCTTTGGCACCTTGCACGCGGTCAGGACAGCCGGGCCGTGCGGTCGGATGAACGGTTGAAGTCGATCGCGAAAGAGACGACGTTCGAGAAGGACACCGCCGACCCCGAGCTTTTGGATGGTCATATCTGGCGGTTGGCCGAACAGGTGGCAGACCGCGCCAAGGCCAAGGCGCTCGCGGGTCGCACCGTGACGCTGAAGCTGAAGCAGTCGGATTTTCGCATCCTCACCCGCCGTCACAGCCTTTCCGGCCCTACGCAACTCGCCGACCGCATCTATCGCGCCGCGCGGGAGCTTTACGATCCGGCGGCGGGCAAGGGCCCCTTCCGGCTGATCGGCGTCGGGATCAGCGACCTCTCCCCCGAGGCCGAGGCGGACCGGGAGCATGACCTGCTCGACCCCGAAGCCGCCCGCCGTGCTGCCGCCGAACGGGCGGCCGATGCCATCCGCGCCCGATTCGGCCATGACGCGATCATCAAGGGCCGCAGCCTGCGGTGACGGAACCCGGCCGGTTCGCACCGCCTGCGGCCGGAGAGGGATGCGCGACCGGGGCGGTCTTGCGCGGGCGCGCCCCTTGGCCTATATCACCACATGAGAGGTTGGCGCGGGTGAGCGCTTCGCCAACCCGGTCAGGTCCGGAAGGAAGCAGCCGTAACGAGCCCCGCTTGGGTCGTTGTCCAGCCTCTCACCTCGTGCCCTCAATCCGGAGTTCGCCTATGACTGTCTCAGCAACACTTCGGGCCATGGCGCGCTGAGGCATCGGCCTCATCACTCAATGCGTTCCAGCCCGAAAAAGCCGCCCGTCTGCGCCAGAAGGGCAAGACGGGACCTGATTTCTGCATTGAGGAACGTCTCCATTGGATAAACACCCCACCCTCTCCAGCCTTGGCTGGACTAGTTTCTTTGCGTCCCAACTTGATGAGGCCGAGCAGGCTCTGATGCCTGTCCATGTGGCCGGCGTGCACCGGGGGCGGCTCGACGGGCTGTCGGACAGCGGTCCCTTCGCCCTGCCCTTTGGCGGCGGCATGAACGCTGCTGATTTCGCCATTGGCGACTGGATCCTTTCGGATGGCGCACGCATCGTGCGCAGGCTGGAACGCAAGACCCTGCTGAGACGCAGCGCGGCCGGCTCTGGCCAAGAGCAGCAGCTGATCGCAGCGAATGTGGACATTTTGTTCATCGTCACCTCTTGCAATGCCGATTTCAATCCGGCCCGGCTGGAACGTTACCTCGCTTTGGCGGCCGAGGCGGGGACCGAGCCGGTGATCCTGTTAACCAAGGCCGATACCAGCGGCGAGGCCGAGACCTATTGCGTCAAGGCCCGAAAGTTGCAGCGCGATCTCGCGGTTGTCGCGCTGGATGCGCGGGACCCGGACGCGGCCGCGATCCTTGCCCCATGGTGCCGGGCGGGGCAAACGGTGGCACTGGTCGGCTCTTCGGGTGTGGGCAAGACCACGCTCACAAATACACTGACGGGCATGGCCGGGGCCACCGGGCCGATCCGCGAGAGCGATGCCCGGGGACGCCACACTACCACGCAACGGTCAATGCATGCGCTGGCGAGCGGCGGCTGGCTGATCGACACGCCCGGGATGCGCAGCCTTGGCCTTGCCGGTGTCTCGGACGGAATTGACGCCGTGTTTGCCGAGGTCACCGATCTGATCGGACAATGCCGCTTTCGCGACTGCACCCATCAGACCGAACCGGGATGCGCCATTCGGCTGGCAGCTGCCGAGGGACGTCTGGACGAGGAGCGCCTTGCCCGATGGGACAAGCTGAAGCGCGAAGACCGTTTCACCAGCGAAACCGCCGCCGAGGCGCGCGAACGGCACCGACGCTTTGGCCGCCAGGTGCGCAAGAGCCTGACAGTGAAGGCACGCAACGACGGGGGCAAGGGCTAGCCCCCGCCATCGGAACTTGGCAATCGCGCCCCATCCGGCTAGGAAGGGCGCGCTTGCCATCGGCAGCATCCTGCCCCCGACCGACCTCAGGAGAAGTGTCATGATCAAAGGGTCCATCCCTGCCCTGGTGACGCCGTTCAGGAACGGCCAACTCGATCTCGACACCTTGAAGAAACTGGTCAACTGGCACATCGCCGAAGGCGGAAGCGGTCTTGTGCCCGTGGGCACCACCGGCGAAAGCCCGACGCTCAGCCATGAAGAGCACCAGACCGTGATCGAGGTGGTGGTGGCCGAAGCCGCAGGCCGGGTGCCGGTGATCGCGGGTGCCGGGTCGAACAACACGGTCGAGGGCATCTCGCTGATCCGACATGCGCAAAAAGTGGGCGCGGATGCAGCCCTTGTCGTGACGCCCTATTACAACAAGCCGACGCAGGCCGGGATGATCGCGCATTACGCCGCGTTGCACGACTGCTGCTCGTTGCCGATCATCATCTACAACATCCCCGGCCGGTCGGTTGTCGACATGATGCCGGAAACGATGGGCACCCTTGCACGCCTGCCCCGCATCATCGGGGTCAAGGACGCCACCGGCAAGATCGAGCGTGTATCGATGCAGCGCGCCTCCTGCGGGGCGGATTTCATCCAGCTGTCGGGTGAGGATGCGACGGCCCTCGGCTTCAACGCCCATGGCGGGGTCGGCTGCATTTCCGTCACGGCCAACGTGGCGCCGCGCCTTTGCGCCGAGTTCCAGGCCGCAACGCTGGCCGGGGATTACGCCAAGGCGCTGTCATATCAGGACCGCCTGATGCCGTTGCATGAGGCGATCTTCCTCGAGCCCGGGCTTGCAGGTGCGAAATACGGCCTGTCGCTTCTTGGTCTGTGCTCCGAGGATGTACGCCTGCCGCTGGTCACCCTGGCCGAAGGAACCAAGGACCGTATCAAGGCTGCAATGCATCACGCAGGCGTGATCTGACCAACGATCCGACCCGCGCAGGCAACCTGCGGGGCAGCGCCCTCATGGTGGCGGCGATGGCGGGCTTTGCGGTGGAAGACGTGTTCCTGAAGGCCGCCGCCGCCAGTCTCAGTCTCGGGCAGATCATGCTCACCGTCGGGATCTTGGGCCTGGCAGTCTTTGCCATGCCCGCGCGGGTGCGGGTCGAGGCGGTTTTTCCGGCTGCATTCCTTGCCCGCGGGATGCTGGTGCGGTCCGGGTTCGAGGTCGTCGGGCGGTTATTTTACGCCCTGGCGGTCGCGCTGACGCCGCTTTCCTCGGCGTCGGCCATCTTGCAGGCGACGCCCCTTCTTGTGGTTGCCGCCGCGGCGCTGGTAATGGGGAAAAAGGTAGGTTCGCGGCGGTGGCTTGCCGTGCTGACGGGTTTTGCAGGCGTGCTGGTCATCCTGCGCCCCGGACTTGCCGCCTTCGATGCGCTGTCGATGTTGGCGGTGGCTGGCATGATCGGCTTTGCCGGGCGCGACCTTGCCACCCGCGCGGCATCGCCCTCGCTGTCCAATCGCCAACTGGGAATAGCTGGCTTTGCGATGCTCAGCCTCTCGGGCGCGATCATCCTGGGTGCGACCGGCGGGGCTGTCCTGCCCGGTGCCCGGGCGGCTGCAGAGGTTGCCGCTTGCGCGGGTTTTGCCGTCGCCGCCTATGCCGCCCTGACCGGCGCCATGCGCAATGGCGAAGTCAGCGTCGTCACGCCGTTTCGCTACGCCCGGCTCGTCTTTGCGATGATCCTTGGCGTTACGGTGTTTGGCGAGTGTCCGGATGCGGCAACCCTGCTTGGCTCTGCGCTGATCGTGGGATCAGGGCTTTACGCCATGCACCGCGCGCGCCGCCGTACCGGGAAATGCGGCGGACCAGCGCGAAGGGCGGACTGGCCCTGCGATCCAACATTCCGCGGCACCAGGCCTCGGCAAGCGGCCCGCAATTGCGGCGAATCGGGGGAAAGGCGGCGCCGATCAGGCGCGTTATATCGTTGAATTTTAACGGTTTAATGGATAACGCATGGTAAATGACCTTGCCCTCTCGCAACATTCCGACAGGGCTCGGCGCGTATTGTTTCGACCGCCCTCACTCTGCCGCAATCCGGCCCCACTCACGGCGCAAAAACGGCGAAATCCGGGTGCTGATAAGGCGAAGGGCCGCATGTTGGCCGTAGACCTTAACAACCCCGAGAGACGGAGAAACCAGATGTTCCTGCGCGATTTCAGCCGCACCGACGCCACCCCGATCTTTGCCGCCCCCACTGCCCCTGTGGCGCTGGAGTCCAGCTTGCGCGGGCTCACCGCGGGCACGATGCTCGACACTCCGGCGGGCTGGCGTGCGGTGCAAAGCCTGCATATCGGCGACAAGGTTCAAAGCCTGGATGGTGGCGCGTGCCGCATCGTGGCCCTCGACCGCCAGACCATTGCGGGTGTCGCGAGCCTCATCCACCTGCCCGGCGGCGCGCTCGACAATTGCAGCGCGCTGACGCTGTTGCCCGGGCAGCGGGTGCTGGTGGATACGTTCGATGCGATGGAAGCGCCCTTTGCGCTGATCCCTGCCCGCGCGCTCACCGGCTTTCGCGGCGCCGAGATGCGGGTCTTCCGCCGGCCGGTCGAGGTGATCATGCCGATCTTTGCCGAGGAAGAGGTGGTCTGGGCGCAGTCCGGACTTTTGCTGCACTGCGCAGGCGCGCAGGAGGATGCAAGCTTCTTCCCCCGGCTGGACGTGCCGGAAGCCAAGGCGCTGCTGGCTTACCGCGCAAGCCTTGTCGCATGACGCGACCGGCGCAAATCAGTTGCGTCGATCGGTCAGGCGGGTGCTGCAGGGAACCGCTGGTTGATCCGCCAGGCGCCCCAGGCCAGCGGAATGGCAGCAAGCCCGCCCACCACATAAGCCAGGGGCTGGTCGCCAAAGCTTTCAAAGGCTTGCGTGTAGCCATGGATCGCCGCGAAAGTCAGCGCGGCGTTGAATATCCCGCGCCGGTTCCAGGCCGCGGCCCAGAATGCAAGTCCGGCCAGCGCGACAGCCCAGATGATGGAATAGACACCGGCACTTATGACCAGCGTCGTCTCGGCAAACTCTTTCTGCGCCTTGTCCCAGGCCTCCCAGTCACCGGTATCGGCGGCCGAAAACCAGATATGGCTGCCCACCACATCGCCCCAGAGACTGCCCACCAGAAAACACAGGTTCCCCACCACCACCGCCATGATCCCGAGGATGCCCGCATGCCGCCCCATGCGGTCGGCGCTGCTGCTGCGCACCCACAGGCAGGCAAGCGCCAGCACCGCCATCTGCAGGATGCTCAGCGTCGGCTCGGGCGAGATGAAGGCATAAATTGCACCGAAATAGGCCGTCGCCGTATCCAGCATCTGGGCAAAGGGCAGAACGGCAAGCGCTGTCAGCAAGCGCACGTCCACCAGCACGCCGATCACGCCGACAACCACCGCCGCGTAAAGATGGACGAGCGCCACCGGCAGACCCCGCGTGCCACTCGCCTCAAGGCTCAGATAAAGCCCCGCAAGGTGCATCGCAGCCCCCATGACGAGAACAGACCCAAGCAGAAACCCCAGCGTGGCAGGCAGCCGCCGCCGCAGCAGTGCCGCCGCCACCGCGATGACGCCACCCATGGTCAGCAACACGCCTCCTGCCGCATCCTCGCCCAGCTTGTCGATAATCTCGATCGTGGCGCCGCCCATCAGCATACCCGCCCCGATCAACGCTGCCGCATGGCCCAGCATGGCGTAAAGCCGCCCGGCCCGCGCCAGTATCGCGATGCCTGCCGCAAGGAACAAGAGCCCCGTCACCGCCACTGTCATCGGATCGGCCAGCCAGAAGATGAACCCGGACGCCGCCGCAACAATCCCGGCACAGAGCACCGAGTTTACCACCAGCGCGACCATCGCATCGCGCGACCGCAGCCGGATGATCCGTGCCTGTTCGGCCGAAAGCACCCCATCGGCCACCAGCCGGTCTGTATCGGCAAGGTATTGCATACCCTTTTCCCCCCGAACGCCGTTTGCCCCTGCAAAAGGGCTAGCCGCGTTGCACGCCGCACTCAACGCCTTTTTGCGGGGCCGTCTTCCGGCCACTGCCCTCCGTTTCAGTTTGGTTCAAATATGCAAGTGTCGGGGCAGACGGCCGAGGGGGCAGCGCCCCGGCGCCGTCACGCCGCGGGCTATCTGGACTCCCGGGGGGCCATCCCCTATCTGCACAAGACCATGGCAGAAAAATCCGATCCCAACTCGAAGCTGATCGCCGAAAACCGCCGCGCGCGGTTCGACTATCATATCGAGAACGATATCGAGGCCGGGATCATGCTTCTCGGCTCCGAAGTGAAATCGCTGCGGCAAGGTGGCTCGAACATCGGCGAAAGCTACGCTTCTGTCGAAAAGGGCGAGCTTTGGCTGATCAACAGCTACATCGCCCCATATCTGCCCGCCAAGACCTGGGGGCATGAGGAACGCCGCCACCGCAAGCTGCTTGTCAGCCGCAAGGAGCTGAGCCGCCTCTGGATCGCCATCGGCCGCGAAGGGATGACCATCGTGCCGATGAAGATGTATTTCAACGACCGTGGCGTGGTGAAGCTGCAGATCGGCGTCGCCAAGGGCAAGAAGCTGGCCGACAAGCGCGAAACCTCGGCTAAGCGCGACTGGGACCGCCAGAAGGCTCGTCTGTTGAAGCAGGGTGCCCGGGCAGACTGATTGCGGGCAGACTGATTGCGGGCTGACTGAGTGCGGCAGACTGAGGGGCGGCAGATTGCGCATGAACAGCCCTGCAACACGGCCAGCAGCGTTGCCGAAGGGTTAACAATTGGCCCCAGTTCCCCTTAACTTTTCCGTATTGCTGTCTAGAACGCCAACAGGAACGGCGGCCGGGGCGGATCCCCGAAGGGACCCAGTACGAGAGGGAAGGAACAGGCATCCATGAACCTGATCATTCAACTTATTGCAGGTGCGATCGGCGGAAATGCAGCCGGTGCGGGCATGAAGGACCTCAGTCTTGGCACAGCGGGCGACTCCACCGCGGGCATCCTCGGGGGTGGCATTGGCGGGCAACTACTGAGCATGCTCGGCGGGGCCTACGCGGAGGACGCCGCCGGGGCCCATGCGGGGCTTGATGCCAGTGCCTTCGTCGCGTCGCTTGCCGCGGGCGGTGTCGGCGGGGCGGTGCCGATGGTTGTTGCCGGCGTCATCAAGAACATGATGGCAAAGTAAGGCCTGCAGGTCCGGACGCGGCTCTCGCCACGGCTGAAACACGCGGGGCGCGGCTTTGTTCGTCCCTCTCCCTTGCGTCCTGCGCGTCTGGCTGCGGTTGTCGCCTGCTCTGCGGCCTTGCTTCCCGGCCTCTCCCCGAGGTATGGCGGGCCACCTGCGCAAGGAGCCGCCCGATGAATGCCGCATCCCCAGACGACCCCCGAACCCTGGTCTCGACCGGCTGGCTGGCCGCGCATCTGAAGGACCCGGACCTGCGGGTGCTGGATGCAAGCTGGTATCTGCCCGACGCAGGCCGCGATGCGCGCGCCGAGTATCAGGCGGCCCATATCCCCGGCGCGCGGTTCTTCAATATCGACGAAATCTCGGACCAGCGTTCGATCTTGCCGCATATGGCCCCCCCGCCCGAGAAGTTCATCAGCCGGATGCGCGCCATGGGCATCGGCGACGGGCATCAGGTGGTAGTCTATGATGGCTCGGGTATCTTTTCGGCGGCGCGGGTGTGGTGGACCTTCCGCTTGATGGGCAAACTGGATGTGGCCGTGCTGGATGGCGGTTTCCCCAAATGGCAGTCCGAAGCGCGCGAGATCGAGGACATGCCCCCGATCATGCGCGACCGCCACATGACGGTCAGTCGTCAGAACCAGATGGTCAAGGACGTGACGCACGTAGCCCATGCCTCGAAGCTGGGTCTGGCCGAGATCGTCGACGCCCGGTCTTCTGCCCGGTTCGAGGGAACGGCACCGGAACCTCGCGGCGGCCTGCGGGCTGGCCACATCCCCGGCGCGCGGAATGTGCCTTACGCCATGCTTCTGCAGCCCGACGGCACCATGAAGCCTGCAGCCGCCCTCAGCGCGGCCTTTGAGGCTGCCGGGGTGGACTTGTCTCGCCCGGCCATCACCTCCTGCGGGTCGGGGATCACCGCAGCTGTGCTGTCGCTTGCGCTGGAACGGATAGGCCACCGCAACCATGCGCTTTATGACGGGTCCTGGGCCGAATGGGGCATGTATGACGATTTGCCGGTGGAAACCGGGCCTGCACGAAAAGGATAACCGATGTTCGACGCGCTGAAGCCGCAACCGCAGGACAAGATCCTGCAACTGATCTCCATGTACCGCGATGACCCGCGCCCGGCCAAGATCGACCTCGGCGTTGGCGTGTACAAGGACGCAACCGGCCTGACCCCGGTAATGCGCGCGGTGAAGGCGGCCGAGAAGAAGCTGTGGGAGGTGGAGACCACCAAGACCTACACCGGACTTGCAGGCGAGCCCGCATTCGCTGCCGCAATGGTGCAGATGATCCTTGGGACCGGCTTTGCCGACCACGCTGCTGCCGTGGCTACGCCGGGCGGGACCGGCGCGATCCGGCAGGCGCTGGAACTGATCAAACTGGCCTCTCCCGGGGCGAAGGTCTGGCTGTCGAACCCGACCTGGCCGAACCACCCGTCGATCATCAAATACCTTGGGATGCCGATGGCCGCGTATCGGTATTTCGACTCCGCAACCGGCGACATCGACTTTGCCGGTCTGATGGCAGATCTGGGACAGGTCGGGGCGGGCGACGCGGTGCTGCTGCACGGCTGCTGCCACAACCCGACCGGCGCGAACCTGACGATGGAGCAGTGGGGCGCGGTCGCGGACCTTCTGGCCGCACGGGGTGCCGTGCCCTTCGTGGACCTCGCCTATCAGGGCTTTGGCGATGGGCTGGAAGAGGACGCCGCCGCCACCCGCCTGATCGCCGCGCGCTTTCCCGAGGTGCTGATTGCCGCGTCCTGCTCCAAGAACTTCGGCATCTACCGCGAGCGGACGGGGATTCTGATCGCCCTTGGCGGTCCGGCGGCGCGAGATGTGACGCAAGGCAACCTGAACTTCCTGAACCGCCAGAATTACAGCTTTCCGCCCGATCACGGCGCGCGGCTGGTGACAATGATCCTGGAGGATGCCGCCCTCACTGCCGAGTGGAAGGCGGAACTGGAAGAGGTGCGGCAGAACATGCTCGGCCTGCGCAAGGCGCTGACGGACGAGTTGCGCCGTGCGACAAACTCCGACCGGTTCGATTTCGTGGCGCATCATCGCGGGATGTTCAGCCGCCTTGGCCTGACGGAAGCGCAGGTCAACCGCCTGCGTGAGGAGCACGGCATCTACATGGTGGGCGACAGCCGCATCAACATCGCCGGGCTGAACGCGCGCACGGTGCCGGTTCTGGCAGCCGCCATTGCGGCGGTGGCCGCTTGAGACTGGCTTTTCCGCCGGTCGTTCCGATCCGGGGTGCGCCCAGCCCGTGTGCCTTTCGAACCGATGGCAATATCGACACGCGACCGGGGATGCTTGTGAACAGATGAAGCGCGGCCGGTGGGTTCTTTCATTCCTCACAGTCAGCGCCCTTCTGGCGGTCTCTGCCCAGGCGCAGGAGGCGCCGACCGCAGTGGGGCGGATCACCTATGGGGATGCGCAACGTCGGGGGCAGGCGGTTTGTTCGGGCACGCTGGTGGCGCCGGATCTGGTGCTGACGGCGGCGCATTGCGTGCGGGACATGGTGGCGAACCCGGGGGCCATCCGCTTTGCCGCAGGATATGACCGGGGGCGAATTCGCGCGGCAGGGCGCGGGCGGAAGATTGTGCTGGCCGAGGCGCCGGAAGGCGCAACGAGTGCGCTTGCCGGGGATATGGCGCTGATTGTGCTGGAAGCGCCGATGCGGGCCAAGGGGTTGGTGCCTCTGGCCATTGCCCCGGCCAAGGGGGAACGGTTCAGCATCATCGGCTATCGCAGCGATGCCCCCGAGACGGCCGAGCGGCGGGATGATTGCGACTGGCTTGCAACCTCGCCCGGGGTGATGGGGCTGACCTGCGAGGCGGTCTCGGGCAATTCGGGCGCGGGCGTGCTGGAGTGGACCGGGACGGACTGGGTCGTGGTGGCGGTGCTGGTTGCGCGCGATGGCCCGCCGATCCGGTCCTGGGCCGTTGTGCCTCAGGGGGACGTCACGGCGCGAACCCGCGCGCCGACCCCGTCCAGCCACGTGCCTCATGCGCCGTGACGGCGAGCAGGGTGCCCAAGACGGGCGCCACCAACATGACCCGCAGGCTCATGTGTCCAGGCCCGGGGTCAGGCCGCGGCACGTCAGGCGTTGCGCGAAAACAAGAGTTCTGTGCAAGACTGGGGGCTGCGCAGTCCGGGGGGGGGCACATGGCACGACAGATCAGCAATCCGGGCAAGGTGATCTCGGCCGACGACGCGGCGGCGCTGGTGCAATCGGGCATGTGGCTCGACTACGGCGGTTCGGTCAACCAGCCCGATGTGTTTGACGCAGCTCTTGCCCGCCGCAAGGACGAACTGCACGGCGTCAAGATCCGCGCCTGCCTGACAACTCGCGCGCGCGCGGTACTGGAATGCGACCCGGACGCCACGCATTTCTTCTGGATCAACGCGCATTTCACCGCCTATGACCGTCGCAAGCATGATGCGGGCATCGCAAGCTACCTGCCGGTGAACCTCGGCGAGGTGCCGGATTACTATCGGCGGTTCATCGACCCCATCGACATCGTCATCGTGAAGGCCCGCCCGATGGATGCTGATGGCTATTTCAACTTCGGCCCGACCAACGTCTGGCACGGGGCGATCATCGAGCGCAGCAAGGTGGTCATCATCGAGGAATGCGCCGCCCTGCCGCATGGCATGGGCGCACAGAACCGGGTGCATGTGTCGGCCGTGGACTATGTGGTCAAGGGCGACGACCAGCCAATGATGCAGCTGCCCAATGCGCCCGCCACCGTCGTGGACCGCGCCGTCGCCCGCCTGATTGCGGCCGAGCTCGAAGATGGCGCCTGCCTGCAAATCGGCATCGGCGGCATGCCGAATGCGGTTTGCAGCCTGCTCGCCGACAGCTCGATCGAGGATCTGGGCATACACACCGAGATGCTGACTGACGGCATCATCGATCTGCAACGCGCCGGGCGGATCACTGGCGCGCGAAAGCAGCTGAACCCGGGCAAGATGATCTGCACTTTCGCACTGGGGTCGCAGTATCTGTACGACGGGATCAACCACAACCCCGAGATCGAGCTGCACCCGGTCGACTATACCAACCTGCCGCATATCATCATGCGCAACGACCGGGTGATGGCGATCAACAATACCACCCAGATCGACCTGCAGGGACAGGCGGCGTCGGAAAGCGACGGGTTGCGGCACATCTCGGGCACCGGCGGGCAATTGCAGTTCGTGCGCGGCGCCTATGCGTCGAAGGGCGGAAAAAGCTTCATCTGCCTGTCCTCGACCTATGACAAGAGAGGCGAGCCGCGAAGCCGGATCGTACTGTCGCTGACGCGCGGCAACATCGTGACCACGCCGCGATCAGACATGATGTACGTCGCAACCGAATACGGAATCGTCAATCTCAAGGGCAAATCGGTGCCCGAACGGGCCAAGGCGCTGATCGGCATCGCACATCCGTCGTTCCGCGAAACGTTGGAGCGCGAGGCCTACGACCATCGCCTGATCCCGCGCGGCTTTTTCTGAAGACCGCATCAGCGGTCTGTCTGCCAGGCTTGCGGAGATGGAAAGCGACCGGCGGGAAAGGAGCTCGTGCGTCGCTATGACGCTGTCGGAGGGAGTATCCCCCGGCGCAAGCAGGTCGCACGCCGACAGACGATGAGCGGGCTGCCCGACCACCACGATCCATCCTGCCCATGAAACCCGGCCGCGAAACTCCGGCCGCAAAAACAAAACCGGCCCGCGGGGGAGGAGGATCCGCGGGCCGGGCAGTTTCACCGGCGGGGGGAGGATCCCGCGGTGCCGTCACTCGCGTCGTGGGGGCAACCCGGGCGGGGATGCCCCTCCCGCTCACATGTTGTAGGCGCGCTCGCCATGTTCGGCCACGTCGAGGCCCTCGCGCTCCACGTCTTGTTTCACGCGCAGGCCCATCACCAGGTCCACCACCTTGAACAGGATGAAGGAGCCGATGCCGGAGAAGGCTATCGTGAAGAGCACCGCCTTGATCTGCGCCGTCAGCATGAAGGCCATGTCATAGGGGGCCACCTGCAGCGTTCCTGGGATCGAAGTATAATCCGGGACGCCCGCACCTCCCAGGGCAGGGTTGACGACGATGCCCGTGGCGATCGCACCGATGATCCCGCCCAGTCCGTGGATGCCGAAGACGTCGAGGCTGTCGTCCAGGTTCAGCATGTTCTTTACGTAAGCCACAAAGAGGAAGCAAACCACACCGGCAAAGAGACCGAGGCACAGCGCCCCCATCGGGCCCGCAAAGCCGGCCGCCGGCGTGACCGCGACCAGCCCGGTCACCACGCCCGAGATGAGCCCCAAAAGCGAGGGTTTGCCCTTCAGCACCCATTCGGCGAACATCCACGACACGCCGGCACCTGCCGTCGCCAGAAAGGTGTTCATGATTGCAAGCGAGGTGATCGCGTTCGACTCGAGGTTCGAGCCTGCGTTGAAGCCGAACCAGCCGACCCACAGCAGCGCCGCGCCGATCATCGTCATGGTCAGCGAGTGGGGGGCCATCGATTCCTTGCCGTAGCCCACACGCTTGCCCAGCACGATGCAGCCGACCAGGCCAGCAACACCAGCGTTGATATGAACCACAGTGCCACCCGCAAAGTCCAGCGCACCCCAGTTCCAGATCAGCCCGTTCGCTGCGAGGTTTGCGGCGGCAGCGTTGGCGGCAGCGGCATCGCCCGCCGCTTCGGCAATCAGCTTGGCGGTCTGCTGTTCGGCCAGGAAGTCCGGGCCGCCCCACCACCAGACCATATGGGCCATCGGGAAGTAGATCAGGCTCACCCAAAGCACGATGAAAACCAGCAGCGAGGAGAACTTTACCCGCTCGGCGAAGGCGCCGACGATCAGGGCAGGGGTGATCATCGCGAACGTCATCTGGAAGGCGATGAAGGTATACTCCGGCAGCCAGACCCCGTTGGTGAAGGTCGGAACCAGCGTGGTTGCATCCACGCCGGACAGAAACGCTTTCGAGAAACCGCCGACATAGGTATCCCAAGACCCGCCATAGGAGAATGCGAGCGAGTAGCCGTAGAACACGAAGATGATGCAGACCACGGCCGAGATCGCAAAGACCTGAGTCAGCATCGAGAGCATGTTTTTGGTCCGCACAAGGCCGCCGTAAAACAGTGCGAGACCCGGCACGGTCATCAACAACACAAGGACGGTCGCGATGCTCATCCAGGCCACGTCGCCCTGGTTCACATGCTTTTCATAGACGTAAGGAACAAGCTCGGTCGTCGCCGCCGCTGCCTCTGTCGTCACTTCCTGCGCCCAGACGGGCAGGCTGGCCATCAGCGCAGAACCTAGCGCCACAAGGCCGGAGTATTTCTGCATGGTCTTCATTTTCCCGGTTTCCCCTTCCCGCCCACGATCACAGAGCGTTATCGTTTGTCTCACCCGTGCGGACGCGCACGGCATGTTCGACGTCCAGCACGAAAATCTTGCCATCGCCGATCTTGTCAGTCTTGGCCGTCTTTTGAATGGTATCGACCACGGCATCGGCAAGACCGTCGCTGACGACGATTTCGAGCCGCACCTTCGGCACGAAGTTGACGGCGTATTCGGCACCGCGATAAATCTCGGTGTGGCCCGACTGGCTGCCAAACCCCTTGATCTCAGTCACCATCATGCCGCGCACGCCGATGGTGGTCAGCGCCTCGCGGACCTCCTCCAGCTTGAACGGCTTGATCGCTGCTATGATGAGTTTCACGTCGTTCCCCTCTTTTGGTGGCACTGGCCGATGTCTCAGCCATCGCTTCATCAATGTTGGGAAAGACACACCCCGCCGCGACGCGAACCCGCAGCGAATGCCGAATTAGGGTAACGTTTCCATGAATTTTGCATAATTATTAGTCATAATTTTACGCGTGCACTTTTATTATGCGAAGTTGCACCTCGAATCGCAGCGATCCGATCTCCACAATCCTGTCGGACCGGGCTATGCTTCCAATGAAGATCACGCGAAACAGCGGGCGGGCAGGCATGGCATCATCGGAAAAGGGGCGCGGTCCGCTGGTCGCGGACAAGCGCTATGCGGCACAGCGCAAGGCCACGGCCGAGAAGCCTGCGCCACGCAAGGCCCCGGCCCCCCGGCGCAGACCGGCCCGCAAACGCGGGCTGATCGTGGGGCTGATCATCGGGCTGTGGCTGTTGGTCTGGCGGATCGTCTGGGGTGTCGCCTGGCGCGCCGGCGCCGTTGGGGCCCTGATCCTTGGCGGCGTCATCCTCTATTTCTTTGCGCAGCTTCCGCCTGTGACGGACCTCCTAGACGGGCGCGCCCGCGGGTCGGTCACGCTGCTCGACCGCAACGACGCGGTCTTCGCCTGGCGGGGCGAGACTTTCGGCGGTCAGATCACCGCAAGCACCGTCTCGCCTTTCCTGCATGACGCCGTCATCGCGACCGAGGACAAGCGCTTTTACTGGCACCTCGGCATCAGCCCGCGCGGCATCGCCTCGGCGGTGCGCATCAATCTGTCGGAAGGGCGCGGGCCGCTGGATGGCAACGGGGGCTCCACCATTACCCAGCAGGTTGCCAAACTCCTGTGCCTTGGCGTGCCCTACAGCTCTGCCGCCTGGAAGTCCGAGGCCGAATACGAATCCGACTGCCGCAGGGGGGGCATCTGGCGCAAGATCAAGGAAGTGCCCTTTGCCATGGCGATGGAGGTCAAGTATTCCAAGGAAGAGATCCTCACCATCTACTTTAACCGCACCTATCTGGGCGCCGGCGCGCGCGGGTTCGAAGCCGCGGCGCAGCGCTATTTCGGCAAGTCCGCCAATCAGGTGAACCCTGCCGAGGCTGCGATGCTGGCGGGGTTGCTGAAGGCGCCCTCCGCCTTCGCCCCCACCAACAACATCGACCGCGCCCGCGCCCGCGCCAATGTGGTGATCGGGCTGATGGAGGATCAGGGCTATCTGACGCCCGCCGAGGCAACAGACGCGCGCACCAACCCCGCCCGCCTGTCGCAGGCCGCGGCTACCAAATCGGGCGGCTACTTCGCCGATTGGGTGATGGAGACCGCGCCTGACTTCCTTGCCCGCGAAACGACCGAGGATGTCATCATCCGCTCCACTCTCGACCCGCTCCTGCAAAAGGACGCCGAAGAGGCGCTGGCGTTCATCTTCGACACCAAGGTCAAGGCCGGATCGAAGGCTCAGGCCGCCATTGTCGTCATGAGCGCGGACGGCGCCGTGCGGGCCATGGTCGGCGGGCGCAAGATCGAGGAGGCGGGGTCGTTCAACCGTGCGACGCAGGCCCTGCGCCAGACGGGGTCCGCCTTCAAACCCTTCGTCTATGCGGCAGCACTCGACATTGGCTTCAGTCCGGCGGATTATGTTGAGGATACGCCGCTTACCATCAACATTCCCGGCTCCGGCCCCTGGACGCCGCAAAACTACGACAATGAATTCCATGGCATGATCACCCTGGCAGACGCCCTGGCGGAAAGCCGCAACATCCCCGCCGTGCGCATATCGGAGGCCGTGGGCCGCGACGTCGTGCGCAAGGTCGCCACCGAATTCGGCATCGCCTCAAGCATGGCGGCGGGGCCCGCGCTCGCGCTCGGCGCGTCGGAGTCCACGCTGATTGAGATGACGGGTGCCTACGCGGGCATCCTGAACGGCGGCTCGTCGGTGACGCCTTATGGCCTCGTGGAGCTGTCCCTTCAGGGCGAGGGTGAGCCGTTGATAGGTGCGGGCGGCGGTATTGGCGAACGGGTGATCTCGGAACAGGCGGCGCGGGCGCTGACTTACATGCTGGCGCAAGTGGTGGAACGTGGCACAGGCACCCGCGCCCGCCTGTCTGATCGCGAGGCCGCTGGCAAGACCGGCACCACCCAGGCCGCCCGCGACGCCTGGTTCGTGGGCTTCACCGCCAACTACGTGGCAGGGGTCTGGATCGGCTACGACGACAATACCCCGCTGACCGGCGTCACCGGCGGCGGCCTGCCCGCCGAGATCTGGCACGAAGTGATGCTCCGCGTCCACGAGGGCGTTCCAGTCACCCCGCTGCCGATGGACATTCCAACGCCAAAACTGCCCCCGGTCTCACAATCCCCGGCCGTCCTTGACGCGGGCAGCACGACCCAGACTGCCACGCCCCCGCAACAGACCGAAGACGCCCTCGCCGAACAGCTGCTGCGCGACCTTGAACGCTCCATCAACAATTGACGGGCGCCCCCTCCGCTTCATCTATTGATAAATATCCCGGGGCCCGGTGCAGCGCCCCGGACACCTGCAACGCGCCGAACGCCGCAGATCGCATCTCAGATTGCGTTCAGATCCGCCACAAGCGCATCGATATCGCCGCCGCGCTGGTCAAGAAGCGCACCAATTTCGGTACGTTCGCTGGCCAGCATGTTCACGCCTTCGATGATGATATTGAAGAACCGGCTCTGCCCTGACTTGTCCGAAACATGCCAGCGCAAGTCGAACGGGCTTTCCCCGCGCAGGGTGGCGACCGAGATCACCTCATAGTAGCTCTTGATCGCGCGGGCATCTGTCACCTCGATCCGCCCGCCGATGAACTCGCGGAACCGCCGCCCGTATTTTCTGCTGATATACCCTTGGAACGCCTTGGTGAACGCGGACAATTGCGCCTTGCTCGCCCCGCGCGCGGCCACGCCGAGGGCAGAGCGTGCAATGGTCGGCACATCGGCATACTTCACGAACAACCGCTCAAAATCGGAAAACATCGCCGATTCCGATTTGCCGGAGTCGATGATGCGGTTCACATCCGCCACGGCGCCGTCGATCAGCCGGCGCGCCTCATCAGCATTCAGCGCAACTGCAGGCAAAGGCAGGACCGAAGCGAGCGCTCCGCCCGCAAGCCCCAGAACAAGACCGCGGCGCGTGATCAAGACAAGATTATTGGCCATAGGGGTCCTCATAGGGATCAATGAAACCGGCATCCTGCCCTGCATCGCCGGTCCCTGCAGCATCTGCCTGTCCCAGCTCGAACCGGCGTTTCTGCAGATAAAGCAGGCGTTGCTGGGCATAGCCGTCAGCACTTTCATAAAGGATGGAGTCGATCGTGTCGGAAAATCGGTCCCGGTCGCCCAGACGCCCGGCGATGCGGATGCCGGTTGCGATATTGCCTTCACGCACCGGCAAGAACGCGCCTACAGGGTCGAGGAACGCATCCACCACGACGCCCGCTGCATCGCGTCCGGTCGAGGGGCCAAGAACGGGCAACACGACATACTGCCCCTCCGGCACGCCCCAGATATGCAGGGTCTCGCCAAAATCGGTCTTCGCTTCGGGCACACCGAATGCGGTGGACGCGTCCACAACCCCGCCGAGCCCGAAGGTCAGATTGAAGGCCAGCCGAAGCGTGTTCTGCCCGGCCTTGCCCAACCTCAACTGCAACAGGTTATTGGCGATATTGCTGGGCAACTCCAACGTATCGGCCACGTTCGACAAACCACGCTGCACTGGTTTGGGCAGTGCGGCGCCATAGCCTTTTGCCCCGGGCTCCACGATCGCGCGGTCAATCGCGAGGTTGAACCCATGCACCGAGCGGTTTCTTGCTTCGCTCGGGTCGTTGATTCCCTGCGCAACAGGTGCCGGTCCGCAGGATACCAGCAATGCAAGCGCGACGGATGCTGCGGCCAAGCGGACATTACGGGGCTTTTTCGGTACCTCTGACGCAGAATTCAATGGAATTTTCACCCTCATCTTCATAACGTCCTGCGCATTTGATGCCTTAGTTAGGCCCATCTGGCAGTAGACAAGGCTTATGTGCTGGCCGCGACAAACACAACCGGCTAGCGCTGTGCACAACAACAGTGCGGCAGGATAATGCCGCCTCAAGACAAGAAACGAAAAGGCAGAGCACCGGCATGCTAACAGACAGCAACAGGGGCAAGGCAGAACTCGCGGCTGTGCGCAAGCTATCGCGGAACGCGATCCTCGCGGCCTTCATCTTTTCGATCTTCGTCAACCTGCTGATGCTGACGGGTCCGCTTTACATGCTGCAGGTCTATGACCGGGTGCTGGCATCGCGGTCTGAAGAGACACTCCTCGCGCTGTCGCTGCTGGCAGCCTTCCTGTTCCTGATGATGGGGATCCTTGATCATGCCCGGGGCAGGGTCATGGCCCGCATCGGCGCCCGACTGCAAGATACGCTCGATGCCCGCGTTCTGCGCGCGTCATTCAGGGCCTTGACGGTCGCACCCAACGACGTGGCCGCGCAATCCGCGCAGCGCGATCTTGAATCGCTGCAGCGGCTCTGGGCCTCGCCGGTGCTGATCTCGCTCTTCGACATTCCATGGACACCCTTCTTCCTCGCCGCGATCTTTGTCTTTCACCCCTGGCTCGGCTGGCTCTCCATCGGCGGCGGGGTGCTTTTGGTGCTGATCACCTGGTTGAACCAGCGGGCGACCGAAAAGCCGCTGGCCCGGGCCAACATGTCCACGATGGTGGCAGAACGACAATCGGAAAACCTCAAGAACGAGGCGGAACTGGTGCAGGCGCTCGGCATGACCGATGCGGCCTTCACCCGCTGGCAAAAGGCCCGGGGGGCTGCGCTGCGCGAGGGGCTGGAAGCTGCTGATGCCGCGGGCGGCTATGGCGCCACGTCCAAGACGTTCCGCCTGTTCCTGCAATCGGCCATGCTGGGCCTGGGCGCCCTTCTCGTGCTCGAGGGGCAGTTGTCCCCCGGTGCGATGATCGCAGGTTCCATCCTTCTCGGCCGCGCCCTGCAACCCATCGAACAGGCCGTTGGCCAATGGGCCGTCGTCACCCGCGCCAACCAGGGGCGCGAGCGGCTGGTAGACCTTCTGTCCCGCGTACCGCAGGAAGCCCCCCGCACGCCGCTGCCGCGCCCGAATGCCGTGCTTGATGTGCAGGCAATTTCCGTGGTCGCCCCGGGCGAGTCGCAGGCCGTTCTGCGCGGCGTGTCCTTCCGGCTGGAACCAGGGCAGGCGCTTGGCGTCATTGGACCTTCGGGGTCGGGCAAATCCACCCTCGCCCGGGCGCTGATCGGCGTCTGGCGTCCGGCGGCAGGGAAAATCCGCCTTGATGGCGCGACGCTTGACCAATACGACCCCGACGTTCTGGGCAGCTACATCGGCTATCTGCCGCAACGCGTGGCGCTGTTTGACGGCACGATTGCCGAGAACATCGCCCGGCTGCAAACCAATGGCGACCCGGCCAAGATCGTGGCCGCAGCACAAAAAGCTGCCGCGCATGATCTGATCCTGCGCCTGCCCGAGGGCTATGACACCCGCGTGTCTAACGTCAGCGGCCGCCTGTCGGGCGGCCAGATCCAGCGCATCGGCCTTGCCCGCGCGCTTTATGGCGACCCGGTGCTGCTGGTGCTGGATGAGCCGAACTCCAACCTCGACAACGACGGCTCGATGGCGCTCAACACCGCGATCCGCAGTGCCAAGGCCGCCGGTTGCGCCGTTCTGATCATGGCGCACCGCCCCGCGGCCATCCAGGAATGCGACCTGCTGCTTGTGATGGAGGACGGCATCCGCCGCGCCTTCGGTCCGCGCGATCAGGTCTTGCGCGAAATGGTAAAGAACGCGACAGAAATCCAGAAATCAACCGCCCCCGGAGGTGTCGTATGACCGACCGCCCGATCTGGTCTTCCCGCGGTCCGATCCTTCTCGGGACGGTCTGCATCTTTCTACTTGTAGGCGGCTTCGGCGCATGGAGCATGTTGACCCAGATCGCCGGGGCTATCGTAAGCTCTGGCCGGATCGAGGTCGAACAGAACCGCCAGGTCGTGCAGCACCCTGACGGCGGCGTGGTCAAGGAGATCTTCGTCACCGAATCCGCCATGGTCAAGGCGGGGGATATCCTCCTGACGCTTGATGGCTCGGCCCTGCATTCGGAACTCGCCATCGTCGAAGGGCAGTTCTATGAGGTTGTCGCACGCCGCGCCCGGCTGGAGGCCGAACGCGATGAGACCGACAGCATCACCTTCCCGGACTCGCTGATTGCCCTTGCTTCCGCGAACCCAGAGATTGCCGAGCAGGTCGAAGGTCAAGCCAGCCTGTTCGAGGCACGGCGCGATACGCTGAATCGGCAGACGGAACAGCTGCAACGCCGCATGAGCCAGACCTCAGACCAGATCGCCGGGATCGACACCCAGTCACGCGCGATGGAGACGCAGGGCGACCTGATCGCCGAAGAGCTTGAAAACACAAAGAAACTTTTGGAAAAAGGACTTGCCCAGCAACCGCGCGTTCTGGGGCTGGAACGCGAAGCAGCCTCGATGCAGGGCGACCTTGGGGGGCTTGCCGCCTCACGTGCGCAGGCCGAAGGCCAGATCAGCCAGATCGAGCTTGAATTGCTGCGCCTTGCCGCCCTGCGCCGCGAGGAGGCGAACACGCAGCTGCGCGAGATCGGCCCGCTGGAGCTGGAGCTTTCCGAACGCCAGCGCGCCCTGGAGGAGCGGATCGACCGGCTGGACATCCGCGCGCCCGTGTCGGGCATCGTGCTGGGCCTTCAGGTCACCACGCCGCGCGCGGTCATCCGCCCGGCAGACGCGGTCTTGTACCTCATCCCGCAGGACCGCCCCCTTGTCATCGCCACGCAGGTCTCGCCCATCCACATCGATCAGGTTCACCCCGGACAAGAGGTGGAGCTGGTGTTCTCCGCTTTCTCCAGCCGCACCACTCCGCACCTCAAAGGGCACATCTCGGTCGTCTCGGCCGACGCCTTTACGGATCAGAAGACCGGCGCTTCCTTCTACAGGGCCGAGGTGGAGCTTGAACCCGGAGAGATCGCCCGGCTTGGCAAGGTCCAGCTGCTGCCCGGCATGCCGGTAGAGGCGTTCATCCAGACCGATACCCACACGCCGATGGCGTATCTCCTCAAGCCCTTTACCGATTACTTCATCATGGCATTCCGCGAAAGCTGACGCCTGAGACACGACAGGAGCCCCTGAATGACCGCCATCGACGACCGCCTGACCGCGCTTGGCATCACCCTGCCCGACGCCCCGCCGCCTGCGGCAAATTATGTGCCCTTTGTCACTGTCGGGTCGATGGTCTATGTCTCGGGCCAGATCAGCCAGGATGAAGGCGGGCTGATCAAGGGCCGTCTCGGCCGGACGATGACAGTCGAAGACGGTGCCGCCGCCGCCCGCCGCTGTGGGATCTCGATCCTCGCACAGATGAAACGGGCCTGCGGCGGGGACCTCAGCCGCGTGCTGCGGGCGGTAAAGCTGACGGGGTTCGTGAACTCGACCCCTGACTTCACCGACCAGCCGAAGGTGATAAACGGTTGCTCCGATCTCCTGGTTGCGGTGTTCGGCGATGCGGGCAAACACGCTCGCTCGGCCGTCTCGGCCGCCGCACTGCCTCTGGGCGTCGCGGTAGAGATAGAAGCCATCTTCGAAATCCGCTGACCAAAGGGGGTTCAACCCGCGATGCGCCTGCCCTCCGCCTTCCTGACCACGCCGATCTCGCATCGCGGTCTGCACGACGCAGCCGCCCGCCGCCCGGAAAACGCGCGCGCGGCCTTTCATGCCGCCGTCGCGGCAGGGTACGGGATTGAACTCGACGTCCAGCTCTCTGCTGATGGTGAGGCTGTGGTCTTTCACGACGACACGCTCGATCGGATGACTGCAGAGGTTGGGCCCGTCGCCGCCCGAACGGCGGCCGAGCTTGGCCGCATCGCGCTGCGCAATTCCGACGACCATATCCCCTCGCTCATCGATGTTCTCACCGACGTCGCAGGCCGCGTGCCCCTGCTGATCGAGGTGAAGGATGCAGGCGAAACCATGGGCCCCACGGACGGTCGTCTGGAACAGGCCGTCGCCCGCGCCCTCGTGGGCTATGCAGGGCAAGTGGCCGTCATGTCCTTCAACCCGCATCACATCATCGGCCTCAAAAGCCTCGTCCCTGCCGTCCCACGCGGGCTGACGACAGACGCCTTCGCCCCGAAGGACTGGCCCCATACCCCACCCGAAACCTGTGCCCGCCTCGCAGGGATCCCGGATCACGACGTGGCGGGCGCTTGCTTCCTGTCCCACAACTTCCGCGACCTCACCCGACCACGGCTGCGCGACCTGCAGCAGAAAGGTGCCGCCATCCTGTGTTGGACCATCCGCTCCAGCGAACAAGAGGCCGAAGCCCGCCTGATCGCCCAAAACATCACCTTCGAGGGCTACCCCGCCCCACATCCCGCTTGACTGTCAGCACAAACGCCCCACTTGCCCCTTCACTTTTGCACAAATATCCCCGGGGTCCCGGGGGTGGAACCCCCGGCCGCCTGCCCCAAGCGAAAGCCATTGGCATGAGCACATCTGTCACCCTGCAGAGCGGCATCAGCACCATTCCGGCCACGGACTGGGACGCCATCGCCGCCCCCGAACAGGCGACCGGCAGGCCTTTTGACCCCTTTACAACGCACCGCTTCCTTGTGGCGTTGGAATCCTCCCGCTCCGTCGGCACGGGAACCGGCTGGACCGCGCATCCCCTGACGCTTTCCGAAGGGACCCGCCTCCTCGCCGCAACCCCGCTTTATGCCAAGGCGCACAGTCAGGGCGAATACATCTTTGACCATGGCTGGGCGCAGGGGTACGAACGCGCAGGCGGGCGCTACTATCCGAAACTGCAAGTCGCCGCGCCCTTCACCCCCGCTACCGGTCGGCGCTTTCTCGGGGCACCGGAGCATCGCGATGCGCTGATGCTAGGCGTGATCCGCGTGGCGGAACAGAACAGCCTTTCCTCCGCACATGTTACCTTCTGCACCGCCGAAGAGGCCGAGGCGCTGGCAGGGCGCCATGATCTTCTGCACCGCGTGACGCAGCAATTCCACTGGGAAAACAAGGGCTACGCCGATTTCAACGCCTTTCTTGCCGAGCTTTCCTCGCGCAAGCGCAAGATGATCCGCAAGGAAAGGGAAACCGCGCATAGCCATGGCCTGACCATCCGCGCGCTGACCGGCGATGCAATCGAGCCTCAGCACTGGGATGCCTTCTGGACCTTCTATCAGGACACCGGCGCCCGAAAATGGGGCACGCCCTACCTCACACGCCGCTTTTTCACCGAGGTGCAGGCGCATATGCGGGGCGATGTTCTGCTGGTGCTGGCCTTCGATCGCGCGCGGCCCGTGGCGGGTGCTCTCAACTTCATCGGGCGCGAGACGTTGTTCGGGCGTTACTGGGGCTGCGTGGCCGACCACCCCTGCCTGCATTTCGAGCTGTGCTACTATCAGGCCATCGACTGGGCCATCGCCCACGGCCTCGCGCGGGTCGAGGCCGGCGCGCAGGGCGAACACAAGCTCGCCCGCGGCTATCTGCCGACCCCCGTCCATTCGCTGCACTGGATCGCCGATCCGGGGTTCCGTGCCGCCGTCGCGCGCTATCTGGAACAAGAGCGCCGCACGGTGGACGAGGAAATCGAGGTGCTGACCGCCTACGGCCCCTTCCGTCGCGTGCAGTCCGAGGACTGAGGGCCGGGCACGACACAAACGGATGAATGAAAGGAAAGACCCGCATGACCAGCCTCCTGACCCCCGAAGACCGCAGCGCGATCCTGCCAGCCTTGGGCGAGGCGGGCTGGGCCGCCGTGCCCGGGCGCGACGCGATCCGGAAAGTGTGGAAGTTCCGAAGCTTTTCCGAGGCCTGGGGGTTCATGTCGCGCAGCGCGCTGAAGGCCGAGGCGCTGAACCACCATCCGGAATGGCGCAATGTCTATAATGTGGTGGATGTAACTTTAAGCACGCACGATTGCCACGGGCTCTCTGCCCTCGACATCACGCTGGCAAAGGCGATGGACCAGTACGCGGGCGCCGCCGAGGTTCAGCGCGACCACGGCGCACCGATCCTGTCCCTGTGCGAAGAGCGGGCGGGGCGGGCCGAAACCTGACCTCCCCGCGCAGGCCGCTACGATCAGAGAGTTTCGAGCAATTCCTCGCCCTTCGAGATATTGCACTCGCCGGGATTGTCGATGTTGGCATGGGTGATGACGCCATCCACCAGCACCAGCGCGTAGCGGTTTGACCGTCCGATCAGCCCGATCTGAGGCGCGGTAAATTCCATGCCGAGGGCATGAGTAAGCTTTCCCTCGGAATCGCCCAGATGGGTGATGCCCGCCACGGTGGCGCCGGTCACCTCGCCCCAGGCCTTTAGCACGAAGGGATCGTTGACGGAAATGCAGATGATCTCTTCCACGCCCTTGGCCCGAAACGCCTCGGCGGTGCGAATGAAGGAGGGAATGTGCGCGGTGCTGCAGGGTCCGGTAAAGGCGCCCGGCAGGCCGAAGACCACGACCTTTCGGCCCTTGAGCTTCGCATGGAGCGAGACCGTTTCCGGACCGGTCGCCCCCATATGCGTCAGCGTCGTTTCGGGAAGTGTGCCGCCAATGGAAAGTGTCATGAATTCCCTCTCTCAGATTGCGTTGCCTTGACCGGGGGATATAGGCTCCGCGCGACGGATCGGCCAGAGGGGAGCGCAAGATGCATGTGGTTGTGGTCGGCGCGGGACAGGCTGGTGCTGCATTGGCGGCAAAGCTTCGTATCTTGGGCCATGCCGGGCCGATCACGATGATTGGAGCAGAGCCTGCCCCGCCTTATCAGCGCCCGCCTTTGTCCAAGGCTTATCTTCTGGGGGAGATGGGGGCCGAACGGCTGTGGCTGCGCAGCCCAGAATTCTATGTCGAGACGGATATCACCCTGCGTTTGGGCGCGCCCGTGGCAAGTATCGACCCTGTGGCGCGGACAGTGAAATTTGCACGTGATACCGTCGGGTATGACGAATTGGTGCTCACGACCGGCTCCTCCCCGCGCCGCCTGTCCGCTGCCACCGGCGGAGAGCTTGCGGGCGTCTACACGGTGCGGACCCTCGCCGACGTTGACGCCATGCAGGTTGAGTTCCGGCCCGGGCGGCGCGTTGTGATCGTCGGTGGGGGCTATATCGGGCTGGAGGCTGCGGCAGTGGCGGCCAAGCTGGGGCTGGAGGTAACAGTGCTGGAAATGGCGCGGCGCATCCTGCAGCGCGTGGCCGCGCCCGAGACCTCGGAATACATCCGCGCGCTGCATCTGGCGCACGGGGTGACCGTTCTGGAATCCACCGGGCTGGACCGGCTGCTCGGCGAGCGCCACGTGCACGCGGTACGGCTGGCGGACGGGCGCGAAATCGCGGCCGATTTCGTCATTCTGGGCGTGGGGATCGTGCCCGAAACGATGCTGGCGGAGGCAGCGGGGATTGCCATTGAAAACGGCATCCGCACGGATGAGATGGGGCGCACCTCGGTCTCTCACATCTGGGCTGCGGGGGATTGCGCGTCCTTTCCATGGAAAGGCGGGCGCCTCAGGCTTGAATCGGTGGGGAATGCGATTGATCAGGCCGAGGCAGTGGCGGCCAATATCCTCGGCGCAGGTGCGCCCTATGTGGCGCAGCCCTGGTTCTGGTCAGATCAGTATGATTGCAAGTTGCAGATCGCAGGCCTCAATACAGGTTACACCTCCGTTGTGACGAGACCGGGCGATGGCGGCGCAGTGTCTTTCTGGTATTTCCGCGGCGACGATCTGATTGCGGTGGATGCGATGAACGACGCCCGCGCCTACATGGTGGGCAAGCGTCTGATCGAAATGGACCGCACCGTTTCGCCAGACGTGATCTCTGACCCCGCGACCAACCTCAAGGCGTTGCTGACGCCATGAGGATCATCGGCGGCTCGGCCCGGGGACTGCATTTGGCCCCGGTCGGAGAGGGGGACGCCGCAGCCCACTTGCGCCCCACGTCAGACCGGGTGCGCGAGGCGATCTTTAACCTTCTGGTCAACGGCCGCGCTGCCGGGGGGGGCGTGGTGCCGGGCGCTCGGGTGCTCGACCTTTTCGCGGGCACCGGGGCGCTTGGGCTGGAGGCGCTGTCGCGCGGCGCCGTGCGGGCGAGCTTTGTCGATGATGGAGTGGTGGCGCGAGGCCTTCTGCGCCGCAACATCGAGCTGATGCGGGCCATGGCCGCGACCGATGTCTTGCGGCGCGATGCGATGCGGCTGGGGCAGAATGTGGGCGCGCCCTATGACCTTGTCTTTCTTGACCCACCATATGGCAAGGCGATGGGAGAGGCTGCGTTGGCCTCGGCGCAGTCGGGGGGGTGGCTGGCCACCGGGGCATTGATCGTGTGGGAAGAGGGCGCACTGCCAAAGATACCGGACGGGTTTACGATGCTGGACCAACGTACATATGGCGACACGGTCGTCACGATCCTGAGGGCGCCGGAATGACCAGACCGCGGGCCGTGCTTCTCGATTGCGACGGGGTGATCACCGACAGCGAGACGTTGAGCTTTCGCTTGATACAGGCGGATCTGGCGGGGCAAGGCATGCATCTGACCCTTGAGGAGCTGGAGACGAACTGGATCGGCGGTATCATCGAGATGACGGCCGACCGCGTGCGTGCAGCCGGGATCGCGCTGCCGTCCGGCTGGGTTGCCGCGTTCTGTACCAAGCTTATTCCACGCTGCAGGACGGGACGCCGCTGATCCACGGCATTGTCGGCGTGCTTGATGCGCTGGATGCGGCGGGCGTGCCCTATGCTGTCGGTTCGAACGGTACGCCGGACAAGAAGGTGATCACGCTGGGGCAGAAGGGGCTCTTGCCGCGCTTCAGGGGCCATATCTACCCGGGGCAGGCGCTGGGCACGCCGAAACCCGCGCCCGACCTGTGGCTGCATGCTGCCCGTGCCCTCGGTGTTGCACCTGAGGACTGCGTGGTGATCGAGGAAAGCGCCGTCGGCGCCGAAGCCGCACGGCGCGCGGGCATCCCCTGTTTTGGCTATGCTCCGCATGGGCGAGGCACGCCTTGCTGCAGAAGGGGCGGTCATCTTCAGGCGGATGCAGGACCTGACCGGCGTTCTGGGTCTTGGCTGACCAGCCTGTACGGATATGCGAGCAGCGCCCCCTCCCTCCCCCATCAAGGGGGGGGAAGGCGGAGGGAGGGGCCCGGAGTCAACGGATGCGGCGGCCGTCCCTGGCGTCGAAGTAGAGCATGTCCTTGGCGTCGAACCGGATGCCGACCCGGTCACCCATCCTGGGCATCAAATCCTCGTGCGATTCGATGACTAGTCTTTCGCCCGTCGCAGCCGAGACGTGGATGAACGTGACGCCGCCCAGTGCCTCGGTCATCTCGACCCGGTGCGTGCTGCCCGCAGGGTCCACCGCCAGATGCTGAGGGCGCAGACCCATGGTCACGGCGCTGCCAATGGCAGGCAGGCGTGCGGCAGCAGCAGCGGGCGGCGCGCCGAACCCCGGGGCGCTGGCCGTTCCGCCATCGCCCACCGTACCTGCCACGAAGTTCATGGCCGGGCTGCCGATGAAGCCTGCGACAAACTTGTTGTCAGGGTCGCGGTACAGATCGAGAGGGGCGCCCACCTGCTCAACCCGACCTGCACGCAGCACGACGATCTTGTCGGCCAGCGTCATCGCCTCAACCTGATCGTGGGTGACATAAATCATCGTGGCGCCGATCTCGCGGTGCAGGCGGGCGATCTCCACCCGCATTTCGACGCGAAGCTCGGCATCGAGGTTCGACAGCGGCTCGTCAAACAGGAAAACCTCGGGGCCACGCACGATGGCGCGGCCGATGGCGACGCGCTGACGCTGCCCGCCCGACAGGGCCTTCGGCTTGCGGGCGAGATAGTCATCCAGCTTCAGGATGCGGCTGGCCTCCTTGACCTTGGCCGTGATTTCCGAGGTCGGGTGGCCGGTCATCTTGAGGCCAAAGCCCATGTTCTCGGCCACAGTCATGTGGGGGTAAAGCGCATAGGTCTGAAACACCATGGCCACGCCACGCTCTGACGGGTCCGCTTGCGTCACGTCCCGCTGGCCGATTCGGATTTGGCCCGAACTGGTTTCCTCCAGCCCCGCGACCATGCGCAGAAGGGTCGATTTTCCGCAGCCCGAGGGGCCGACGAAGACACAGAACTCACCGTCCTTGACCTCCAGATCCACACCATGGATCACCTGCACTTCGCCGTATTTCTTGACGACCTTGTTGAGCGTCACGCCGGTCATTTGTCGTTCCCTCCCTTGTCGCGGGCGCATGCCCTGCTTTTTGTTGTCTCTCGCGCTCAGCGCGCTGCTCCGGATTCGGGAAAGCGCCAGCTTTCCGCCTCCGCCGCGATCCTGCCTGCAATCTCCCTGATCCGGTCCGCCCCGGCCACAAGCTCCGCAAGGGTGCTGCGCGCGGTGGTTGACGTGATCGACAGCGCCCCGATTACCCGGCCCGAGCGCGACAGGATCGGCACGGCGCAGCAGATGATCCCGCGTTCATGCTCTTCGCGGTCAAAGGCGTGGCCCCGGGCCCGGATGGCCGCAAGCTCGACTTTCAGCGCAGTCGGTGAATCGAGCGTGTGCTCGGTAAAGCGATGAAAGGATTGCCGATCGAGCGCCGCCTCCAAAGCCTCTGGCGCGAGGTAAGCCAGCATCGCCTTACCCACGCCCGTGCAATAGGCCGGACCCACCTTACCTGCCTGCGCAAACATCTCCACCGGCTTTGTGGCGTTGCGCTTGTCAACGTAAAGCACCTGGCCCAGGTCCATCTGCGCAAGGTGGATCGTCTCCCCCGTTTCGGCTGCCAGCTCATCCAGCCAGGGCCGCGCGAGGGGCGCCAGCGACGATTGCGACCACGCTGAATGCGCCAGCCGCACCAGCCGGACCCCCAGAGAATAGGTGCCGCGATCAGGATCGAACGCCACCATTCCCTGATGCGTCAGCGTCTGGAGCAGGCGGTAAAGCGTTGCCTTGGGATACCCCCCCGCAGCCAGAAGATCGCTGAACCGCACCGGCCCCGCGGCAGCCGCGACCCGTTCCAGGACATCCAGTGCCTTGCCGACCGTCCCGTCGGCGCCCGCCTCGTGGCCCATGCCTTTGCCGTCCATGTCTGCGTCGGTTCCCTGCGCTGTCACCGTCGTTGCGGCGCAACCACCAGTGTTGACAGTCTAGACGATAGCGGACATAGTTTTCAATATTCAAGACTTAGTTTCACATAATGGAACCAAAAGGGAGGAAACCATGGTCCATATGAAAGCGGGTGCGCTTGCCCTCACGGCAGCGCTCCTGATGAGCGGCTCTGCCTTCGCAGAGCAGCGCGTACTGAAATACAATGCGGACTACGATCCGATTCCGCTGGCCGCCATGGAGGCGCTGATCGCCGATTTCGAGGCTGCGAACCCCGATGTCGACGTGCAGCTGAACAACTTCGACCACGAAGGATACAAGACCGCGATCCGTAACTTCCTGACTGCCGACGCGCCGGATCTGGCGAACTGGTATGCCGGAAACCGGATGGCCCCCTTTGTCAACGCGGGCCAGTTTCTGGACGTGACGGACGTGTGGGAGACCAACGGTCTGAACGACGCGCTGGCCTCGGCCGCAGCCTCGATGACCATCGACGGCAAGAAGTGGGGCGTCCCTTACACATACTACCAGTGGGGCATCTACTTCAACCGTGACACCTACAAGGCGGCAGGCGTCGAAGTGCCCGGCCCAGAGGGCGTGGATTGGGCGACCTTTGTGTCCAACTGCGAGAAGTTCTCGGCGGCCGGCATCGACTGCCTGACCACCGGCACGTCGGCCCTGTGGCCCGGAGCGGGCATCTTCGACTACATGTCGCTGCGCACCAATGGCTACGAGTGGCACATGGACCTGACCGCAGGCAAGATCGCCTGGACCGACGATTCGGTTCGCAAGGTCTTTGCCGAATGGGCCAAGGTTCAGCCCTACATCACCAAAAATCATGCTGCCATCGACTGGCAGGATGCCGCGGCTCTGCTCGTTCAGGGCAAGGCTGCAAACTACGTGATGGGCAACTTCGCCGTGGGCGTCTTCAAGGAAGGCGGCATGACGAACGACAACCTCGGCTTCATGGCGTTCCCGGAAATCACCCCCGGTATCGCGCGCTCCGAGGATGCACCGACCGACACGATCCACATCCCTGCGGGTGCCAAGAACGTGGACGATGCGAAGACGTTCCTTGCCTTCGTCGCCTCGGCTGATGCGCAGACCAAGCTGAACGCGGCCATCGGCCAGTTGCCCACGAACAAGAACTCCACCGTGGCGGCGGATGACCCCTTCATCTCGGCCGGTTTCAAGCTCTTGTCCGAAGCGCATGCCCTGTCGCAGTTCTTTGACCGTGACGCTCCGGCGGAAATGGCAAAGGCCGGCATGGAAGGCTTCCAGCAGTTCATGGTGCAGCCCGAAGAGCTGGACAACATCCTGACCCGTCTGGAGCAGGTGCGCGGCCAGGTCTACAAGTAAGCAACTGCGGGCGGGGCACCTTGCCCCCGTCCGGACGATCAGCCCCGGATGGCTCTTTAGCCGTTCGGGGTTTTTCAAAAGACACCGGCGCAAAGCCGGGTCGGGCCAAAGCGCCCGAATGCGGGAGGGGACGATGTCGGCCTACTGGAAATCCAATCAACGCAGGCTCGCGCCCTGGCTGTTCCTTGCGCCAGGCCTCTTGATGTTCGTGCTTTACGTGATCATCCCGATCTTTCAAAGCGTGTGGTACAGCTTTTACGACTGGGACGGGCTGAGCCTGCCGGTATGGATCGGCACGGCCAATTATGTCGAGCTTTCGACCGACCCGAACATGGTCAAATCGTTCTGGAACAACGTGATATGGCTTGTTCTTTACATGCTCGCGGTACCAGCGGGCCTGTTCATCGCCATTTTCCTGAACCAGACTGTCCGCGGAATCCGGCTCTATAAATCGCTGTTCTTCTTTCCCTTCGTGATCTCTCAGGTGGTGGTCGGGCTGATCTTCTCGTGGTTTTACGCCCCGAACTTCGGCCTCCTTTACAATCTGATCGAGGCCGTGACCGGCGAAGGCGTGGCGATCCTCGCCGACCCCCACCTTGTCACCTACGGCATCATCGCGGCGGGGCTCTGGCCACAGATCGCCTATGTGATGATCCTTTACCTGACGGGACTGAACAACGTGGCCCCCGATCAGGTCGAGGCGGCGCGGCTGGATGGCGCCAAGGGCTGGCGGATGCTGTGGTACGTGATCATCCCGCAACTGCGCCCTGCGACCTTCATCGCCGTGGTCGTCACCGTCATCGGCGCGCTGCGGTCCTTCGACCTTGTGTCGATCATGACGAGCGGGGGACCTTTCGGCTCGTCCCGGGTGCTCAGCTACTACATGTACGAACAGGCGCTGTCCGAATATGGCTACCGGATGGGCTATGGTGCGGCCATCGCCGTCGTGCTCTTTGCCATCATGATGGTCTTCATCTCGGGCTTTATCTGGAAGATGTGGCGCGACGAGAACGAGCGATAAAAAGGTCAGAAAATGTTCCCAAGACCCATCCAGCAATCCTCGCAGGGCGCGCAATGGATGTATGCCATAGCGCTTCCCCTTGCGCTGATCCTGTGGCTGTTCCCGCTGATCGGGGTTGCCATCACCTCGGTGCGCCCGGCCGCAGACCTCGCACAGGGCAACTACTTCGGCATCCCCTCCTACATTGCGTTCGAGAACTATGCCGACGTGTTCCGCAACACGCCGATGCTGCAATACATCCGCAATTCGTTCATTGTGACGATCCCGACGGTGATCGGCGCGGTCACCTTGTCGCTGATGACCGGCTTTGCGCTGGCGGTCTACAAGTTTAAGGCGAACCTGCTGTTGTTCTTCCTGTTCGTTGCGGGCAACTTCGTGCCGTTCCAGATCCTGATGGTGCCGGTACGCGATCTCACGCTGCAGCTTGGCATGTACAACACGTGGTACGGCCTTGCGCTCTTTCACATCGCCTTCCAGACCGGGTTCTGCACGCTTTTCATGCGCAACTTCATCAAGGCGCTGCCCTTTGAGCTGATCGAGGCGGCGCGGGTCGAAGGCGTCGCCGAATGGCGCATCTTCTGGTTCATCGTGCTGCCTTTGATGCGCCCTGCAATCGCTGCACTGTCGGTGCTTATCTTCACCTTCATCTGGAACGACTTCTTCTGGGCCACCGTGCTGACCACCAGTCCCCAGACACAACCGATCACCGCGGGCCTGTCCTCACTGAACGGTCAATGGGTCGCGGCCTGGCATCTGGTCTCGGCAGGCTCGATCCTCGCCGCCCTGCCGCCGGTGGCCATGTTCTTCCTGATGCAGAAACACTTCATCGCGGGTCTCACTCTCGGAGCTGTCAAATGACCAGGATCACCTTCATCGGCGCCGGTTCCACGGTGTTCATGAAGAACATCATCGGCGATGCGCTGCACAAGCCCGCTCTGTCGGGCGCCACCATCGCGCTGATGGACATCGACACCAAACGGCTGGAGGAAAGCGCGCTGGTGGCCCGCAAGCTGGTGGCATCGCTCGGCGCCAAGGCGCGGGTCGAGACGCATACCAACCAGCGCGCGGCGCTGGAGGGGGCAGATTTCGTGATCGTCGCTTTCCAGATCGGCGGCTACAAACCCTGCACCGTGACGGACTTCGAGGTGCCGAAGGCTTACGGCCTACGTCAGACCATTGCCGATTCCCTCGGTGTGGGCGGCATCATGCGCGGCCTGCGCACTGTACCGCATCTGTGGAAAATCGCAGAAGATATGGCAGCCGTGTGCCCCGATGCCTTGATGCTCCAATACGTCAACCCCATGGCGATCAACACCTGGGCTCTGAATGCCCGCTACCCCAATCTCAAACAGGTGGGCCTGTGCCATTCGGTGCAGGGCACGGCGGCCGAGCTTGCCCGCGACCTCGCCATTCCGGTGTCCGACCTGCGCTACAAGGCGGCGGGCATCAATCACATGGCCTTTTACCTCAACTTCGAGGCAAGAAACCCGGACGGCAGCTACCGCGACCTCTATCCGGCTTTGCGCGAGGGCTATCGCGCGGGCCGCATCCCGCTCGAATCTGACTGGAACCCGCGCTGCCCCAATCTCGTGCGATATGAGGCGATGATGCATCTGGGCTATTTCGTCACCGAAAGCTCCGAACACTTCGCCGAATATGTGCCGTGGTTCATCAAGCAGGGGCGTCCGGACCTGATCGCGAAATTCCGCATTCCGCTCGATGAATATCCAGTCCGCTGCGAAGAACAGATCGCCAAATGGGCCGCCCAGGCCGAAGCCTACCGCAGCGCCGACAAGATCGAGGTGAAGCAAAGCCACGAATACGCCGCCACCATCATGAATGCTGTGGTAATGGGCGAGCCTGCAGTGATTTACGGCAACGTCGCCAACCGTGGCTACATCCCGCAACTGCCCGAAGGCGCGGCCATCGAGGTACCCTGCCTTATCGACGCGAGCGGCCTTCAGCCGACGGTAGTCAAGGGCATTCCGCCGCAGCTTGTCGCTCTGATGCGCACCAATCTCAACGTCCAGGAACTGACCGTCGCCGCCCTGATGAAGGAGGACCGCGAGCATGTCTACCATGCCGCGATGCTTGATCCGCATACGGCGGCCGAGCTGGACTTGCGCCAGATCCGCGCGCTGGTCGATGATCTGATTGCCGCCCATGGTGAGTGGCTGCCCACCTGGCTGCAAACCCGCAAAGCTGCCTGACCCCTGCCATTCATTCTGGCGTTGAGTATCCCCGCCAGAGGCTCCTGCATCCTTCGACTTAGGGAAAGCCCGCAATGCCTGATCACCCGACATTCCCTGACCTGAAGGGCCAGTCCGTCTTCATCACCGGCGGGGGTTCCGGCATCGGGGCTGCGCTGACCGAAGGCTTCCTGCGGCAAGGGGCGCGCGTCGCCTTTTGCCAACGTTCCGACGCGAGCGTCTTTTGCGACGAAATGGTGACCGCTACCGGCAACCGCCCGCTGTTCCTGCCTTGCGACATCACCGACATGGCCGCCCTGCAGGCTTCCCTTGCCTCCGCAGCCGCGGTGCATGGTCCGGTGACGGTGCTCGTCAACAACGCCGCCAACGACAAACGGCACGCCACGCTGGCCGTGGACGAGGCCTTCTGGGACTGGTCGATGGCCATCAACCTAAAGGCCTATTTCTTTGCGGCCCAGGCTGTCATTCCGGGCATGAAGGCCGCCGGTGGAGGGTCGATCATCAACTTCACGTCGATCAGCTACATGATGGCCGATAAAGGCTATGCGCCCTACATAACGGCAAATTCCGGCATCAACGGCATGACGCGCACGCTTGCGCGCGAATTCGGGGCAGACCGGATCCGGGTGAATGCAGTGGCGCCCGGCTGGGTGCTTACGCAAAAACAGAAGGACCTCTGGGTTACCCCCGAATCTTTGGCCGCCCATGTCGCGCGTCAATGCCTGACCGACACGCTGGACCCTGAGGATATTGTCGGCGGCGTCCTTTTCCTTGCCTCGCGGTCCTCGCGGATGATTACGGGACAGGCGCTGGTGATTGACGGCGGCGTGGTGGTGACAGGATGACGGCGGCGGTTCCTGCACAATGGATTGCGGTCGACTGGGGCACCTCTAACCTGCGGGCCTGGGCGATGGGGTCGGCGGGTCCGCTGGCCGAAGCCGTCTCCGACGACGGCATGGGCAAACTTGGTCGCGCGGACTTCGAGCCTGCGCTCAGGCGGCTGATCGCGCCCTGGATCGCCACCGCCCCGATGCGCGTCATCTGCTGCGGCATGGTCGGCTCGCGGCAAGGCTGGTTTGAGGCGCCTTACCGCGCCACGCCATGCGCCCCGCTCGATCCGGCGGACATGGTGCGGGTGGCGACCGAGGATGCGGCGCTGGACGTGTGGATCGCGCCGGGGCTGAAACAGATAAAACCCGCCGACGTCATGCGTGGCGAGGAGACGCAGATCGCCGGTGCCCTTGCACTGACCGGCGGGCAGAACGGCATGATGTGCCTGCCCGGCACCCATACGAAATGGGCGCATCTGTTGGCGGGCGAGGTGATCAGCTTTCAAACCTTCATGACCGGCGAGATGTTCGCGCTCCTGTCCACCCAGTCCGTTCTGCGCCACGGTATGGCAGAGGACGGCTGGGACGATGCCGCCTTTGACGCGGGTGTATCCGACGCGCTGTCGCGCCCCGAGCGTATTGCGGCGCAGCTGTTCGGTCTGCGGGCCGAGGGGCTGATCGCGAGCCTAACTCCCGCCGCCGCGCGGTCGCGCCTTTCGGGCCTTCTGATCGGGACAGAGCTTGCCGCAGCACGCCCCTATTGGCTGGGCCAACCCGTCGCCCTCATCGGCGCCGAGGGGATATCCAAGGCTTACGCCCGCGCGCTCGAGGCGCAAGGGGTTGACGCGCGGCTGCTTTCTGCCAGGGATTGCACGCTGGCAGGCCTCGCCACTTTGGTGCGGTAAAGTGAAGCGTGCGAGAGCGGGGAAATAACTTTGACACGACGACTGATCGCCATCCTGCGCGGAATCACCCCAGCCGAGGCTTTGCCTGTGGCCGGGGCGCTGGTCGCCGCAGGTATCACCTCGATCGAGGTACCGCTGAACTCGCCCGACCCTTTCGCGTCGATTGCCGCGATGGCCGGTGCCTTCGGCGCGGTGGCAGAGATCGGCGCAGGCACGGTGCTGACCTTGGCCGATGTGGGCCGGGTTGCCGATGCAGGTGGCCGGCTGATCGTCTCGCCCAACTGCGATGTGGCCGTGATCGCTGCCACCAAGGCGCAGGGTCTGGCCAGCTGGCCCGGGGTCATGACACCGACCGAATGCTTCGCGGCGCTTGCTGCGGGCGCGGACGGGCTGAAATTCTTTCCGGCATCGCTGATCGGCCCCGACGGGGTCAAGGCAATACGCGCCGTGCTGCCGAGGGGTACGCTTGTTTATGCCGTGGGGGGGGCAGGTCCGCAGAACTTCGGCGACTGGCTCTCGGCGGGCGCCGATGGGTTCGGGATCGGAACGGCGCTTTATACGCCGGGCCTGCCGCTTCCCGACGTGGCTGCGCGGGCGAAAGCCATCGTGACCGCCTATGATCTGGCGCGCGATCGGGGCCTGCCATGAACACCGTTCTTGACGACCGGCGGTGCGATCTGGGCGAAGGCCCGCTCTGGCACCCCGAACGCGAGCAGCTGTTCTGGTTCGACATCCTGAACCGTCGCCTTCTGTCGCGCACTGAAGAGGGGCCGCAGGAATGGCACTTCGGCGAGATGGTCTCTGCCGCAGGCTGGGTCAGCCGGGACGAACTGCTCGTCGCCTCCGAAAGGCGGCTCTTCCGGTTCAACCTGATCACCGGAGCGAAATCCACCGTTGCAACCCTCGAGTCCGAAGAGACGGGCACCCGGTCGAACGACGGGCGGGCAGATCCGCAAGGTGGCTTCTGGATCGGCACGATGGGCAAGCGCGGCGGTGACGACCCCGGCATGGGCAGTATCCACCGGCTTTACCGCGGCGAGCTGCGCAAGATCTATCGCAACATCACGATCCCGAACTCCATCGCGTTTACCCCCGATGGCAAATGGGCCTGCTTTTCGGATACAGTCACCCACAAGGTGATGCGCGTGGCGCTGGATGGCGAAGGCTGGCCCAAAGGCGAGCCAGAGATGTTTCTGGACTTTACCCGACAGAAACTGCTCCCCGATGGTGCAGTTTTTGACCGCAATGGTGTGTTTTGGGTGGCGCAATGGGGCGCAAGCCGGGTCGCAGCTTATGGGCCTGATGGCGGCTTTGTGCGCGAGCTGCGCTTTGATGCAAGGCAGACGTCCTGTCCGGCCTTCGGCGGGCCCGACCTGTCCACCCTTTTCTGCACCAGCGCGCTGCAAGGCATGAGCCCCGAGGCACGCGACGCCGAACCTGATGGCGGCAAGACCTTCAGGGTCGACGGCGTGGCTCAGGGCCAAAGAGAGCACAGGGTCATCCTATGAAGCGCACACTCGGTGTCTGTTACTACCCTGAGCATTGGCCAGAGCCGCAATGGGCCGAGGATGCCGTCCGGATGAAGGCTGCGGGCCTCACCTGGGTGCGGATCGGCGAGTTTGCCTGGAGCCGGATGGAGACGAAACCGGGGCGGATGGAGTGGGACTGGCTCGATCGCGCGATCAGCGTGCTGGGGGAGGCGGGGCTTAATGTCGTCCTCGGCACACCCACGGCCACGCCGCCGCGCTGGATGCTGACAAAGCACCCCGACATGCTGGCGGTTGACCGCGACGGGCGCCCGCGCGGCTTTGGCTCGCGCAGGCACTACTGCTTCTCGCACGCAGGCTACCGGGCGGAATGCGTCCGCATCGTGACCCTGATGGCCGAACGCTATGGTCAGAACCCCCATGTCGGTGCCTGGCAGACCGACAACGAATACGCCTGCCACGACACAGCGCTGAGCTACTCCGAGGCGGCAAAGGCCGCATTCCAGATCTGGCTTGCGCAAAAGTACCAATCACCGCAGGCGCTGAATCGCGCCTGGGGCAATGTGTTCTGGTCGATGGAATACGCCGATTTCGCCGAGGTGAGCCTGCCAAACCTGACGGTGACAGAGGCCAACCCCTCGCATGTGATGGACTTCCGCCGTTTTGCCAGCGACGAGGTTGTCAGCTTCAATCGCCTGCAGACGGACATCATCCGCAAGCATTCGGCCTATCCCATCACGCATAACTACATGGGCGCCGTCACCGATTTCGACCATTTCGGCACTGGGGCGGACCTCGACGTCGCGTCCTGGGACAGCTATCCTCTTGGCTTTCTGTCGGACCGCATCCCTGCCGACCCCGAGCACAAGCGCCGCTTTGTCCGGCAGGGCGACCCGGATTTTCAGGCCTTTCACCATGACCTTTACCGCGCTGTCGGACGGGGCCGCTGGTGGATCATGGAACAGCAGCCCGGCCCGGTGAACTGGGCACCCTTCAACCCCGATCCGCTGCCCGGAATGGCCCGGCTTTGGGCGTGGGAGGCCTTTGCCCACGGGGCGGAGGCGGTATGCTATTTCCGCTGGCGTCAGGCGCCCTTCGCGCAGGAGCAGATGCATGCGGGCCTGCTCCGCCCGGATTCCGTAGCGGCGCCGGCGCATGACGAGGCGGCCCAGGTCGCGCGCGAACTGGCAGGGATGCCGGATGTCGGCACGGCACGCGCCGATGTGGCACTGGTGTTCGACTATGCCTCGGACTGGGCTTGGGCCACGCAGCCGCAGGGACGAGGCTTCAGCTATTTCTGGCTCGCCTTCCATTTCTACAAGGGGTTGCGCCGGCTGGGGCTGTCTGTCGACATCCTGCCGCCGGATGTGGCGGATCTGTCGGCCTACAAGCTCGTGCTCGCGCCCGGGGTTGCCACGCTGTCGGCGGCATTGACGGCCGCGCTGACACGGTACGCCGGGACCGCGATCCTCGGCCCACGTACCAATGCAAAAACCGCTGATTTTGCCACCCCCGTGCCGCTGCCGCCCAACCTGCCGGGGCTGGATATCCGCGTGACGCGGGTGGAAAGCCTGCCGCCCGATGTGCCCGTGCCCTTGGCCGATGGCGGCACCTTCACCCTTTGGCGCGAAAAGCTGGAGGGCACCGCCACGGTAACCGAGGCCGCGACCGACGGCTGGTCCGCGGTGGTCAGCGCAGGCAAGATGCACTACCTCGCCGGTTGGCCCGATGAGGTGGCACTGGACCGCATCCTTGCCACCGCTACACGGGCCGAGGGGATCGTAAGCGACATCCTGCCCGAAGGCCTGCGTTGCCGCGATACCACCGATCATCGGTTCTGGTTCAACTACAACGCCGTACCGGTCGAATGGGGTGGCGTCTCCATCCCCGCCGCCGGGGTCCACTGGCACCCGATCTGACCCGAGCGGCGGCTTTGTATGCATCACAAAGCCGCGTTTGACACGCGGCCGGGTTCGAGTGCACGGTCCGGTGCAGCCACCCAAAAGGCAGTCCGCATCTTGCAGAAGTCAGCCTTGATCACTCCCGTTCTGGTCGCGGGATGCCTGATCCTCGTCGTCAACTTTGGCATCAGGGCCAGCTTTGGCCTGTTCCAGTTGCCCATTGCGACCGAGTTTGGCTGGTTAAGGGCCGATTTCTCGCTGGCCATCGCGATCCAGAACCTGGCTTGGGGCATTGGCCAGCCGATTTTCGGGGCGATGGCCGAACGTTTCGGGGACAGAAAGGCCATCGTCGCGGGCGCGCTCCTTTACGCGGCGGGGCTTTTGCTTTCCAGTCTGGCTGTGACACCGGGGCAGCATCAGATGCTGGAGATCCTCGTGGGCTTTGGCATTGCAGGCACCGGGTTCGGGCTGATCCTCGCCCTTGTTGGGCGCGCGGCGAGCCCCGAGAACCGCTCCATGACGCTGGGTATTGCAACGGCGATGGGGTCGGCGGGCCAGGTGATCGGGCCGCCGATTGCCGAGGGGTTGCTGCAGATCTATCCGTGGCAGTCGGTCTTCGTGATCTTTGCCGTGGCGATCCTCGCGGTGCTGCTGCTGCTGCCTTTTCTGGTCAGCGCAAAGGCGACTGGCCGGGTCGAGACTGCCGAACCGATGGGCACCGTTCTGCGCCGGGCCTTCACCGATCCGTCCTACATCATGATTTTCCTGGGATTTTTCTCCTGCGGGTATCAGCTGGGGTTCATTACGGCGCATTTTCCTGCTTTCGTCACCGAGTTGTGCGGACCGATTGCGCCCGGCAGCATGCTTGTGGGGCTGGGGATCACCACGACCTCGGCCCTTGGCGCCGTGGCGATTGCAACCATCGGGCTGTTCAACATCGCAGGGTCCTTGGCCAGCGGCTGGCTGGGCAAGAAATACCAAAAGAAGATTTTGCTGTTCTGGGTCTATGTCGGGCGGACCCTGGCGTCTGCGGCCTTCATCCTGATGCCGATCACGCCGATAAGCGTCCTGGTCTTTTCAGCGGTGATGGGTGCTTTGTGGCTCGCGACCGTTCCGCTGACGGCGGGCCTCGTCGCGCATATCTACGGCTTGCGGTACATGGGCACGCTTTACGGGTTCGTGTTCCTCAGCCACCAGATCGGCAGTTTCATGGGCGTTTGGCTCGGCGGACGGATGTATGACCTCAACGGCGACTATACGCTGGTCTGGTGGATCGGCGTTGGGGTCGGGGCGTTTTCGGCGCTGGTGCATCTGCCGATCCGCGAGCGCCCCTTGCTCGCGCAGACCAGCTGACGCCGTGCGCGCCGGGATCGCCGTCCTGCTGCTCGCCTATGTGCTGAGCCAGTTCTACCGCGCCTTTCTTGCGGTACTGGCCCCGGTGCTGCAGGCGGAGATCGGGGCCAGCCCGGCTGACCTCGCGGCCGCCTCTGGACTGTGGTTCCTGACATTTGCCGCAATGCAACTGCCCATCGGCGCCGCGCTGGACCGTCTGGGGCCGCGCCTGACTTCCGCCACGCTGTTCGGGGTGGGGGCCGTCGGTGTCGCAATGCTGGCCATGGCAGGCTCGGCCCTTGCCGTGCAGATCGCGATGGGGCTGATCGGGGTGGGCTGTGCGCCGGTGCTGATGGCCACCTATTACATCTTTGCGCGGCAGTTTTCCCCCACCGTGTTCGGCACCATGGCTGCGGCCACCATCGGCTTTGCAAGCCTTGGCAACATCGCCTCGTCCCTGCCGCTGAGTGCCGCGATCGAGGCCTTTGGCTGGCGGCAGACGATGTGGGGGATGGCGGGGGTCACGGCGCTCACCGCCGTGGCACTGGCTGTTCTGGTGCGTGATCCGCCACCGGTCGGGGATGCCCGCGGATCGGTCATCGACATCCTGCGGAACCGGGCGATATGGCCGATCCTTGCGATGATGGCCGTTTGCTATGCGCCGCAGGCGGGCCTGCGCGGGCTGTGGGTCGGCCCCTATTTCGCCGAGGTGCATGGCTATGATGCGCGGGCTATCGGGCAGGTGAGCCTGTGGTTTGGCCTCGCCATGGTGGCGGGCAACTTCGCTTATGGCCCGATGGAACGGCTTTTTCAAAGTCGCAAACGGGTGATCCTGGGCGGCAACGCGCTGGCGGTGGTTTGTCTGCTGGGGCTTTGGCTCTTTGCGGCCGCTCCGCCTTGGGTTGCGACGGTGCTGCTGGTGGGGCTCGGCCTCTTTGGCGCGAGCTTCGGGATCGTCATCGCACATGGCCGCGCCTTCTTTCCCGCGCATCTGATGGGGCGGGGGGTGACGCTTCTGAACCTGTTCGGCATACTGCCCATCGGCATCGCGCAACTGATCACCGGGCGCATCCATGCCGGGATGGCGGGGGGTGCGCCAGAAGCGCCGCATGCCGCGATCTTTCTGTTCTTTGCGCTGACAACGAGTGTGGGCCTCGCTATCTACCTTTTGTCGCAAGACCGGACGGACTGATCACCGCCCCTTTCCCCCGCGCGGCCCTTGCGTTAACAGGCAGGCCTGTCGAAAAAGGAGAACCCCGATGGGCTACAAGGTCGTCGTCGCGGGCGCCACGGGCAACGTGGGCCGCGAAATGCTGAACATCCTCGCCGAGCGCGAGTTCCCGGTGGACGAGATCGCGGCGCTCGCGTCGCGAAAATCGCTCGGCACCGAGATCAGCTTTGGTGACAAGACCGTCAAGACCAGGGATCTCGACACTTTCGACTTTACCGGCTGGGACATCGGGCTGTTTGCGGTAGGGTCCGAGGCCACGAAAATCTATGCCCCCAAGGCAGCGGCGGCCGGCTGCATCGTGATCGACAACTCTTCGCTTTATCGCTACGACCCGGCAGTCCCGCTGATCGTGCCGGAAGTGAATGCCGATGCGATCATGGGCTACAAGAACAAGAACATCATCGCAAACCCCAACTGCAACACCGCTCAGATGGTGGTGGTGCTGAAGCCGCTGCACGACCGCGCGCGGATCAAACGGGTGGTGGTGTCGACCTACCAATCCGTCTCGGGCGCAGGCAAGGAAGGTATTGACGAGCTGTGGGATCAGACCAAAGGCATCTTTGTGGTCGGCCAGGACGTGAAGCCCAAGAAGTTTCCCAAGCAAATCGCCTTCAACGTGATCCCGCAGATTGACGTCTTCCTCGACGACGGCTTCACCAGGGAAGAATGGAAAATGGTGGCCGAGACCAAGAAAATTCTCGACCCCAGGATCAAGGTCACGGCGACCTGCGTGCGGGTGCCGGTGTTTGTCGGTCATTCCGAAGCGGTGAATATCGAGTTCGTAGACCCCATCGACTGGGAAGAGGCGCAGGACATCCTGCGCGAGGCGCCCGGGATCATGGTCGTCGACAAGCGTGAACCCGGCGGCTACATCACCCCTGTGGAATGCGTTGGCGATTACGCGACCTATGTCAGCCGCATCCGGCAGGACAGCACGATCGAGAACGGGCTTTCCATGTGGATCGTGTCGGACAACCTGCGCAAGGGTGCCGCACTGAATGCAGTGCAGATTGCCGAAGTGCTGGACAACCGGGTGTTGAAGAAGGGCTGAAGCTCGTTCACGGGGGCGCCGTTGCAGGTGCGGCGACCCCCGGGGGCCTGCCCCCGGAGCCCCCGGGATATTTTTCCAAAGATGAAGGCGAAACGGTTTTCAAGGCGGACATGGATGCTCTAGGCTGAACCCGGCGACAGGAGATCGGTGATGCGTGTTCTTGTGATTTCGGCCTTGCTTGCCTGTCTTGCGCTGCCTGTGGGCGCCGAGACGATCCTTGCGACCAGCCTGGTCACTGCGGTCACGGTCTACCCGCAAGGGGCGCTGGTGACACGAGAGGTGCGGTTTCAGGCGGGGGCCGGGACGCATGAGGTTCTGGTGACCGATCTGCCTGCAGGCATGTTGCCCGACCTGATCCGCTTTGCCCCGGCGGAGGGACTGTTGCTCGGCGCGTTTTCGCTGCGCACCGACCGGTTGCCACCGCGCGAAGAGGCGCTGAGCCCTGCGCAAACGCTGGCGCTTGCCGAGGTGGACCGGCTGGAGGTGGCCGAGCGGGACGCTGTGGCGGCCGTAAAAGGCGTGCAAGCACGGACCGAGGCGGCAGAGGCGCAGGTAGCCTATCTGCGCGGGATCGGCGGACAGATGCCGGAGACTGCGACGCCTGACGGGCTGCGCGCCATCGGGCAGATGATTTCGGCCGAGGTGCTGGCAGCGCGGGCGGCCTCCCTTTCGGCAGAGGCGGAACTATGGCCGCTGGAAAAGACCTTGACCGATGTGCAGGAGGATCTGGCGCAGGCGCGGGCTGCCTACGACGTCTTGCCAGGAAGGGCGGGCGACTACGCCGCATTGAGCGTGGCGGTGACCAGCGAGACCGCGGGGGGCAGACTGCTGACCCTGACCCACTATGTTTCCGAGGCGAGCTGGCGACCGGTTTATGATCTGAACCTGTCACGCAGGGGCGAGGCCTCTCTGACCATCCGGCGGGGCGTTTATGTGACGCAGTATTCGGGCGAGGATTGGGCAGGGGTTGCGTTGACCCTGTCCACCGCGCAGCCCTCGGAACAGGCGGAGCCGACAGCGCTTTACCCCGAGCTGCGCCGGATCGAGCCGGAAGCGCAGCTGAAGCGCAAGGATGCGATCGCGTCGGACAGTGCCGAGATGGCAGCACCCATGGCCGAGGCGTCGATGGTGGCCGAGGCGGGCGTCTTGGGCGATTTTGTCGTCTATCGCTATCCTGTGCCAGTCGATGTCGCAGCCGGGGTGGAGGACTTGCGGCTGGCGCTGGACGAGCTGACCCTGACGCCTGAGGTGGAAGCGAGGGCGGTCCCGCGGGCGGACCGGACGGCCTTTGTCATGGCGCGGTTCACCAATACGACAGGAGAGATCCTGCTGCCGGGCAATGCCTATCTCACGCGGGACGGTGTGCTCGTCGGGGGAGCCTGGCTTGATCGCGTGGCCCCGGGCGAGGAGACGGAGATGGGCTTTGGCCCGATCGAGACGATGATCCTCACCCGCGACATGCCGCGCCGCGCTGAGGGGGAGACGGGCATCCTGTCGACCACCAGCGAAAGGCAGGAAGTTGCGGTTCTGCGCGTTGAAAACCTCGGGGAGGAAGCCTGGCCCGTTCGGCTGATGGATGTCGTGCCCTATTCCGAACAAGAAGATCTGGAGGCGCACTACGAGGCCGACCCCGCGCCGAGCGAAACCAACGTTGACGGCCAGCGTGGCATCCTCGCCTGGGACTTCGAGATTGCGCCGGGCGAGACGCGCGAGGTCAGGCTGCAGACCCGCCTGCGCTGGCCCGAGGGGATGGTCCTGCAGTAGTGCTCAAACCACCACCTCGATCGGCGCCTGATCGCCTACGCCGAAAACCCGCTTGTAACGGGCGATTTCGTCCTTCGGCCCCATGGCCTTGACCGGGTTGTCGGAGAGCTTCACCGTGGGGCGGCCATCCGCCGACACTGCCTTGCACACCAGGCTGAAGGGGGCGAGGGCATCACCGGCCACCAACCCGCGGAAGTCGTTCGTAAGCATCGTACCCCAGCCGAAGCTGACCTTCACCCGCCCGCGGAACCGGGTAAGCAGTTCCTCGATCTTGTCAAAGTCGAGGCCGTCCGAGAAGATGACGAGCTTCTGTCTCGGGTCCTCGCCCCTGTCCTGCCACCAGCGGATGGCGATTTCGGCGCCTTGCACTGGGTCGCCGGAATCGATGCGAATCCCGGTCCAGGAGGCGAGCCAGTCGGGAGCATTGCGCAGGAAACCTTCAGTTCCATACGTATCGGGCAGGATGATGCGCAGGTTGCCGTCATGCTCCTCATGCCAGTCGGCCAGAACCTGATAGGGGGCTTGCGCAAGTTCCGCATCCGAATTGGCGAGGGCCGAGTAGACCATTGGCAGCTCATGCGCGTTGGTGCCGATGGCTTCCACCTCGCGCCGCATGGCGATCAGGCAATTGGAAGTGCCGATGAACCGCCCCTCCAGCCCTTCTGACATCGCCTGCACAGCCCAGTCCTGCCACAGGAAGCTGTGGCGGCGGCGGGTACCGAAATCGGCGATGCGCAAACCCTCCATGCCGCGCAGATGGTCGATCTTTTCCCAAAGCTTGGTCATCGCGCGGGCGTAAAGAACCTGCAGCTCGAACCGGCCGAGTTTTTCCAGTACGGCGCGGCTGCGCAGCTCCATCAGCACGGCAAGAGCGGGGATTTCCCACAACATCACCTCGGGCCATTTGCCCTCGAAGGTCAGCTCATACTGCCCATCGCGGCGTTCCAGGTGATAGGGGGGCAGACGCACGCCCTCGAACCACTCCATGAAATCAGGGCGGAACATCTGGCGCTTGCCATAGAAGGTGTTGCCGCGCAGCCAGGTGCTTTCCCCGCGCGTGAGGCTGAGAGAGCGGACATGGTCCAGCTGTTCGCGCAACTCCCCCTCATCCACCAGATCGGCAAGGCGGATGGCATGGCTGCGGTTGATCAGGCTGAAGCTGACGGTCGTTTCCGGCTTGTTGCGGAATATCGATTGACACATCAGAAGCTTGTAGAAATCGGTGTCGATCAGGGATCGCACGATCGGGTCGATCTTCCATTTATGGTTCCACACCCGCGTGGCGATATCGACCATCTGCGCCCCCTGCCATTTGTGCCTTTATGACAAAGGACGCGGCCTGCGAACAGGCCCCCGGCGACAAAAGCCGCTCATGCGGCGAAGGGGGCGTCGAAGGGGGCGGCAATGCGGTCACTGAGGTCGCGCCGCGAGATCGGTTTGGAGAGGAAATCATCCAGTCCCGCGGCGAGGCAGGCCTCGCGATCCTCCGAGAAGGCGTTGGCGGACAGCGCAATGACGGGCACGCGCGGCAGGCTTTGCGCCGCCTCGATCCGCCGGATTTCCCTGGTGGCGGCCAGAGCATCCATTACCGGCATCGACATGTCCGTCAACACAAGATCGGGACGGTTGGCGCGGAAAAGATCCACCGCCACCGGGCCATTTTCGGCGAAGTCGGGTGTCAGCGCCTCCCGCTCCAGCATCCGGCGCAGGATGAGGGTGTTCATCCGGTTGTCCTCGGCCACCAGAATGCGCTGACCGGCAAGGACCGGCGCTGCCCGAGGCGGCGGAGCGGCGTCCGCCTGTCCTGCCGGTGGCAGGGCCACCCGAAACGCAAAGCACGACCCCTGTCCATGGGGTCGACGTCACTTCGATCTCCCCGCCCATCTCGCGGGCGAGCAGCAGCGAGATGGCAATCCCCAGCCCGGTGCCGCCATGCGACCGGGTCAGTCTGTCATCCGCCTGGGTGGAGCTTTCAAAGATCCGGTCCAGCTGGTTCGCGGCGATGCCGATGCCGCTGTCCGCAACCAAAAAGGTCAATGGCCGCAAGGAAGAGATGCCCGCAGTCGGTAAAGTCATAGGCCCCGTTTTCGCCAAAGCCGAGAAGCAGTGCTGCAAGCCCAAAAAGCACAAACCGCATGTCGCACGCGTGGCTGAAATGCGGACGGCTAAGCACTG
>Ga0105046_10000640_pt1 | contig 50187 bp, 43 predicted proteins | sample MAT03_FD_78385 | JGI IMG/M metagenome (GOLD analysis project Ga0105046, IMG submission 78385) | Freshwater microbial communities from Lake Fryxell liftoff mats and glacier meltwater in Antarctica - MAT-03 (megahit assembly) | ecosystem: Environmental > Aquatic > Freshwater > Ice > Liftoff... | reverse complement strand
GGTGCTGAAAAACTCAAACGGACTCCGAAGACTACGCTAAATGTTGCGGCGATGTTTTCGGGCGACACAACATGCAGTGCTGAAATCTGCCATTTTGGCGTTTTTCAGCACCCTGCTAGCGCCTTGCCGCTCAGGTCGAAGGCGGACGGCACACGGAGAGCTTGTTACCTTTTGTGGTGCAGGCGTCCCGCCTGCTGGAATGTCGGAAACGCTTCAAGCAGGCGGGACGCCTGCACCACAATCAGGCGGACGGCACACGGAGTGTGCCTGCTACTTTACGCGCCTGCACCACCAAGAGTCACGGACTCAAAGCGTTAACTCTACGCTTACGCCTCGCTTACGCGTCGGGTGAGGACTGTCGAGATCAAACGCAGGGCAGGCAGGCGGGACCCCTGCACCACAAAGAATCACAACCTCGCGGGTTAGGATTTCGATGGGCACGCAGCCGGGACGGTCTGCACCACCAAGGGACGAACTACGAATCGAAGTACTGCCCGGCGTCGGACCCGAAGCCCATGCTCTCCGGCGCTCGACTTCGGAACGACGCATACTCGTCCACAAAGGTCAGCGGGACCGTTCCTACGGGACCATTCCGTTGCTTGGCCAGGATCAACTCGGCCTCCCCCTTCACCGCGTCCTTCTCTTCTTGGCTGTTGAGGTAGTATTCCTCGCGGTGCACAAACATCACCACGTCGGCATCCTGCTCGATCGCACCGCTTTCGCGAAGGTGGCTCAGTCGAGGCTTGTTGTCCTTCGAGGCTTCCGCCTGTCGGTTGAGCTGGGCCAGACACAGGATCGGTATGTTCAGTTCACGCGCCATGCCCTTCAACCGCCGGGCGATCTTGGCCACCTGCTCTTGCCGCGGATCACGCTGGTTGTCGGGCTCGATGAGCTGCAGGTAGTCGATGACGATCAGGCCCAACCCCTGGCGGTGCTTGAGTCGGCGGGCGGTGGCTGAGATCTCGGTGACGTTTCGGCTGGGAGAGTCGTCGATGTATAAGGGCGCATGACTCATCTCCGAGCAAACCCTCATGATCTCTTTCTGATCTTCGGGCTTGGCAAACCCGTTTCGGAGCTTGTGGCCATTCACTTTGGCCTGCGAGCACATCATGCGTTCGGCCAGTTCGAGCTTCGACATTTCGAGGCTGACGAACAGCGTGCCGACCTTCTCTTTAATCGCCACGTGTTCGGCGATGTTGGCCGCCAGTGCCGACTTGCCCATGGAAGGTCGACCGGCCAGGATTAGCAGTTCCGAGCCATGGAAGCCGCCCGTCTTGGTATCGAGATCGGGATAGCCGGTGGCTAGTCCGCTGATGCCCGCGCCCCGGCGGAGTCGGGCGTCGATGCGGTCGCAGGCGTCCAGCAGCACGTCTTTGAATTCACTGATCTGCGTGCCGCCGCGCTGATCGAGAATCAGGAAGATCTTCTCTTCCGCCCGCGAGAGCAGTTCGCGCGGCTCCTGGGTGGGATCGAACGAGTCGCGGAGGATCTCGGTGCTGGCGTGAATCAGCTTCCGCAGCGTGGCTTTCTCGCGGACGATCTTGGCCAGTTCCGGCGCAGTGGCGGGACTGGCCACCGAATCGCAGACCTCGAACAGGTACTGCCGGCCGCCGACGGCCTCGTACTCGCCTGCCGTGCGGAGCCGCTCGGAGAGCAGGTTCTCGTCGATGCGGAGGCCTTCGTTGTGCATCTCGACCAGGTGGCCGAAGATCTTGCGGTGCGGGTCGGCGTAGAAGTCGTCGGCCGAGACCAGCAGCACCACCTCGTCGCACAGCTCGGGGACCAGCAGGATGCTGCCCAGAATGCTCCGCTCGGCCTCGAGGCTGTGCGGGGGCATGCGGTCTAGGATTTCGGAACTGACGCGCGCTGACCCGCCGGTGATGGTGGCCACGAGGGGTTCCTCCGTGAGGTGCACTAGGGAGTGCGCGGGCACAAGAACAACTGCCGCAAGCTCATGCCGTCAGTTGAGAATGGGACGCTTTCTGAAGCGTACCGCGAAGATGGAGAACCTTCGCTCACTCGCGGAACGCCAGGGAGGGCGTTCCCTACAAATCGATAGAAACTCGTCACGCGTCAGCCTGCTCTCCGGCGTCGTAAAACGACCGGAGAGCGTGGCTGCGAATGCTTAGCCCTTGGCGTCTTCGTTGGCAGTCGGCACGACCCAGACCTTGAGGTCGGCGTCGATGCCCGAGCCCAGGTGAATCTTGACCGTGTAGAGCCCCAGCTCCTTGAGAGGACCGGTGAGGCGGACCATATCGGCCGTGATTCCCACGTCCTTGGCCTTCAGGGCGGCAGCGATCTCGACCGCGCCGACCGAGCCGTACAGGTGGCCTTCGTCGTTGGCGTTGGCTTCGATCGTCACGCTCTCAGCGGTCAACTGTTCGGCCTGCTTCTGCAGTCCGACCAGGCGAGCCTTCTGGATCTCTTGCAGGCGAGCCTTGTGCTTTTCGACCATCCGCTTGTGGTGGTCGGTGGCAACGGTCGCCAGGCCCTGGGGGAGCAGGTAGTTCTTGGCGTAGCCGGGCTTTACCTCGACGACTTCGCCCTGCGCGCCCAGATGCTCGACTGACTGAATCAACAGCAGTTGGATGCCGCCATGCGGGCCGCGAGCCAGACCCCGGGGATTCCGTACCTTCTTGGTTTGTGTCTTCGTCGCCATGACGGTCACCGAGAGCCTTTACTTATCGCGTAAATATTTATCAGGAAAGTCTGTTTGGCACCCACTCGCTTCGCGAAGGGTTTTTGTGCAGGCGTCCCGCCTGCTTGCCCTGGTTTCTCGCAATTCAGCAGGCGGGACGCCTGCACCACAAGGGGCAATCACGGGTCCCGTATTCTCGAAATTTTCGGTCCCGCGTCCAGCCCCATTGGGTTGTTTGTGCGGTGAGTGCTTAGAACGGGATGTCTTCGTCGGGAGGACCCGACTGCGAGGCCGAGGGGGAAGGCTCCCCGCTGCCGCCGTAGTCCTGCGAGTCGTCGTAGGATTGGCCGCCGCCGCGACGGGCGCCGCCGGATCGCTGTCCGCCAGCACTTCCACCGCCGCCTCCACCCCCGCCGCCACTCTTGCCACCGAGCATCTGCATCTTCTCGCCGACGACCTTCAGCTTGCTGCGCTTCTGGCCTTCTTTGTCTTCCCAGCTCTCGAACTTAAGCCGGCCTTCGATCAGGACTGGGGCCCCTTTCGTCAGGTATTCGCAGGCCACTTCAGCCGTGCGGCCCCACAGGGTGATGTCCACAAACGTGGCCTCATCGACCCATTCGTTCCCCTTCTTCACCCGATCGTTGACGGCCAGGCCGATATCGGTCACCGCCATGCCGCTGGTCAGGTAGCGGACCTTTTCGGGATCGCGGGTCAGATTGCCGACCAGCACAACTCGATTGAAACTCGCCATGATGCCCTCGCTTCCGTTATCAGGCCCAGCCAAAGGGTCGGCCAGAGCCCGACGCCGCTGACACTGAACAAAAGTACCCTAATCCTTAAGCTAGCAAAACCAATCGGGTTTGCAAGCAATCCGGCGATTTTGGATCGCCAGGGCACCGGCAAATCTCAGTCAGGCTGGCTAGTTCAACTCTTCGTCGGGGACCACAATGTCGTCGCGCTCGTCGCGACGGGGCCGAGGAGCGGCGGTTCGCGTGACCGGCTGCGTGGGTACGCTCGTCTGAGCGTGCGCCACCACGGCGTCGGCGATGCGGGCCTCGATCTTGATGACCAGCGAACGCAGGATGTTGTCGTTCAACTGGCTTTCGCGCTCGATGAGGGGGATCTTCTGGCTGTCGAGCTTGAAGTAGGTCAGCCAGTAGGTGCCGGTCCGCTTGCCCTGGATGGGGTAAGCCAGACGACGGTCTTCCCACAGACGGCTGGCCAGCATCTGGCCCCCTTGCTTCTCGACCATCGTGCCGAGCTGGCCCGAGATCCCGTGGGGATCCGACGAGTAACGGGAGGAGTCGAGAATAAACAGTCCTTCGTAAACGTTCACAGCCAAGGCAAGACTCCTCGTTCGAGATCGATGCAGTGTATGGTTTGGTTCGCTATTTATCGTGATGCAGGTCGGGCCTGCCTGGGTACTCTTTAGTCGGGATCAAATCCCACCATCGCTTCGCGATCAAAGTCCACGATCGCTCGCGATCAAATCCCACGATCGCTTCGCGATCAAATCCCGTTGTAACGGTTCGCCGAGACATTGACCCCTTCGTTGGCCCAGACCACACAGGCATCAGCGGCCTTGGCCACGGCGATCTTCATCTCGTCGACTTCATTTTTCGCAAAGCGACTCAGCACGTATTCGGCAGGGTCCCACTTTTCGGGCGGGGCCCCGATTCCTATCCGCAGTCGGGCAAACTCTTCGGTTCCGAGCCGACGGATCACGTCGGCCAGGCCTTTTTGTCCGCCCGCTGAACCTTTGGCCCGAAACCGCAGGGTGGCTAAGGGCAGGTTCCAGTCGTCGCAAATCACCAGCAGGTCGGCCAGGGGCAACTTGAAAAAGTCGACCGCGGCCCCCACGCTATTTCCACTCAAATTCATGAACGTGTTGGGGGTCAGCAGCAGGGCAGCATGCTGCCCCAGGCTGATCTCTGTCACGTCGGATTGGAAGCGGATCTTGGGCTTGGGAGACGCCGCCCTTCGGGCCAATTCGGCGACCACATCGAATCCAATGTTGTGCCGGGTTCCCTCGTACTTGCGTCCCGGGTTTCCCAATCCGACCACCAATTTCATTGCAAACTCGTCTATTCGTCCTTGCCGTCTTCGTCACTCGGCTTGCGGCCGATGAGCTCGGGCTCGGCACCGCCGTCGCCAGCCTCATCACTCTCCTCGGTCGGCTCGACACATTGAGCGACCACCTCTTCGGCGTCGGTCAGGATCTTCACGCCGGCGGGGACATCCAGGTTGGCGACCGTGAGGCTTTCGCCCAGCTTCAAGTGATTGATGTTCAACTGCAACTTGTCGGGAATGGCGATGACCGAACACTCGGCCTCGACGGCATGCAGCAAGTGAGCGACGACGCCGCCCTCCTTGAGGCCCGGGGCCGAACCGCGGAGTTCCACGACCAGTTCGACCGTGACGCGCTCGTCGGCATTCACACGGTTCAGGTCGACGTGCAGCACGTCCAACCCGTAGATGTCCCACTGCAGAGCCTTGATGAGGGCCTTCTCGGAGAGAGCGCCCTTCAAGTCGACCACCTTGGCGCCATGACGGACGACCGCGGTCACTTCTTCGGCCGAAAGGTCAACGCTCACAGGGGGCTGCCCGTGACCGTAGACCACGCCGGGGATCCGGCCGGCCCGACGGAGCTTGCGGGTTTGAATACTGCCGCGGCCCTCGCGGATTTTGACGTTGAGTTCTTCCGACATCTTGGGTTCCTGACGAACGAAATAGGGTGACGTTAATTGGCCGGCATCGGGTCGCCGACACGGCTCCGGCGGAGTGCTTTTCAGGAATCCAATCCCGGAGCACCACTTGGGAGGCTGAGTTCGCTGAGAATATTCGGGCCATTGTGCCGTAAATCGCGCCGAATTCAAGCCCTTCTGTGGCATCGATTTTTGCGGTCCTTGCGGGATGGGATGGATCAATCCCGCTGGCGTGCCTGGGCTGCCTCTTCGGACGACGCAACTTCAATCGCCAAAACAGGGAAATGTGTGGCAAGCGATGGACGAAATCGCTACGATGAACGCGCTGGCCACCCTTCCTTTGCGACTTTCTTGTGTGGCCGCGTTACGTAACTGCTTCCGCACTCACGCGTTCAATCCTTTTCTCGGAGGCCCTTGGCCATGGCAAGCATCTGGTGGCATTCACGTACAACTTGGCTCGCCGTGGGCTTGATCGCGGGCTTAACCGTGGGAGGAATGTGGCCCCATTCTCCGGTTCACGCCGTCGCAACCGATCGCCACGACAACTTTGCAATCTGCACGGGCGAAGTGGAAGAAGGCCTGGAAGCGCTGTTTGTGCTCGACTTCCTGACGGGCGAGATCAAGGCGGGCGTCATCAGCCCGCAGACCGGCAAGTTCAACAACTTGTACGCCCACAACATCATTCGCGACCTGGGAGTGGACGCCACGCAAGGCCCCCGCTATCTGATGGTCACGGGCAAAGCCCAGATTCAGGCTCGCGGCGCGGGCATGAACCGCGGCACCAGCTCGGTCCTGTACGTGGCCGAATTGAGCACCGGCAAGATTGCCGCTTACACGCTCCCTTGGGCCGGCAATACCGTCGCGGGCGGAGTGGTCGGGGCGCCTTTCATGTTGCTCGATGTTAAGCAGTTCCGGCCGAACATCATTCGTCCGGGCGGTGCAGGCAACAAGAAGGAAGCTAAGGACAAGTAGTCTGCGGGCCCGTGGTGGCTCGCGTGCGACTTCTGTTTTTTTCACACCCATGCGACTTGAGTCGCATGGGTGTTTTGTTTTATTCCATGTTTGGCTTGCCAGGAAAGGCTGCACATTTCTGGACCGAGCAAACGACAAGAACCCGCGTCAAGTGACGGCAGGGTATCTTGTGTCCTGAAATCTCGGTCGCTAGAATCCCTAGCTTGGCCGAGGGTGGTCGGCCTCAATCAAGCATTCTGCAATTGGCTCTTCACAACGCTGGCCCTTTCGCTACGCGAATCGCTTTTGGACTTCGGGAGATTTGAATGGGAACGAAGAAGACGGGAAAAGGTCGACGGAAAATCGGCCGCAAAAAGCGGCGGAATCGCGCGAAGATCCGTCACCGCAAGAAGTAGTCCTTCCTTCGTTCGAGGGGTCTTGCAGTAGATTCATGCGGGGGTGGAAACCTCATTCCCCCCGCGCGGCCATGTCATGCGCGTTCGACGGACGTTCATCTTGGTTGCAATCTGCATGGGCGATTGGGTGTGATCGCCTGTCCGCGCGCGGTCGCCTCGCGATCGAGATGGTTTTCTTCTTGCCAGTCTGGCCGCCAGGCGATCAATTATCCATCCTTTTCAGCCGCTTTGTATCCCATAAACACGGGATCGTGCAGGCTCTGAGCGAAAGGCACAAAGGTTGCACTTCAAGATGTTTTCCACGCGCTGTGGAATAACCTCTTCTGGAGAAGACAACGATGGCCTCCTCGCGGCAAAAAGAGACGATTGAATACGACCAGGGTTTTCTGGACGCCTGGAATACCTTCTGCTAATCCGCGTGCTTGAAGAAGCGATTGGTTGCGCACGCGTGTCGATACGCCTTTATGCAGTTGGCGGTCGAGGAGCGGGAGAAGGCGATGCAGGAAGCCATGCGCTATGTTGTTGCCAGCCGCACGCGACAGGCTTCGCGTCGGAAACAGCGCTAAGCGCCCTTGGCTTTCAGAGCGTCTTCTTGAGCGCGGTGTTCGGCAAGCGAGCACGCGCCGTGGTCGCATCGCCCAGTCAGTCTCAGGCGATTGCGCGCAAAGAGCCCGTAGCCTAGGTCCAGGATCCAGCGGATGCCCGGCCATCGTGTGGGGGCCACCAGCCATCGCAGGCCGACGGCGCTATAGAGCCGGCGAAAGACTTCGACCCCCGTCAGAAATGTGCCATCGGGAAGTCGCCCGTGGATTTCGGCCATCAGACGTTCCTGCGAAACGCCGATTTCCTGGGCATTGAAGTCGGGCCCGGCAATGTTCGTGCGGCGAATGCGGCCGTGCCGGTCCCAGCGGGTCAGCATGTCGACTTCGCGGCGGCACAGCGGGCAATCGCCATCATAAAAGACCTCGATCTCCCACGGGGCCCTGGTTTTGTCTGTGGTGATGTCGCCCATGATCGCATCCTTCCCGTGGATTCTCCGCCGGCGGGTCAGCGATCTCTCGTCGCTGAATTGTAGACGATGCCACATCCTGGCCACTGAAATCGTCAATTCCTTTCATGCCAACCGTTTTCTTGGTTGCCAATCAACACAACTTCACCAGAATGATCGGGGAAACAACCTAGAAAGACCGATCCGCGTGCGTGAACTCCTTTCGCCTAAACAGGTTGCCCGAGCCATCGGTGTCAGCGAATCGTCGCTGAAACGCTGGTGCGATCAGGGGCTGCTCGCCACCGTGCGAACCGCGGGTGGCCATCGCCGGCTCGCTTTGTCGGAGGTGCTGCGATTTGTTCGAGATCACGATCATAAGCTCGTGGCGCCCGAAGCGCTCGGATTGCATCCGAGCAGTCAGCATTCGGAGCGAGGGATCGAGCGAGGTCGGTCGCAACTGGTCGAGGCATTGCTGGCCGGCGATGAGGGACTCTGCCGCCAGATTGTGATGGATCTTTTCCTGGCGCGGCATTCTTTGGCGACCATCTGCGACCAGGTTATCGCGGCGGCGTTTAGGGACATCGGCGACAAATGGGAGTGCCACGAGGCCGAGGTCTACCAGGACCGTCGCGGCTGCGAGATCGCCGTGCGGATGCTGCACGAACTGCGCCAGACTCAGGGGTCGGCGCAGACTGGCCTGACAGCGATCGGCGGCTCGATCGAGGGAGATCAGTACGTTATTCCGACCACCATGGCGGAGCTGGTGCTGCGCGACGCCGGGTGGAATGCAACATCGCTGGGGACGTCGCTGCCGTTCGCTACGTTGGTGAATGCCGTGCAAGATACCCGCCCGCGCCTGGTGTGGATCAGTGTCTCGCACCTGACCGATGAGGATGCCTTTGTGCAGGGCTTTGGGGAGCTGCACACGGCGGCCACTGAACGGGGCGCGGCGCTGGTGGTCGGCGGCCGGGTCATGGCGGACGCGATCCGCAAACGGCTCCGGTACTCGGCCTTCTGCGATACGATGCAGCATCTGGAAGACTTCGCCCGGGCTCTGGCCTGCTCGGCGACATTCCCTGCGGAAACGATCAAGGGCGCGGCTCCGGAAGGAACCACGCCCTTGAAGTTAAACTGAGCTTCCCTCGAAGTGTTGTTGTTAGTTCACTTCAGGCTTCGGAGTTTCCGCAGGCGTGTACTTCGGCAACCCGGCCTTCTCAGCCATCATGTCCCTGAGTTGCAGGGCCATCTGGTCCTTGGGGGCTGCCTTCAGTGTCCGATCGAGTTCGCGAACGGCTTCCTTAGGATAGCCCAAGTAAGCGTACTGGTATCCCAGCAAAAAGCGCTCGGCAGGGGAGTTGGTCTTGACAGCCGAGGCTTCCAAGGCTCGCATCTGGTCCGAGTACTCCTTGCCGGTATACAGATCGCGGTAGTTGCTCACGACGACGCCCCATTTGTCTTGAGGCAGCGATTGCATGGCTCCTTGCACGGCCCCCGCTGCGTCGTCGTAATTGCCGGACGCAAAGAGTGCCTGGCCCATCAGCAGCAAAACTCCGGCATTGTTGGGCTCATCCACCAGGGCATGACGCCACTGTCGAAGCGCCGCGTCGTAGTTGCCTGCCCGGAAACTCTGCTCACCTTGAGCAACAAAGTCCGAGCCGTTGTTGTCGGCCGCAGGCGCCGGCTGTTGAGCGGGATCGACCAACGTCGGTGTTGTGTCGATTGCCGTGGGCGCGAGCGGGGTCTCGGCCACCACCGTGGTGGGTTGCGTGACATAGTAGGTGCTCACGGTGTTTCCGTAGCCACCTCCGTAGCCGCCGTAACCCAAGCCGCCGTAACCCAATCCCCAGCCCCCCAGGCCGCCATAGCCCAGACCGCCATAGCCGAGTCCATAACCTCCGTAGCCTAGACCATAACCGTAGCCAAAGTACGGAATGCCTAGCAGGCTGCTGGCCACGATTCCCCACGGATAGCCGTTGTAGCCGTATCCATATCGGCCGTACCCACCGTACCCGCCGTAGCCACCGTAGCGGTTGTTGCCGCCATAGCCTCCGCCATAGAAGGCGCTACGGTTGTTGACGTTATTCACGTTTAGGCTGTTGAAGTTATTGACGCTGTTGAAGTTGCGGGACGAGGCCACGGGACCGAGTCGATTGTTATCCGACAGGCCGTTCCTGGTCAGAAAATTCGTTCGATTGGCTTGGTTTCCGTCCCGGCCGCCGAAGCTTCCAAATCCGTTTCGCTGGCCGTCTCGACCACCGGCATCACCAAAGCCGTTCCTTTGGTTTCCATCTCGAAACGAATTCGAGGCGAATCCCGCTCCGTTTCTGCCGACGTTGGCTGCTCCCGAACCGCCGATCCCATTGCGTGCAAGGATCGAAGCGCCGCTTCCATTGAACGAGCCGCGTGAGGGCGAATTCGGGCCACGCTGTTGGAACGCACTACTGCCCTGGGGCGAAGCATCAATTCGGCCTGGGGTACTCGACAGGGGGCCGCGGCCGTTGTTGCCCAGGCTCTGACCGAAACTCGGCAGTGAATTCCGCGGGATGGGGGTGCTTCGCGAATTGTTGAGAGCGCTGCTGATCCCCGAAGGGGCACTGCGCGCGATGGGCGGAGCACTCCGTGTGCTGGGTAGGGCACCACGAATGCTGGGCGCCGCACTCTGAGTTCGAGGCGAAGCGATCTGCGACCGTGGTGCGGCACTTTGAACGCGCGGCGCAGTGTTCTGCATACGGGGTGCGGCACTCTGCATGCGGGGAGCCGCGCTTTGCATTCTTGGCGCAGCACTTTGAACGCGCGGCGCTGAGCTTTGCATCCGCGGTGCGGCGCTCCGCGTGGGCGGGGCCGAGCTTCTCATGCTGGGGCCGGCGGAACTTCGCCCGCCGCTCATGCTGGGCGCACCCCTGGAACCGCCCCCGCCGCCACTCGGGCTTCGAGCGCCGCCGCCTCCGCCACCCCCGGAACTACGCGCTCCGCCCCCGCGCCCTCCGCCTTGAGCCCAAGCCATCGAAGGACCACTGGACCCCAGGGCGACGATCAGAGCTGCCACGAGAATATACTTGATACGCATCATTACCTCCCGTCGGAGCAAAAACGCGCTGGCATCGAAGCTCCGATTTCTTTCCATTGCATTCTACCCATTTCGTGCCTGGGATCCAAAGTTGCGCCAGTCTGCAGTGCACGTAAGTTAATACATCCTGCCCAATTGAGGCGGTTTGGCCCCACTATGTCCCTTTTCCACATTTCAGATTATTAATGCTGGCACGCTAGACACTCCGTTGGCTTCCCACGCAAATAACCGCCCAGTTCCTGGGGGCCGTTGCCGATTTTCGTCTCGCTGATTAGCCTAAAGGGTTTCCCCCTGAGCTCGGCTCGTCCCTTGGACAAGCGATGAATTCTGGCGTCGATCCTCTCTCTGCCACTGAGTTGCCTGCGGTTGAGTCCGTCGCATCGGGCCCCTTGGCCAACGGATCGAACGGGCACGCACATGTCGCGCCCCTTCCCGTCGAAGCCGGGACGCTCTTGGGGGAGTGCATCGAGATCCGCGGCGCGCGGGTCCACAACCTGCGCAACGTCAGCGTCGACATCCCCCGCGGCAAGCTGGTCGTCATCACGGGGCTATCGGGATCGGGCAAAAGCTCGTTGGCCTTCGACACGCTGGTGGCCGAGGGGCAACGCCGGTACATCGAGAGTCTCTCGACTTATGCCCGGCAGTTTGTCGACCAGCTCGAGCGGCCCGACGTCGATCTGATCGAAGGCTTGCAGCCGACGCTGGCGATCGATCAGAAAGCCGGCAGCCAGAATCCGCGCAGCACGGTGGCCACGGTCACCGAGATGTACGACTACCTGCGGCTGCTGATGGCCCGTGTGGGTCAGGCGTTCTGTTACCGTTGCGATGCGCCGATCCGTCAGCAATCGCCCGAGCAGATCCTGACCGAAATCATGTCGCTTCCCGAGCGGACCAAGTGCATGATCCTGGCCCCCTACGTGCGCGGGCGGAAAGGGCAGCATCAGGAGATCTTCGAAGCGATCCGCAAGGCGGGCTTTGTGCGGGCCCGCGTGAATGGGCAGATGTACGACCTGGACGCAGTGCCCGAGCTCTCGAAGCAGAAGCTGCACCATATCGAGGCCGTGGTCGATCGAGTGCTGATTCGCGAAGGAATCCGTCCGCGCGTGGCCGAGTCGTTGCGGCTGACGCTGCGACACACCGCGCCGCTGGTCATGATCTGTTTTCAAGACCCCAGCGAAGCGGTTCCCGTCGTGGAGACTCCCGTGCCCAGCACGGCCCGAGCCACCAACGGCAAAGGCAAGACGAACGGGCATACCCCGGTCGCCCCCGCGAAAGGCAAGAACGGCAACGGCAAGTCCGCCCCTCCGCCTCCGCCCGCAGGCAAAGCCGACGATGGCGTGTGGCACGAGCGGGTCTTCAGCACCGAGTACGCCTGCCCTGATTGCAATTTGAGCTACGAGGAACTCGAACCTCGCACGTTCAGCTTCAACAGCCCCTATGGCGCCTGCCCAACCTGCGAAGGGCTGGGCTCGCGGGTGACGTTCGATCCTGACCTGGTGCTGCCCGATCCGACGTTGTCGCTCTCGGACGGCGCGATTGCCCCGTGGCGGGGAGGTTCGGCGGGGGCTGCCAATCGCCGAAAGAAGCTGCTAGCCGAGTTCCTCTCGGCCAAGGGCTTCCGCTGGAACTCGCCGCTCGACAAGCTCAAGCCCAAAGTCGTGGAGCAACTGCTGCATGGAGATGGCAAAGAGTTCCCCGGCGTGCTGGCGTTGCTTGAACAGGAATTCGCCGCCGAGGACCAGGAGTCGGGCGAGTCCCCGCTGGCGGCCTTCCGCGGCTCCGTTCCTTGCCCCGATTGCCACGGGGCTCGGCTTCGCCCGGAAGCTCGAGCCGTTCGGCTGGCCGATAAGGCAATCCACCAGATCACCGCGCAGGCCGTCGATGCAGCCGCCGAGTTCTTTCGCGGATTGAAGTTCAAAGGCCCGGCAAGCCAGATCGCTCCGCCGGTGGTGAGTGAGATCGTGGCCCGGCTCGAGTTCCTGCTCAAAGTCGGCTTGGGGTATCTCACGCTCGATCGCGCGGCCGACACCTTGAGCGGCGGCGAGTTGCAGCGGATCCGCCTGGCGAGCAGTCTGGGCTCGGGATTGACGGGTGTCTGCTATGTGCTCGACGAGCCCTCCATCGGGCTGCACCCCCGGGACAACGACCGCCTGATCGACGCACTGTGCGATTTGCAGCAACAAGAGAACACGGTGATTGTGGTCGAGCATGACGAAGCGGTCATGCGACGCTGCCATCATCTGATCGATATCGGCCCTGGCGCAGGGCGGCATGGCGGGACGATCGTGGCCTTTGGCACGCCCGCTGATGTGGCGGCCAATCCGGCGTCGATCACCGGCGGGTATCTCGCGGGCCGGCTTTCGATTCCGGTCCCCACCACGCGTCGCAAGTTGACAGCCAAGCACTCGATCACGCTCGAAGGGGCCTCGACCAACAATCTGAAGGACGTGACGGCTCGCTTCCCATTAGGCGCCCTGGTCTGCGTAACCGGGGTCAGCGGCTCGGGCAAAAGCTCGCTGGTCAATGAGACGCTGGCCCGGGCGATCACCCGCAAGCTGACCGGATTGGGGGTGAAGCCGGGGCCGTTCACCAGCCTTCGCGGCACGAGCATGATCGACCGGGTGGTCGAGGTCGATCAATCGCCCATCGGCCGCACGCCGCGCAGCAATCCGGCCACCTACGCCGGGTTGTTCGACGAGATCCGCCGGGTTTATTCCACGACGAAGCTGGCCAAACTGCGCGGCTACAAGGTGGGGCGGTTCAGCTTCAACGTGAAGGGGGGCCGCTGCGAGGCATGTCAGGGGCAAGGGGTCCGTCGCATCGAGATGAACTTTCTGCCCGATCTGTGGGTGCCGTGCGAGCTGTGTATCGGGCGACGTTTCAACCGGCAGACGCTCGAGATCCGCTACCGGGGGAAGTCGATCGCGGATGTCCTGGATATGCGGCTCGACGAGGCCCGCGAGTTCTTCGAGAATTATCCGGTGATCGCCCGCATGCTGTCGAGCATGGAAGAGGTCGGCCTGGGGTATGTGTCGCTGGGGCAGTCCTCGACCACGCTCTCGGGGGGCGAGGCGCAGCGGATCAAGCTGGCCACGGAACTCGGCCGGCCCGGCACAGGCAAGACGCTTTATATCCTCGACGAGCCGACCACCGGCCTGCATTTTGAGGACGTGCGGAACCTGCTGGCGGTGTTGTCGCGGTTGGTTGATCTGGGTAACACGGTGGTCTGCATCGAACACAATCTGGACGTGATGAAGGCGGCCGATTGGATCCTAGATATGGGACCTGAAGGGGGCGCCGCCGGCGGGCAGTTGCTGGCCGAGGGGACGCCGGAAGAGATTGCCGCACTCGAGGGGAACCACACGGGGAAGTTCCTGCGCGAATCGCTGAAGGGGACGCCGAGCTCGCCCGGATAGAATTGCAAAGCGGATGGCACATCTCGGGAACGCCCCGGTGGGCGTTCCCTAGAGATGCGTTCTTGGCAGCGCAGGCAGGCAGGACACCTGCACCACAAAGAAGCCCATTGGCATCGGTCACCGTGGAGATCGTGCGCTAAATTTTGGCCATGTGGCTCTTGTAGAAGCCCTTGAACTTATTGAGGGACATGCTCAGCCGACTTCCTTTGTTCGCGGGCATGGGATCCCAGAAGGTCAGCGTGGTGCCGGTGGAAGAGCCGTCGGTCCGCATGCGGAAGAGGACGAGCCAGTGGAAGTTGGCGCCAGGCTGGTAGCCAGCATAGTCGTCGTCGACATTCATCATGATCATCCGCTTCTGAATGAGCAGGCTGCCCAGGGAACCAGGATTGAAGCTCACCCGCTCCCAACGCATGAAGTGTTCTTTGGCATAGAGCTTCAGATTGTTGTCGTCGTTGTTCAGGCCGCCATTGGTGTACTGGGCCGAGCCGCTGGAGATCTGGTTCAAGCTGCATTGCAGCAGGGTGGCGGTAGCGGCCATCCAGCAGATGCTTTCGTTGGGCTGGGCGACCGCCTGGGGCTGCAAGCCATAGTGATTGATGTCCATGTCTTCCTTCATCAGCGCCTTCCAGGTGCACTTGCCCACGACGGTGTCGCGCACCAAGCCATTGGCCCGCTGGTATTCGTCGACCGCGTAGGCCACCTGGTAGTCGAATTTGCTCAAGCCCTCGATATCGAAGCTTGAATCGTACTCGAGGAGCAGTTTGACCAGCTTCTTGACGGCGGCTGGGTCGTTGAGCTGAGAGTCCTGCTTGAGGACGGGATACGTGAAGGCCATGGGAATTCCGAACCAGAAGTGAGTGAAAGAAGGGGGAGACCGAACGCGGCGATACATTAACGAGCGCCATGCCCGATTCGTTAACCTTATTCCGTTGGGAATTCAGGATTTCGTTGAAATGCGGAGGGCCAGGCAGGCTGGAACACCTTGGCTGAAAAGCCTTTGCGGTCACCGCAGGGTGAAGCGACAAGGTTCTGTCGAATGAACCGGACAAGTGTCGCTTCAGACCCGCACCCGCTCGCCGAAACGCTCCTTGAGCGCCTTTACACCCGACGGGCCGATGCCGCTATCGCGCAGGTCGAGGGACGACAGATGCTCGAGGTGAGGTGACGCAGCCAAGGCCTGCGCCCCTTTGTTGCCCAGCGGATTTCCTCGCAGGTCGAGCGAACGCAAGCTCGCCAGGCGCGGCGACTGCGAGATTGCCTCAGCCGCCGCATCGCCCAGCGCGTTCTGGGCCAGCACCAGATCTCGCAGGTCCGTGAGGAAATCGATTTCAAGCAGGACGCGAAGGCCGGCGTGCGTCATGTCCGAGCGGCTCAAATCGAGCTTCGTCAGATGGCAGGCGAAGGGGGTGTTGAGGAGCAACCGCAACGCTTTGGGAGATTTCAGCGCGGCGCCCGAGCCATCGAGCACGCGCAGCCGCGACATGAGCGGACTCTTGGCGAATTGTGTGGCATGCTCCGCCCGAACCGGCGGCTGAATTTTGAGGCGGTAAAGCGGATGGGTGTCGAACAAAGGGCCAGCGTACTTGAGGAACGCCTGAACGGTCAGATGGACCTCCTCCAGAAAACCGCGATGGAACACGAGGTCCTTGGTCCGCAGATGACGCGGCACATCCGCGAGCCAGGTCTTGCGATGCTTCTCCCACAACCGCTTCTCCTCGGCAAGCAACGGATCGTCCGGCGTGGTCTCGCGCTGCTCAGCCAGACGGCATTGGAGGCGGATGAACTGGGCGCGGGCACGTCCGGCCGCGTCCCCATGCTCGTCGAGCCAGTCGGCGTAAATCAGACGGTGGCAAGGATCGTCGGGGTCGTTGCAGATCAACTGGAACAGCGCCTGCGAAGTCGTGACGGGGATCGAGGTCTTCTGATTCGATGGGTCGGGTGAGTCGAGCGGTTCGCCTTGGGGCAAGTCGGTCGTTGCCGTTTCGCGACGAGGCCATTTCGCGGCCGGATGCTCCTCGAACAGTTCCGGCTGCCGAAGGACCAGAAACATCAGCCCCAAGGCGTGCTTGCAGGGGCGCTGAAAGCTGGAGCAGTCGCACTCGCACTGCGGCCCGGTGGCAGATGCTAGATCGATGCGGACAAGATACGGCTCGCGCCAGCTCCCCTGACATCGGGCCGAGAGCCAGGTGCGGTCGGGGGAGCATCGCGGACGAAGAAAGGCGCTCTCCTTGACCAATGCCAGTCCCGACTGCGCCGCTTTGGCATTGGGAGCGAACTGGTAAATCTGCTCTTCAGTCAGAAATCGATTGTGGTTCGCCATATCGCGAGGGTGGGGGAGTACTACGGAGGGAACTTCCGACTCAGGACATCAGCCTATTCTTGTTGGCAAGGGGATGCCAGTTAGAACCGGTTACCAGAGACGCCGGAAGAATCTCAACGCAGGTTTTTGCGATCGCTCCTGGGCTATCGCCACAGGCTTCCCCACTGACGCTTCGGGATGGAGACGCGTAAAGTAGCAGGCACACGGAGAGGCTGTAAATCTTCGCGTGCCTTGCGAGAGAAAATCGAGAGTGTGAAAGAACTATGGCCCCTCTCACCAAGGGAAGAGGGAGACTTGGAGCCTGCATTTTCCCCGAAGGGGATCCTGGGATCTTGGGGCAGCCGCTGGCGAAGCCAGCGGCTGCCCCAAGACGACGAGGGAAAAAACAAATGGCAGGAACGGGAAACCCAGGGTAGGCCGCGCTGCGCGGGCCAACCCTGGGCTGTGCGATGGATCCCCTTCGGGGAACGATGTTGGCAACCACAATCAGCACCGCAGCCTCGCTCGACCCGCAAAGTTGCACTAGGGCGGGCCCCCAGGCAGAAAAGGTGCACGGCACACGGAGTGAGCCTGCTACTTGAGACGCTTGGGCCGCAAAAATCTCTCAGCCTCTTCGCGCTGAGGTTTGGCTTCTTCGAAAACAAAAACACCTGCGTCCCCTTCCTGAGGCCGCAGGTGTCTTGAGATTGGAGCTTCGCCGAGTATTTCCGTAAGGGGCGATCGTGGCGATGTCCCATCCAGGACACTCGCCCGACTCCTTTCGACTGACTTACCGGATGAACAGCATTTCCTGGTAGGTGGGCAGCGGCCACAGATCGTCGGCAACCACGGTTTCCATTTCGTCCGCCACCTTGCGGACAGCCAACATGGCCGGCAGCACGTGATGGCAGAAATGTTTGGCATGGTCCAGCAGGTTGGCGCCACCTTCGTGAGACATGGCCTTTTCCAGGTCAGCTACGGTCGTTTGCAGCGCGACCGAAAGATCGACCAGGTGCTTCAGGGTGGGATGATCGACCGCGTGTCCCAAAGCCTTGAGGCTGACCAGCGTATCGGCCAACTCTTTCTGATAACGAACTGCGGCCGGGAAGATCGACGTCTTGGCAATCTCGATCGTCAGCCTGCCCTCGACATTGACCGCCTTGCAGTACTGTTCGAGGTAGATTTCCAGACGGCTCTCGACTTCACGCTTCGAGAGGACGCCGTACTTTTCGAAGACCTTGATGATCGACTCGGTGCCAAGGGCCGGCAAGGCATCGATCGAGGTCTTGAAGTTAGGCAGACCCCGCTTTTCCGCCTCCTTGTGCCAGGCCTCGGAGTAGCCGTCGCCGTTGAAGATGATGGCAGCGTGATCGGTGTAGATCTGCTGCAGCACCTTTTGAATGGCGCTGTTCAACTTGCTCGGGTCGCCAGCCGTAGCCTTTTCCAACTCGGTCGCGACAAAGTCGAGCGAGTCGGCGACGATCGTGTTGAGCGCCACCAGCGGACCGCCGATGGATTGATTCGACGCCACCGCGCGGAACTCGAACCGATTGCCGGTAAAGGCGAACGGGCTGGTACGGTTGCGGTCGCCGGCGTCTTTGGCGAACACGGGCAGGGTATCGACTCCCAGTTCGAGTTTACCGGCCGACTTGGAGGCCTTGGCGCCGCCTGCTTTGATCTGCTCGAACACGTCCGTGAGCTGAGTGCCCAGGAAGATCGAGATGATGGCCGGGGGAGCTTCGTTCGCGCCCAAGCGATGGTCGTTCGAGGCCGAGGCCACGACCGCCCGCAACAAGGGAGCGTACTTGTGCACGGCGCGGATGACGGCCGCACAGAACACCAGGAACTGAGCGTTATCGTGCGGCGTTGCACCCGGGTCCAGCAGGTTTCCCTGGGTGGAGTTGCCCAACGACCAGTTCAAGTGCTTGCCCGAGCCGTTCACGCCTGCAAACGGCTTCTCGTGCAGCAGGCATTCCATGCCGTACTTCTGAGCGACCCGCTTCAGGGTGATCATTACCAACTGCTGGTGATCGGTCGCCACGTTGGCGTTCTCGAACACCGGCGCGATTTCGTACTGTCCGGGAGCCACTTCGTTGTGGCGAGTCTTGACCGGAATGCCGAGCTTGAACAGGTCACGCTCGACCTCGAGCATGAAGGCCAGCACGCGCTCCGGAATAACGCCGAAGTACTGGTCTTCAAATTCCTGGCCCTTGGGGGGCTTGGTGCCGAACAGAGTCCGACCGGCGTTCAACAGGTCCGGGCGAGCGAAGAAGAAGTTGCGGTCGATCAGGAAGTATTCCTGCTCGGCACCGGCAGTCGAGTAGACCGTGGCGGGGTCGACGTGGCCGAACAACTTCAGAATGCGCTGGGCATGCGTATTCAGAACCTTCATCGAGCGCAGGACCGGCGTCTTCTTGTCGAGCGCTTCTCCGGTCCACGACACGAAGGCCGTGGGAATACAGAGGGTCGTGCCGTTGGGATTCTCAAGAATGTAGGCCGGGCTCGTCACATCCCAGGCCGTGTAACCACGGGCCTCGAACGTGTTGCGGATGCCGCCCGAGGGGAAACTGGAAGCGTCCGGCTCGCCTTGAATAAGCTGCTTGCCGGTGAACTCGGCTACGGCGCCGCCGTTGCCGTCCGGTTCGAGAAAGCTGTCGTGCTTCTCGGCGGTCAAGCCGGTCATCGGCTGGAACACGTGTGCGTAGTGGGTGGCACCCTTCTCGATGGCCCAAGCCTTCATGGCGGCGGCAACGACGTCGGCTACAGTCGAATCGAGCATCTCTCCTCGCTCGATTGTCTTCTTCAGCGACTTGTAGACCTGCTTGGGAAGCCTGGCCTGCATCACCGTCGCGTTGAAAACGTTCGTGCCGAAGATTTCCGTGGTGGAAGTCTCCGAGAAGTTCAACGGGGGGCTCAGCGGCTGGTAATTCGTAACATTAGCGATTGCTTTCAACCGTGCGGTACTGCCACTCACGAGATGTCCGCTCCTAGACTGGGGAAAGGGGAGACAGCCCAAAACGGGCACTTCATCAACGGGGGTCAAGATAGCATGTTTTGCGCCCACTCGCCCAAAAAGGGGGTGCCTAAATGCTGCAAGTACATTTCCATAAACAACTTAACGACAATCGGCCACGTCGGTCGAAATTCGACCAACATGTTGTTTTGCTTAGTTCGGGTGCATGCCTTGCCGTCTTAGCAGGCATGCCCCCTTTGTGGGGATCGAGAGGGCGAATCTTAAGGCCACTTCGGTTCGCGCTTTTCCAGAAATGCCTTCAGTCCCTCTGCCGCCGATTCGGTGGTTCTCGCCGTGGCACTTGTCGCAGCTCCGACCGCCAATTGGGTGGCCAGGCTTTCGCCGATCGTCTCGTTCAGCATCCGCTTGGTCAACAGCAGAGCCTCGGGAGCGCTGCCGGCGATCTCCTTGCCCAACTCGGCCGCGCGGACCCAGACTTGCTCGTCGGGCACGACTTCGTGAAAAAGTCCCAGCGACTGTGCCCGAGCGGCATCAATCGTTTGCGCGGTGAGTAGCAGATAGCCGGCAGTTCCTCCCCCGACTCGAAAGGCCAACAGCGGAGTGACCAGTCCGGCCACGATCCCCCGCTTGGGCTCGGGGAGCCCGAACTTGGCGTTCTGCGAGGCGACCACCAGATCGCAGGCCAGCACGAGTCCGGCGCCACCCGCGATGGCGGGACCATTCACGGCGGCGATGATCGGCTTGGGAAAGCGAAGCATCAGCAGCAGCAGATCGTGGTACTGCTCGGCATCGCGCTGCCACTGCGCGTGCGGATCGTCGCCGGCGGCCGTGGCATGCATCTCGCCCAGGTCCATACCGGCGCAAAAGGCCGAACCGGAACCGGTAAGGATGATGCTGCGGACGCGTTTCTCGAGATGCAGATCCTCGAAGAGCTGATGCAGTTGGCTTAGCAACGCCCGCGACAGTGCATTTCGCTTGTCAGGGCGATTGAGGATGACCGTGGCCGAGTGATCGCGGATGGAGAGTTTGACGAGCGGTTCGGACATGACGGGGCTCGGCAGCGGATCCGTGAAGGCGTTGGAGAACATGTCTTCTACCAATAATTCGCCTCATACACCATCATTCCGCGCGACCGAGAAAAAGTCGCCTCATAGCCTCCGCCATCTGGCGCTCTCACCCTCGACTGATAGACCACATCGGCCCGTTCACTCTCCTGGATCGAGTCGCGATAGTCGAGAAATCTCGCGAGCGCGGGCCGTTCGTCCCCGGTGGCTGATCCGAGGATCATGGATCGACGTTCGCACCACTCGACGAACTGCTTCTCGGTTACCGTGCAGCAGAACGACTCATGCGTGGTGTTTTTGAAGTAGCGGACTTTCTGGGCCACGAGCGGAGGTTGCTCGAGCATCACGCGCGGGACCTTGTCGGCCGTCGATTCCCCTTCGAACCGATACAGAGGCTCGATCAAGTAACACGTGCAAACGCAGCCAGGGAAGAAGGCCGCGGATGTCGCGAGGAACGCGTAGCCCGTCCGGTATAGATCGGGACGATGACGTAGCAGCCAGAAGGTGCTTGGGATGCAAACGAAAGGGACCCAAAGGAGCGACGCGAGGAACGCCACGAAGGGAATCGTAAACATGACTACGGCTTTTCGGCCGGCTTGCGCAGATCCACATGCACCTTGGCCACGTCCCACATGTAGTGCCCGATCGGATGCTCGACGGCTTTCTGCATGTGGGTTTGAGCCTCAGTCTTGTCTCCCTTGGCTTCGTAGTACAAGGCCAGGTACTGGTGGGCGTAGAACAGCCGGTCGTGGGCCGCGCCGTTGGCCGCAGGGGCCGAAGCGGCCGTCATCACATCTTCAGGCTTGGCCTTGCCTGCAAACAGATCGTAGATCTGCCGCATCGGCACTCGGCGGTCGTCACCGATCTTCAGGATATCCGACTGGGCCTTCTCGAATCCGACTTCGCGGGCCATGCACAGGAATCGCCACACGGCGTTCTCCACATCGTTCTCGTCGAACTTCTGGTAGCCCTCGAACTGTTTGCGTCCCTCGGCGAACTTGCCCGCGTAGTAATACGAGATGCCGCGCTTCCAATGGCTGGGCTCGCGGCGGGGGTCGATCGCCACCGCGCGATCGAAGTCGACAATCGACTCCTTGATGTTACCGGCTTTGAAGTGTTCGCTTCCCCGCTCATCGTGCAGTTCAGCCGACTTGGGGAGAAGAGCGATTACCTTGTCGAAGTCGGGCAAGGCATCCTTGGCGTGCCGATTCGAGGAATGCAACCGAGCCCGCAGCAGGAACGCGCGGGGATTCTCAGGCGATTTGGAAATCGCCTGACTGGCCAGTTCGATCGCCTTGCCGGAATCGCCTGCCCGCACGGCGTCGAGCGCTTGGGCGATGATGGCTTCGGCCGGATCGGCCTCGGCTTTTGCCGGGGATTCTTCGGCGCTTTGGGCGACTTGCGAAAGAAGACCGATCAACCCGAGTGACAGCACAAGGAAGAACGCCGAGAAAAGAGTTCGCTTCACGAATGAGACTCCGCGAAAGGGAGGAGGAATCGGTTCGGCAATCTCTTATGTACCGGCGCAGCGCGCTCGTCGTCTTCTCAAATCTCAAATTTGAAATCTGAGATTTGAGATCGACGAACGGGATTTCGCAGATCCTAAGCCTTGGATGGCACTTCAAAGCCTTTGCGATACTCGCGCGTCAGCAGGGCGTTAGCCTGGTCGTCGCTGAACCGCTCGGTCTTGGGATCGAAGGCCAGCTTCCTGCCCAGTGCGTACTCGGTGTTTTCCAGCTTCACTCCGTTGGCGCCCAAGTGCTCTTCCATGCGGGCCAGCGTTTCGAGCACGGCCTTGTTGTCGCCGAAGGCCTTCGTCTTGGGGATGAAGGGTGCCTTCTCGCTCTGCCGCACCGAAATGTTGGCCAGGTGGCAGAGGGCGCTCGAGTAGTGCCCTTCCAGGATCTCGGCGTTCAGCGTGTCGGTCTTGCGCGTGCGCACCGCCGAGATGAAGTTGCCAAAGTTTCCGCCCGGCGAGCGTTTGGGTGTGTCGACCTTGGGAAGCGGCACGGCCTTGTCGGCCCCCTTGGGAATGTAGCTGTTGTTGCCGACGATCGTGCCTCCTTCCAGATGGAAGATGTTGCCGACCTTCTGCCCCATGTAGTCGGGCGTGTCGAGCCCGCGGACCTCGAAGATCAACTGCACGTCGCCGAACTCCATGACCGAGATCTGCGTGTTCGGCGTCTCGCCCTGGTCACTGTAACCGAAGCGGCCCCCCAGGCTCTGCACGCTGGTCGGCAGCGTCGCCCCGGGAATGCCCCAGCGGGCGATGTCCATCTGATGCACGCCCTGGTTGCCGATATCTCCGTTGCCGAAATCCCAGAACCAGTGCCAGTTGTAATGAACCAGGTTGCCGTTGAAAGGACGCTCGGCCGCGGGACCCTGCCACAGGCTGAAGTCCAGATCCTTGGGCGGTTCGGCCGTCGGCTTGGTGCCGATCGACTTGCGCGACTTGTAGCACAACGCCCGGGCGATCTGCAGCTTGCCCAGTTGCCCGCTCTTGATCACTTCGGCCACATTCGCCCAGCCCTGATCCGAGCGGCTCTGCGTGCCGTGCTGCACCACCCGCTCGTGCTTGCGGGCGGTCTCGACCGCGACGCGACCTTCGTGCACGTTGTGGCTCATCGGTTTCTCGACGTACACATCCTTGCCGGCCTGGCAGGCCCAGATCGTCATCAGCGCGTGCCAGTGATTCGGCGTGGCGATGCTGACCGCGTCGATGTCTTTGTCCTCGAGCGCCTGGCGAATGTCCTTCACCGTCTTGGGCGTGCCCCCCGCGACGCTCTTGATCTTCTCCTGGTGCTTGCCAAAGGTCCGCGAATCGGGATCGACCAGGCAGACGATCTCGACCTTGTTGTCGGCCTTGTTCATCTTCAGGTATTCGTCGGTGTGCGAATGCCCGCGGCCATTGAGACCCGCGATCGCCACGCGAACGGTATCGTTGGCCCCCAGAATCTTGGCATAGGAGCGGGTCGAGCCAAACGTGAGCCCGGCCACGCCGAGTGCGGAGCCTTTGAGGAAGATGCGGCGATTCAGATGGGCCATGGCAGGCTCCTCGATCGGGGAGGGATTTTACTAGGGAGGCGGCGGGATCAACACGCGTTTATGATAGCGTGTGTGGGAAGCGGGGGGCAAATCGCAAAAGGGGGGAAGCGCAATAGAATCTAGCGCTTCTTCACCCGCAGAAACCGGCTCCCCTTTGGCGTCGACGCAGGGCGGAAGAACGCCTCCGACGCCAGCGCCCCATAGGTCCGCACAGGTTTGCGATACGACTTCTTTTCGTCCCCGCCGGCCCCTTGTCCAGCAGTGGCCGCCGTACTGATCATGCAGGGCGGGATCCTCGCAGCGCAGGCTTGGGGTGCGGGTAAGCTTGCGAAGGGGCAGCAGGCGGGACGCCCGCACCACCAAGGGCTAAGACAGGCCGATGCCAAAGTCTTTCAGCAGCTTGCGGTATTCCGGCTCGTCGTGCAGGCTCTCCAGATCGCGATCGACCTCAAGATACGAGAGATCATCGTAGCCGTCTTCAATCGCCTGACGCAGCGCAGAGATCGCTTCGCGCTTCTTGCCCGTCAGTGCGTAACTGCAAGCCAGGTTATAGCGAACCACGCAATCGTGCGGGCAGAGATCGACCAACCGCAAATCAACTTGCAGACCCCGGCCGTACAGGCCCTTGCGGGTTAGCAACTCGCCTTGGCAGCGTAGCACGTCGATGTAGTCGGGGTGCCGTGCGAGGATTTGCTCAAAGAACTCAATTTCGAAATCGAGTTGGCTCTGATCGCGAAAGCGGGCAATCAGCGAATCGGGGAACTCGCCCGCTACCGGAGCATGGGAGCCTTTGAAGTCGAGCATTATCCCCTCCCCAGAGAATTCATCGCACAGCGATGAATGGACACAAAATCCGCCAGGACGGCCAATGTGTGTGTGAGCAAGTTACCTCGCCTAAAGGCATTATACGCAGACCACCCATGGCCGCAACGGCTACTCGTGTCAGGTTGTTGCATCCCCCATCGATTGAGCGAGGTTTTTTTGGGAAGAACCTAGAGCGTGTCGATGCCAGCGGAACGCCTGCACTTCAATGCCGCTGGGGTAGGCCATTTTCTTGACGCCCGCTATTCTGACTGCAGTCGCTCCGCCGCTTCTCCGCTATCGGTCCGCCACGCCCATGCTTCGAGATCTCGTCCACATTCCTTCGCAAGTGTCGGGGCATTCGCTGTTTGGCCCTGCCGGCGTACTGACCTGGCTGTGGTTGGTCGGCAGCCTGATCTATCTATTGGTTTCGCTGCGACGTAGCGGCTGGCAGGACCCGATGGGCCAGTTGCTGACCCCGCTCATGGTGGCCGGCGTGCTGGCATTTGCCGTGCCGGCGGTGATCGACCCGCAAGGCAGCTTGCCAATCCGCGGCTACGGTCTGTTTGTGATGATGGGAATCGTGGGCGGAGTGCTGCTCACCCGCTGGCGCGCCGCCCGCATGGGGCTGGACCCCGAGATCATCTCGAGCCTGGCGGTGGTGATGGTGCTGTGCGGATTTGTCGGCGCCCGGGCGTTCTTTGTCATCGAGTACTGGGATCGCTTTCAGTCCGACGACGTGCGGACCACGCTGTCGCGCGTGCTGAACTTCACGCAAGGCGGGTTGGTGGTCTACGGATCGTTCTTCGGGGCAGCGGCCGGACTGCTGGTGTTCGCGGCACGCTACAAGCTGCCGACGCTGGCCATTCTGGATCTGACTGCACCAGCGATGATGCTGGGGCTGTCGCTGGGGCGAATCGGCTGTCTGCTGAACGGTTGCTGCTTTGGCGGCGCCTGCGACCTTCCCTGGGCGGTGACCTTTCCGGCCGGGAGCCCTCCCTATGTGAAGCAGGCCGGCAAGCAGCTCGATCTGCCCACGGCCCTGCTGGGGCTCGACCTGGGCGACGACGAACTCGCCCCGCCGGTGATTCGGGCGGTTGTGCCCGATTCGTACGCCGCGCAGTTGAAGCTCGAGCCCGGCATGCTGATCGAAGGGGTCGCCAACTTGCGGGTGACCAGCGTGGGCGAGGTGCACGCCATGCTGCTGGGACTGTTGGAGGGAGAGCAGACGCAGCTTCGCATTGAGGGGCAGGCCGAGCCGCTGGTGTGGCGCGTGCCGGGAAACTCGCCACGCAGTCAGCCGATCCATCCCACGCAGGTTTATAGCGCCGTCAACGCCATGTTGATCTGCGTTTTCCTGCTGGCCTACTATCCGTATCGCAGCCGCGATGGCGAGGTGATGGCCCTGCTGCTCACGATTTATCCCATCGCAAGGTTTCTGGAAGAGATCATCCGTATCGACGAGCCCGATATCGGCCCGACCCAGATGTCGATCTCGCAAAACGTGAGCGTGCTGCTCTTCTCGGCGATCATCCCTTGCTGGATTCTGCTGCTGCGGAGACCGAAGGGCTCGATTCTGCCCCCGCGCGACAAGCCAATCACGTTTGCTGCTTAGCTCTCCAACGAAATCAGCCTTCGCGGCGAGTGCCCGCGAAGGCCGATCCGATTTAGAGTCACTGCAGGCGTACTACTTCGCGGGCAACTCGAAGGTCAGCGTCGAGTAGTACTTCGCTTCGTTGTACTTCTTGTCACCCAACGTGCCGGCTTTCGCTTCAGTGTGGCGAGCCCGGATCGAGTACAGCCCGGCGGCCAGCTTGGTTCGCACGGCACCCTTGGCGTCGGTCTTCAGTTCTTCGTCCGCACCTTTGGCCACGCTGACCATCACCTGGGCTCCTTCGACCGGTTTGCCCTGCCACAGCACCGTCAGTTCCAACTGATCGCCGTCGCGGCGAGGGACGATGTCCAGGTCGAGCGTCCCCTTGGCCAGCTTCTCGAACGACTCGGCCGAGTCGGCCGCGATGGTCCGGCTGTAGTACTTCAGCAGGAAGGGAGCGGCCCCCTTTTCGAGCACTCCGTACTCGCAGACTCCCTCGAACGAAACCGGCTTCTGCACCGGCGCCGTTCCATTCAGAGAGCCGGTCTCGCCCTGGCTCTGCTCCCGGAGCGAGACCGGCAGGGCTTCCTTGCCCGTCACGCGACAAACAACCTTGGTCGAGGCAATCTTGGTCAGCAGCTTGGCGGCATCGGGTTCGGGTCCTTCCGAGAAGAAGACCTTTACCTCGGTTCCTTCGCCCGCCTTTTCCGAGATCATCCAGACGAAGTGGGCCCAGGTCGACTGCGGCACCAGGGACAGCACGCACAGCAGGGCCAGCGATAGGAAACGAACGCGAGTCATGGGAAGCTCCAGTGAACGATGAAACAGAAAGTCGTAGCGTGTCGATGACCGCGGGCACTACCCGCGCGGCCGTGAATGCGGGTGAACGTGGATCGAAGCGTCGCCCCCCAAAGAGCGGACGCGCTCGGCACACTGGTCCCGGCGGACGATGTCGCCCGCTCGGGTGAAGATGTCATGCATGCGATTGAGGCATGAGACGCACGAGACACTCTCGATGGCGATCCGAGCCAGCACCTGCCGGGCGGTTTCCAGGTCACGCATCTCGGCGCAGAGGGAAGCCAGCGCCAGGCGATAGGTCTGCGAGTCGGGGGCCAGTCGCAGCGCCTGCTGCATGACGGGCAGAATGACCTCGGACGGACGGGCCAGCCGACGCATGAAGTACGCCATGGCGAAGAGCGGCTCGTCGGCGTCAGGAGCTCGCGCAGCCGCCTGGCGACATACGGTCAGGGCCAGTTCAAATTCCTTCAGCCGCCCCAAGCCGCGGGCCAATGGGGCGAGGAGCTCGAAGGGCAGATCGGCCCGACTGGCCAGATGCCGAAACACCAGCTTGGCCAGTTCGACCTTGGATTGCGACAGGTAACACTCGCCCAACGCGCAGGCGGCCGCCGGGGGGAGAGGAATCAGGCAGGCAGCCGACTCAAGGTCCTCTTGCGCGTCGGCTAGTCTGCCGATCGTCCGGAAGGCCAACCCCCGCAAGGCGAGCAAGTGGCCGTCTTCGGGCTGATGGCGAAGTGTTTCGGTCGCTAGCTCGAGGGCGTGTTCCCCGCGCCCCGTCGCACAGAGCTGGGCACCTTGTTCATAAATCGCACGGAAATTGAGATCCGCCATGTCGCCGCTCGCTTAATGATACTGAGACTGTGTATCAATTGACTCGGCAGATCATACGGGCTTCCTGTGGGGGCGTCAAGTCATTTCATTTCATTGCGACGGATAAATTCACCAGGGTCATTTCTCAGTAGGGAGTTCGCTCCGCCATCGAAGTTGCTGGACTTCCACTCGGGGTTCGGTACCTTCACAGTTCCCCTGCCGCGCTCTCCCTCCCCAGGCCGCCCTCATGCCCAGTTCGCTCGATAAGCCCTCTGCGTCCGCCCACTTGGAGCCGACCAAATCCTCAGGCCCCTCCGCGGACGATTCCAGCGGCATCACCTCGCGCGGACAATGGATGGCGCTGGCCGCTGCACTGCTGGGCTGGATGTTCGACGGCGCCGAGATGGGGGTCTTCTCCATGGTCGGTCGACAGGCGATCGGCAACCTGATGCAGGTCGGCGATGTGATGCCCAGCGAAGCGGCCATCGGCCGCTGGTTCGGCATCATCACGGCTGGCTTTCTGGTCGGTGCGGCCACGGGCGGCGTGCTGTTCGGCTGGCTGGGCGATCGCATCGGGCGCGTGCGGGCCATGACCCTCAGCGTGCTGACGTACGCCCTGTTTACGGGACTGTGCGGGTTTTGCAACGATGTCTGGCAGGTGGCGTTGCTGCGGTTCATTGCCGCGCTGGGAATGGGTGGAGAGTGGTCGCTGGGAGTCGCGCTGGTCATGGAAGTCTGGCCGAATCGTTCGCGGGCGTTCATGGCAGGGTTGATCGGCGCGGCGGCCAACGTGGGCTACCTGCTGGTTGGATTCGTGGGAATCGGACTCACAGCGGTCATCGCCTATCTGGCGAACATGTTCCTTTCGATGGGACTTCCCGAAGACTGGGTCGGGATGTTGACGCAGGGGCGCGGCTGGCGGCTGATGATGATCATGGGGACGGCCCCTGCGCTGCTGACCTTCTTCATCCGCCTGTTCGTTCCCGAAAGCGAAAAATGGCAAGCGGAAGAAGACAAAGGAAACACTTCAAACTGGGCTTCGACGGATCTGTTCGGCGTGCTCCTGGGGACGATGGGCCCCGGTCTGCTGGTCTATCTGTGGGGTTGGGAAAACGGCACTGCAGTTCGCATCGTAGGCACGCTTGTTGGGCTAGCGGTGGCGGTAGTCGGCTACTCCTATCCATTGCTTCGGTACCTGCAGCGGCAAGCGTCGGAAGTCGGAGGCGCACCCTGGCGACCTGTGTTGGGACGGATGTTGCTGGCCGCCGGCTTGAGTGGAGTCGCTTTGCTGGGGACATGGGGCTCGACGCAATGGGGGCCGACCTGGGCCGACAAGCTGGCCGATAGCCAGCACAACGCGAAAGAATACACGCAGATCTGGCTGGCCTTTGGCGCAGTGCTGGGAACGATCGTCGCGGCGATGATGGGAGATTGGCTGGGACGGCGCATTACCTATTGCGTGTTGTGTGTCACGTCGATTGCGTCGATTCTGTGGATGTTCAAACCCTGGACCCACGTCGAGTACGGGCCAGGCTTTCTGTTCAACGCCTTTCTGGCGGGTTTCTGCACCGCGTCGTTTTACGGCTGGCTGCCGCTCTATCTGCCCGAGTTGTTCCGCACCAATGTGCGGGCCAGCGGGCAGGGCTTCAGCTTCAACTTCGGCCGGGTGCTGGCCGCAGTCGGTACGCTGCAAATCGGTGCCATCCAGGCCAAGTTCGCCGACGGCGCGAACTGGTTCGGCATCGCGTGGACCGGCGGCTATCCACTGGCCTGCTCGTCGGTGATCGTGATTTACCTGGTCGGCCTGGTGATCATCTGGTTCGCACCGGAGACACGAGGACAGCCGCTGCCGGACTAACGTGGTATCCATGCAGATTCACCTCGACAGCCGCCGTAAGAAGCCCGCCACGCTGTCGCGACTTTGGCCCGGTGCCAAGATTCTGGACGTGACTTCCAAGGGCGAGATTCCGTGGGTTCGATTCAGCCCCTTCTTTCCCCACGGCGGCATTCCGATCCCGAACACACCTGGCGACTTCGCCCAAAGTGTCGAGGGACTTTGGCAGGGGCTCAAGGTTTTTGAGAACGAAGGGGTGGATGCATCGCGGTGGGCGATCACGAATATGTCAGGCATCAAGCGTGCTGGCCGAAGCCGCGGCAAGGTCTTGGGACATCGCCATGGAGTGACCAGCACCGCACCGCTGCTGGGATATCGTGATGCAAGGCATCAGATCTATTTGCCGGCTTATCGTTGGATTCTGGAACATCGCCTGGCTGGTGAAGTTCAACAGTTACGTGAATTGGCGTCGAGCGGTTTGATCGTGTTGCTCGACTACGAGACGAACGACGACGTCGAGAATCTGGCTTCGCCGCTGTCACACGCCGCGCTGTTGAACCGCTATGTGGAGGGCAGCTGGCCGGCGAAATCCTAGATTTGGCCGATCGTACGGGAGTGCGAAACCGAATTGCGCAGATCAGCGGAGCCTCGGGCACATGGACGACGAGCACACAAATGCGAGTTGGACGCGGGCGATTGAGACTTATGACTCGCTCGTCGAGCAGGGCTGGCATCACATTTCCGCGTTCCGAGAGCTGGTTGCGGAGATCAGCAAATGCGCAGAGGCATCTGGTCTCACGGCCGTCACCTCGCACGAGACCTTGATCGTATCACCGTATACTTGCTACCCAGACTGGTTCGACGGTCGGCATATTCGTCTGCATCCTCTGGCGAACGGGAGCGTGCGTCTCGACAAAGTTCCCCAGCGGTTCGAACTGAAACCGACTGAGACGTGGACAGTCCTCATGCCGCAGGCATTGGAGAGGGCTCGCAGCCTCTTGTCGAGTCTCTGATTTTCGGCAGGAGACAGAACAGCTTCCTTGCGCCTGCCTGCCACTCTCTCTCACTCTCCTGTCGCTCTCTCCACGGGATGGGCTCGGTATTCCCTTGGGAGAATGAGGCCGCGCTGCGCGGCCTACTCCACGGGAAGCAACGTCAGATACCTACGTCGCCCAGTCCGAATGGTGCTGAAATTTACCGCTTTTCTCAAGTTGTCGCGGGAAACTTGGGTGTCTTGAGTTTGGTCTGGTCTTGGCGGGGGGGCTCCCTAACTCCGCCCTTGTGGATGTGGCAGGAACTGCGATGCTGGATTCACGCCCCGACCGTTCGAAAAACTCAGCCGCAGGATCGCAACATGGCACTTACGGATACCCAAGTTGAAGCGGAAATTAATGCGCTCGACAAGGCGATGGCAGAGTTTCACAAGAAGTGGGACATCCGCGACAAGGAGTACAACACCAAGCTGGCGGCCATTGAGAAGGAATTCGTGGTCGAGTTAACCAAGAGAAAACACCAAGAGGCGCTGGTTCGGAAAGAAATGGACCAGATGGCGGCCGAAGACGCCAAGGCAGAGCAAGAGCGGGAAAAGCAAAAGGAGGAATGGAAGAAGAACAAACACGCGCTGCTCAAGGACGTCGCGGATCTCCAGAAAGAGGTCGCCACCCTCCGCAAGGAACTCGATGCCAAGTATCTGACGGACGCCGACCTCAAACCGCTGGTGGAGCGGCTCAAGAAACTGGAAGCCAAGAAGTAGTGTGCGCCGGGCATGGAACGGGCGTTGTGCCATCTACTTCTTGCGTTGTCGCGGGAAACGTAGGTGTCTTGAGTTTAGTCTTGGAGCGAGGGGCTTGTAACTTTACAGGTTGGGACATCGAGGTCCCGCGGGACGTTGGCGCTGCGAGGGGCTTGTAATTTTGCAGGTTGGGGACATCGAGGTCCCGCGGGACGTCGGCGCTGCGAGGGGCTTGTAACTTTGCGGGTTGGGGACATCGAGGTCCCGCGGGACGTTGGCGCTGCGAGGGGCTTGTAACTTTGCGGGTTGATCGCACGCATATCAACTCCCCAGGGACTCTGAAGGGGACGGGAGAACGCCGACCGCGGTCACCTTCGACGACGATGGCTCCGTGCTCGGTCCTGTACCCATTCCTGAGCATAGCATCTATTTAGTCTGTTTTAAATCTTATTTTATATTTTTATACCGCTCACTGAAGCGGGGCCAACTCTTGACACCCACGTCGTCCCCCACGACTGGCGGTAAAACTTACCGTGCAAAGCGAACCGGGACACGGGTGTCTGGAGTTCGCGTGGAGTTCACGCAATTATCCCTCACGCGTCCGCTCGAACGAGGTGTTAGGCGTCTGCTCGCCCAGTGTGCCCTGGTGATTCGCGTTCCAGACCCATGCTGGTTCACGGCGGTCCCCGCTTGCAAAGAGATAGACGCTCTTCCAACGCTTCGATTCCGACTGAGCTTGCCACTCGCCATCTTCGCGACCGAATTGTGCTTTCCAGGCCAGCCCAGTTGCGGTTGCCTCGACTTGAACGGCTATCGGGATTGACCCGGTTGGCAGCAGCGACATCAGTCCTACAGCTTCGACCTCTCGCGGCGACTCACGAACAACGCGAACAAAGCCCCAGCCGTCAACGGTTACACCGACGTCGCTCGTCCTCAGCAAGCCATAAAGTGCGGTCGCCAATTCCGCGTCTGGCTCTTCTCCGCCCCGCGCAAATGGGAAGCGCTCAAGTAACAGGTTGCGTACGGTACTCATGGGCGGTACATCCTCACAGACACCTAACGTTCGAGCTAAGCCGACCGCGGAGGCAGTCGCTGTAGCCAATAGGCGCCAATCCTAGTGCGATTCAATCTGCCGTTGTCTGCGTCGATCTGCGCCCGTTTGCGCTAATCTGCGCTCCTGGATTTACGGACCTTCCGCCGAGCCCGTCGCCCCAACTCGTGACCTCGTCGCCACATCCAACGAAAAAGCCCGCTGTCCCAACGACTTGCGTCGCGGGGCAACGGGCTTTTGAAGGTGCCTCCTGTAGGACTCGAACCTACAACCCTCTGATTAAGAGTCAGATGCTCTGACCAGTTGAGCTAAGGAGGCGGCGAGCACCTTTTATATCGGCAAGATTGCAGCGACTCAAGGGGCCTGATTCTCGCTTCTCATGAGGATTTGTCTCGCACTCAGGTTCGCGTCGCAGATCGCAGCGCGCCGCCGGCAAGGCCGATTTCGTGAAGAACGAGACACGTTCACGGGGTTGCATTCGTTTCGCGCCACGGCCACTCTTGCCGCCATTTGTTTTGCTTATGATGCGCCGACGCGGCTGCCCGTTGCCCGTTTGTCCAAGTGCCCACGACTTGTTAGGCTACATCTTTGGCAACGCTTATTATCCTGCGGACATAGCGGCACACTCATCATGGCTTCCACCACCGAACACGTCGAGAAACGCAACGCTCCGCCCGGAGCCCCCACCAACGGCGCGCCGCGCGGGGATGTCGACCCCACGGAGACGGCCGAGTGGCTGGAATCGCTCGAATATGTCCTGAAGAGCAAAGGACACGAGCGGGCCGCTTATCTTCTCGCCGTGCTGCAGGAGCAGGCCTATCGCCAGGGAGTCGCCCCGCCCAACGGTGCCACCACTCCGTACATCAATACGATTCCGCCTGACCGCCAGCCGCGGTTCCCCGGCGATCGCGAAGTCGAGCGCCGCATCAAGAGCATCATTCGCTGGAATGCCATGGCGATGGTCGTGCGAGCCAACAAAGATCCCAGCCTGGGGATCGGCGGGCACATCAGCACGTTCGCCTCGAGCGCCACCCTGTACGAAGTGGCCTTCAATCACTTCTTCCGCGGCCGGACCGAGAGCCAGTTCGGCGACCAGGTCTATTTCCAAGGGCACGCCTCGCCGGGTATCTACTCGCGGGCCTTCTTGGAAGGCCGGCTGACGGAAGAGAAGCTGGTGAATTTTCGCCGCGAGTTGGCACCCGGCGGCGGCTTGTCAAGCTATCCGCATCCCTGGTTGATGCCCGATTTTTGGCAGTTCCCGACGGTGTCGATGGGGCTGGGGCCGATCATGGCCATCTACCAGGCCCGCTTCAACCGCTACCTGTTGAACCGCAAAATCCGCGATACATCGAACTCGCGCGTCTGGGCCTTCCTGGGAGACGGCGAGTGCGACGAGCCTGAAACGCTGGGCGCGCTGACGCTGGCCTCGCGCGAGAAGCTGGACAACTTGACCTTCGTGATCAACTGCAATCTGCAGCGGCTCGACGGCCCGGTGCGCGGCAACGGCAAGATCATCCAGGAGCTGGAAGGGGCCTTCCGCGGCGCCGGTTGGAATGTGGTGAAGGTCATCTGGGGAAGCGACTGGGACTCGTTGATTGCCAAGGACAAGTCCGGTCTGCTGATCCGCCGGATGGGCGAGGTCGTCGACGGCGAATACCAGAAGTATGTCGTCAGCGACGGGGCCTACATCCGCCAGAACTTCTTCGGCAAGTACCCCGAGCTGCTGAAGCTGGTCGAGGACTACAGCGACGAGCAGCTGCGCAAGCTGAACCGCGGCGGCCACGATCCTGTGAAGGTCTACGCGGCTTACAAGGCGGCCACCGAGCATAAGGGTGGGCCGACCGTGGTGCTGGCCAAGACGATCAAAGGCTACGGCATGGGGGAGTCGGGCGAAGGGAAGAACATCGCCCACAATACCAAGAAGATCAACGACGAGGAGCTGCGGAATTTCCGCACGCGATTCGGCATCCCCGTGGCCGACGATGCGGTGTTGAAGACGCCGTTCTATCGGCCCTCGGAGAGCAGCCCCGAGATGCAGTACCTGCGCAAGCGTCGCGAGGCGCTGGGCGGGTCGCTCCCCAGCCGCAAGATCACTGCCCCGCCGATCACTGCCCCCACGATCAAGGACTACTCCAAGTTCCTGGCTGGCTCGAACGGCCGCGAGGTTTCGACCACAGGCGGTTTCGGCGGACTGCTGGGCGATCTGCTTCGCGACAAGGTCATCGGCAAGTTCATTGTGCCGATCATCCCCGACGAGGCCCGCACCTTCGGCTTCGAGAGCCTGTTCAAGCAGTGCGGCATCTACGCCCACGGCGGGCAACTTTATGAACCGGTCGACTCGAACTTCGCCCTGTACTATCGCGAAGTGCAGGACGGCCAGATTCTGGAAGAGGGCATCACCGAGGCGGGCTCGATGTCGAGCTTTATCGCAGCTGGCACGGCTCACGCCACGCACGGCGTGAACATGATCCCGTTCTTCACCTACTACTCGATGTTCGGCTTCCAGCGGATCGGCGACTTGATCTGGGCTGCCGCCGACATGCGTTGCCGCGGCTTCTTGATGGGCGGAACCGCCGGCCGCACGACGCTGGCCGGCGAAGGTCTGCAGCACCAGGACGGCCACAGCCATGTGATCGCCCTGAGCGTGCCCAACTGCATGTGCTACGACCCAGCCTATGCGTATGAGACGGCCGTGATCGTGATGGACGGCATCAAAAAGATGTACCAGGATCAGCAGGACATCTTCTACTACATCACCGTGCACAACGAGAACTACGTGATGCCCCCGATGCCGGAAGGGGAACACATCCCCGACCAGATCGTAAAGGGCATGTACAAGCTGAGCGTGAAGGACATCACGCCCGAAAGCCCCAAGGTGCAGTTGTTCGGTTCGGGCGCCATTCTGCGCGAGGCCCTGCGGGCTCAACAGATCCTGGCCGACAACTACGGGGTCTCGAGCAACGTTTGGAGCGTGACCAGCTACAAGACGCTGCACGACGACGCCCTGGACTGCATGCGATGGAACTTCTTCCATCCCAACGAGCAGCCCCGCAAGAGCTTTGTCGAAAACGTGCTGACGGGCGAGCAGGGTCCGTTCATCGCTTCAAGCGACAACATGCGGGCGTTGCCCGAGCAGATCGCCCGTTGGGTCCCTGGCGACTACTTTGTGCTGGGAACCGACGGCTTCGGCCGCAGCGAAGGCCGCAAGGAGCTGCGGCGGTTCTTTGAGGTCGACGCCGAGCACATCGTGCTGGCGGCGTTGGAGCGACTGGCCGCGGCGGGCAAGCTGCCTGCCAGCCTGCCGCAAGAAGCGATCGCCCGGTTGGAGATTGACCCTGAACGGCCGAATCCGGTGAAGGTGTAGGGCTTCCTGGCGACCTCTCCCCGTTGGGGAGAGGGTCGGTACTCTTTATCCGCCTCCTTTCGCCTTGGTCCCAGGCTCCGCCTGGGCCCACACGGACCCGAGGCTCTGCCTCGTCGAAGTGCCCGAAACGTCCCCTTCCTCATCCGTTGGCACGCCGGTGCCGCGCACTTGAAGAAGGGCGACCTCGCAGGAGTCCACGAAGCGGAGCCTCGGGTTAGTGCGGGCCCAGGCGGAGCCTGGGACCGAGGGGACCGAGGGGACCGAGGGGACCGAGGGGAGAATGGAGAGCTGGAAAGAACGCTCGCCCCTCACCCCGGCCCTCTCCCCGTTGGGGAGAGGGAGGACGAAAGGAGCCTGGGTCCGAGGGGATTACTCCGTCCCCAGGTTCTCGACAAATGGCTTGCCGCCGTCCCAGGTCAGGTCGATCTTCAAGTCTTCGGTCGGGCCGGTGATGTCCACGTTCAGGCCGCTTTCCTCAAACGAGGAGTATTTCTTCGGGGCCAGCCATCTTTGCGAGCCGGCGTTGATGATCTCGCGTGAGACAACCACCACTTTGTGCTTGCCCAGGACACAACCGTCGTTGTCTGTGAAGGTGCTGAGCTTGAAGCGTCCGTCGGGGCCGATGTCGCCATAGGCCGCGCGATCTCCTTCGGGAATGACCTGCAGCGTGCCGCCAGTCAACGGCTTGCCGTCAATCAGCACCTGGCCCGATACCGGGACGCGGCTGGGGCGGCCGTCGCCGCAACCGGACATGGCAAACAGCAGCATCGCCGAGCAAGAGAGGAGCACGCGCGGGACAGACATCACGGAGCCTTCGGAAAGGGGAAGGGGCGTTTTTGGGAACGCGCGAATCGATGTAGGGACGGCTTACTCGGGAGCCTGCAAGGTTTCCTTGCCTGCCCGCGTCGACAGCGAGCGATAGACGTTCAAGGCGACGTTCTCGCTGAAGTACGACACATGGCCATCGCCAAAGGCAAACACCGCTCCGCCGGCATGCTCGCTGCCAAAGGTCCCGTTGGTCTTGTAGCCGTATGCGTCGAGCACGTTGCCTTTGTTGATCGGGGTGTTAAGCGGATTCTCGGTGTTCCGCATGCAATCCAGGTGTCGCGATCCCATTGTCCAGATGTTGCTCGACTCCGTCTTGTCCCCTTCCCGCACCTCGCCCACGAAGATCGTGTTGCTCAGCCCGTCGCGAAACGCCGCTACGGGCAAGGTTGTCTTGTAAAGAAACGCCCCGGTATTGAAGACTTTGGCCGAGGCGGCCATGCCGGCGGTTGGACCATTGGTTCCCTGGCAGAACGCGTAGCTTCCGAGCGAGCAGGGAGTGGTCCCCGACAGGCGGCTCGGCTGGCTGGTGTCCGAAGGACAGCGTAGTACCGCCAGATGGGTGCCGATCGCCGTGGCGTTGACGGCCAACGAGGTACCGCCGCTTGAGAGCCAGGGACCGTTTCTGAAGTTGAACGAGTTATAAAGGGCCATCTGTTCCAACTGGGGCAACAGCATCACGAATCCGCTGGTTGCCACGCGCTCGTGCCCCGGATTGTCCTTGCAGGGACCCTCGGTGATGCCGTCGCAGCCCACACGCCCCGGCGGAAAGACCTTCATTCCCGACTCATAACTCAACAGGGCCAGTCCTAGCTGCTTCAAGTTGTTGGTGCATGACGCCCGTCGCGCGGCTTCGCGGGCGGACTGGACGGCCGGCAACAGCAGCGCGATCAGGATGCCGATGATGGTGATGACCACCAGCAGTTCGATCAACGTAAAGCCAGCGGAGCGAAATTGGCGCATGAGAGAGGCCCTTTGAGGCAAGCCCGAACGGGCAATCGAAGTCAGACGAGTGCGGAAGTGGCAGGTTCGTGCCCACGCACGAACGACTGATCCAGGGTATTTAGAATTATCCCTTTTGAGATGCACGCGGCAACGAGATTATTCTCGGCCAGTAGAGATTCTTGCCTGATTTACGGGTGGTCTGACGACTTCAGCCCCGCGCAAGCGAGCTTATTTGCGCGACAGTTCCGGCGAGCCCTCGCCCGGCTTTCGCTCCAGGAGTTCCTGCAGGTTGAACTCCTGATAGGACCGCTCGGCCGCGGGGGTCTTGTCGACCCCGGCATAGCTGACCCAGAAGCGGGTGCTGGCCGGGGCGAACAGGACGTTGTGTAAGTTCGACTTCATCGCCACGCCGCGGTCCATCAGCTTGAGGGCCCCGGCGGCGTCGATCTTGCCGTGGCCCTTCTCGACCCTGTCGACCAGGCAGTTGTAGCGGTCGCCCGCTGAGAGCAGCACGGCGTCCTTCACAGGGCGGGGAAGCAGGTCGATCTTCTCCCCCGGATTCACCACGCGGAAGGTATCCCACGAGGCTTCGAATCCCACGGCGCGGTTGGCTTTGCCATCGGCGGCGACATAAAAGTACTGGCAGGTTCGGGGGTTGTCCTTGAAGACCGCCAGGGCCTCGTCCAGGCTTTTGGCGTCGCGCAGTGCCCAGCGGACCAGCACGGCCATCGGCACGCCGTTCCAGTGGCCCAGGCCTCCGCCGCCCATCTCGCCGATGCTGATGTTCTCGGCGTTCATGCCGGTCACGCTTCCCACAAAGCCCGCGAAGGTCACGTTGACTGCGGGGATGCCCTTGTCGGGTTTGCTGACCACCAGCACGGCGTGCTCTTGAAGTCTCCAATCGGTGGCATAGTCCAGCACTCGCCCGTGGTAAAGGACTCCGTCGCGCGTGGTGGAGCCGAGCACCGCAAATCCGCTGCAATGGAAAAGCTCGGGGACAAAGTTGCCGCGGGTAACGCGGCCGACCGACAGGCCGGCCCCTTCGGCCAAGCCGCGGATCTCCTCGGTGTACCAGGCCGGGATGTGCGGTTTTTGCATGGCGACGATGCCCGCCACGACGTTCTCGGGACCCACCTGGAAGCCCGGCAGGTCCAGACGGACCTTCTTGAACTGGTCGTCGAGCAGATGATTCAGGTTGGCCTTCACATGCTCGCGAAGGAGCACGCCGTGCTGATAGCCCATCTCGTACGGGCTGCCGGCCACATGCAGCACCATTAGTCCGTCAATCTCTTCCAACCAGCCTTGGCCGCAACGGGCGATGGTGCGGCTGGCCGCATGCGCTTGTGTCGCTGCCAAGAACCACAAGGCCAGCGCCAGGGTGAGCGTCCGGAAGCGAAGCGATGAGAGCTTGGACATGGGGATGTCTCGCGCGAAAAAGGGGCGGCAGCCTATCTCAGCGCATTCTAAACCATGGGCCAGAAAAGGCACTAGAGAAGATCGGCAGGGACCGCTACAAGGGACGATGCCCCGGATCAGCCTGCCCGTCGACGGCGGAGTTTCCTGAAGGCGGCACAGATGCCGCCCGTCAATGCCAGGCCGCCGAGTAGCAGCGTGGAGGGCTCGGGCACGGCGACAAAATTCGATGAGACCAGGATCGCCGAGGGAATGGAGGTGATCGTCCCGGCATAGATGCTGTGGTTGTCGCTCTCGAATCCGGTACCCGTAGTGCCGTTGTTGTCGAACACTACCGAAGTGAAGGAGAACCCAACTGCGACAAAGCTGATGTACGCATAGGGCTCGCCGGTATTCTGGCCGGATCCAGCGCCATTGCCTGCCGGTTTGCCCCGGTACGCGATCTTGTTGTAGACCGACCCATCCCCCGCCGTCACGGTGTCGGGCGGAGAGGCACTCAAAAGCCCCAACACGTCCACGGTTGAGTAGCGAATGAGCAAATCGTTGCCCGAATAAAACGAGATGCCGTTTTGAGCGTCACCCGCCGACCACCAGAATCCGAAGTAGTTTTGCGGGGTCGAAAGGGTCAGCGTGACCGGCACGGAACTACCCGATTGCGATCCCAGCGCCATGTAGTTGGTCCCGCCGGCTCCACCGTACTGATTGGCCGCTTGGATATTGAACGGATTCGTCGAGCTGAGGGCATAGGTGCCGCGGCTCGTCGGCGTCGGACTACCTGACATGAACCCGGCATAGTCCGCGATTCGATTCCCAGTCGCCAGCGAGTCGAAGGTCTCGGTGATCGCGCCGGCAATTGGCGTCGAGACCACGCCCGGCGGCGAGATGTACACGTCCATCGTCAACGGCGCGGCCAGCGCAACGGCTGGTATCGCCGTGAGACCAATGGCGAGCAGTGGGAAGACGCGAAGGAAGTGTGACAGACGAAACATTCGAGATCCCCGATAGATATGGCAAGGTGATTATACCTCGCACCGGGGTCGGCGGCAACTCTATGCCTGCCAATGATTTAGCTTCTAATTACTGGCGATCACGTAGAAGAACCTGTCGAATTTCCCACTCGCAAAGCCTTATCGAGCACCGTCGCCAACGTCTCGATTTCAAAGGGTTTAGCGATGCGAAGCCGGATTCCCAGCTCGCGGATGGCGTCGTCGTCCAGATCCCCTCCGAAACCCGAGGCCATCACAATGGGCAAGTCGCGTCGGATCGCCAGCAGCTTGGCCGCCAGTTCCGTCCCCTTCATGCCAGGCATGGCCATGTCGGTGATCGCGCCGGCGAACTGGCCGGGTGTGACCATGAACGCCGCCAGTGCATCGCGTGGATCGCTGAACAGGATCGGCTCGTAGCCCAGCCGCGTGAGTGCCCGCTGGGCAAAGCGCAGCACCACGGGATCATCGTCGACCACCAGCAGCCGCTCTCCGTTGCCGCGCGCCAGCGATGACTCGTTGCTGGGGCGAGCGGCCGGCGCCAGGTTCGCGGCTGGCACGTCGGTCAGCGGGAAGTAGACACGGAACTGCGAACCCTTGCCGGGTTCGCTCTTCACCGAGATCGCCCCGCCATGGGCTTCGACGATGCCATAGACCACCGCCAGCCCCAGCCCGGTCCCTTCGCCGGGCGACTTGGTCGTGAAGAAGGGATCGAAGATCCGCTGCAAGGTTTCGGAGGACATTCCGCTGCCGTTGTCGCGGACGGATAGGCAGACGTAGCGGCCTGCGCGCAGCGTCCGCAGTTCGGCCGCCTGCGGCTCGCTCAGGTCGAGCGTCTCTTCGATCAGTTCGACAACGCCTGTGTGCTTGCCGATGGCATGCATGGCGTTGGTGGCCAGGTTCATGATCACCTGATGAAGCTGCGTTGGATTCCCCAGGATTGTGGGGCTGCCGGGCAGCAGTTGCGTGCGGATCTCGATCAGGCTGGGCGCAGTAGGCCGCAGCAGCTTGACCGTCTCTTCGACCAGCGGGGCCAGCCGGACCGAGGTGCGGACCATCTCCCCCCGCCGGCTGAAGGCCATGATCTGCTGCACCAGGTCTCGGCCTCGCCGCGCGGCCGCCAGGATATCGGCGATGTTCTCGCCGGCCGGGTGATCGTGCGACAGTTCGAACTGCGCCAGTTCGGCGTTTCCCAGAATGCCCATCAACACGTTGTTGAAGTCGTGCGCAATGCCCCCTGCCAGCGTTCCCACAGCCTGCATCTTCTGCGATTTCTGCAGCTCGACCTCCAATTGTCGGCGGGCCTCTTCGGCCTTCTTCAGTTCAGTAATCGTCCGCTGGGTTCCCCAACCTCGGATCAGCATGCCATTGGCAACCTCGCCCACCACGTTGTTGAGAAAGTAGCAGTCGTTGCCGTCGACGTCTTTCTCGCACGTCTCGGCGTTCTCGATCCGATAGCCCCCTTCGACAAACGCGAACATCATGGCCACATTCTGCGGGTTGGTCGGCGTGAGCAGCTTGCTCATGCGGCAGTTCACCATTTCGCGGGCCGAGGCCATGCCATACATCCTGGCCATTGCGTCGTTGCATTCGGCGATGTACGCCCTCTCGAGCATTGCCTGCACTTGCGCCTCGACCGGCAAGTCGATCGAAAATGGCTCGTCGAGCTCGATGCGCCAGATCCCCTCGTTGCTCTGCGAAATGAAAGCCCGGTAGCGCTGGTCGCTGGAGCGCAGGGCCTCTTCGGCCGCGCGGCGCTCGCCCAGTTCCATGCGGGCGCTGCGGATCGCCCTCTCGATCGCTCGCGAGGCCAATACCTGCAACACGACGATAAACGATAGATGGAACACGCTGATCATCCAATACGAAGTGGCCGTGCGAGCCACCAGCATCGGGGGCATGTGGCCGTAGCGCTCTGCGGCGGCCATCGCCAGACCCATCAACAGGCTCAGCAGGGCCATTCCTGCTGCAGCCCGACCATTCAGCAACAGTCCGGCCAGAATCACCAGCACCGAGTAGTTGGCATAGGCCGTGCTGGTTACCCCGCCCGAGCTCCAGGCCATGAAGGTGAAGGCCAGCCAGATCAGCCCCACCAACAGCCAGGCCGTGATACGAACCGATCCCCGGCGGATCAGCCACAATCCGCCGCCGGAGAGGACCTGATAGAACGCGAAATAGCCCATCCAGCGGAGCGTATGCTGGGGCAATAATGCGATGCACAGCACGATCATCAGGGCGCTGATGAACCGCAGCGACCAGAGAATGACGTGCAGCAGATAGCCCAAGCGGGTCTGCTCTTCGTCGGCAAACACCGGGGGCGCTAGCCGGCGTTGCCACGCCGACACCCACGAAATCGGCTTGCCGCCCGATCCTTGAGGATTCGGAAAAACGGCCGAAGACATTGCTGCTCCCGTCGCATCGAGGGCCGACAGCCACGCATCCTGCGGCCCGACCACCCGCTAAAATTGCTGGCTGAGGCTTAGGGCAGGAACCCTTTTTCACGCAGTTCCTGCACGTTCGCCGGCGCGCTTTCGATGATCCGATCCGTCACGTAACGCAACAACGCCATGCCGGCCAAGGGGGCCGGCGCTACCAGAATCGCCACGCGGTCTTCGTCTTCGTGATCGAGCTGGCGGTTCAAACGATCGACGACTTCTTCCACACTGTCGCTCGAAACTTCCTGCGAGGAGGTCTTGTTGTCGAGTCGCAAGTGACGAAAGTTCGCGCTGCGAGCCAGCAAGTGGCTGATCGCCATTTCGTCTCCTTGGTCCTCGAAGAAATTCTGCAAGGCGGGCGGAGCGTTGTCTGGCGTGATGATCAGCGGGCGAGTCACCCGCACTTCGCCACGGCGAACCGAGATCGGCTTTTGCGGCTGCCCCGTCAGACAGACCAGGTAGTAGGGCAAGTCCGATTCGCCGAAGGTGAACAGCCCGTAGCTCACGGGGCGGGCGATCCGCACAGCGTCCCAGGCGGCGCGAAAACGTGCGTAATCCTCGGCATCGAACATGGAGACTTCGCGAGTAGTAAAGACGAAAGGACGCGCTCGAAGCTGCGTTTCCAGCGATTCTCGCCGATGGTTGGTCGCGGGGCAAGCCGGCCGGACTGTTCCACAGGTTGCGGTCTACTCTTCGCCCAGCACGTCGCGCAGCACTTCTTCCGAGACGTAGATCGGCAGCACGGGATCGCAGGTCACCGCCACCGCGATGGCATCCGACGGCCGGGAGTCAATCTCCATCAATTCGCCGTTATGCCGGACCCGCAGCAGCGCGTAATAGGTATGCTCGCGTAGTTCGGTAATCACGACATCCTGGAACTCGGCCCCCAGTTGCTCGACCGCGCTCACCAGCAGATCGTGCGTCAATGGGCGTTGCGTGGGATAGCCTTTGACCTTGCGGTCGATACTGGTGGCCTCGAACAGCCCGATCAGGATGGGAAACGTGCGGTTTCCTTCGACCTCGCGCAGGTAGATGACCTGCTGGTCGTTGATCTCGCTGATGATGATCCGCGACAACTCCATCTGAACGGGCATGGACACACCTTATTCCGCTCGCATGCAGGGACCATCGAACCCGCGCGCGGGTCCTACGAGTTCGATTATAGGTGGCCCGCCAGTCTGCGGAAAGCAGCAAGGCGAAATGCGACGCGGGACCAGGCACGCATTTGCGTTTCCGGATCGTTGCGAAAGGAATAGAACGCGCGAACCTGTCGGCCCAGGTTGCATGTCGCAAGAGCGAGGGGGACGAGCGTCTGGACGGGCGTTTTGAGTGCGGGTACGCTTCAGACCGAAGCAAGCCGCGGGGGCCTTCTCGCCCGACCGCGGTAAAGAATTGCCTTTCAGCACGTTGCGCCTGTAGCTCAGGGGATAGAGCAACGGTTTCCTAAACCGTAGGTCGCAGGTTCGAATCCTGCCAGGCGCACTTTCCGCCCTTTCCGGGTTCCCAAGGCTCGCACGCGGCGTAGGCCGCGCGCGAAGCCTTTGGGTGAACGTCATCCTTGCAAGATCCCGCTCGCATTTCGGCGCGCCAGGGCTTACTTCAACTTGTCCTGGATCTTCCCGAGCGTGACCTGCGCCGCTTTGGTTCCTACCGTCATCTCGTCGAAGAAGCCCAGCGCCTGCTCGATCTCGGTCTTGTGCGCCGCGAAGTCCTTGTGGTTCACGATCAGCACCGGGAACTTCTTGAACTCCTTGTCGAGGTTGGTCTTGTTCGTCTCCAAATTCTTCAGCAGCGTGACCATTTCCTTGGCCACTCCTTCGGCTCGAGACTTGGCGTTCCCCAGGGCTTTCTTCTTGTCGTCTTCGTTCTTCAAATCGTTGGCGTTCATCACGTCGAACTTCACGTTGTCGACGTTGCCAGTGACTTCGCGGTACGAGGCATCCAACGTGGCCACGGCCTTGATTGCCCGAGCGGCCAGCTTCGCCCCGCCTGAGACGTAGATGGCGTGCTCATCGACTCCACCCTTCAGGGCTTTGCCCGCTTCGAGGAAAGCCTTTTTGCATTCATCCACATCCTCTTGCAGGTCGGTGACCATCATCTCCATTGCGTCGACCAGCATCTCGCACTTGTCGTTCATCCGGGCGGCTGTCGACTTACTGTCAGCGCCCGCCCATTCCTTCCTGGACTTGTTAAAGAAGTCCTTGGCGGTCTTGTGCGTGGCGGCAATCCGCTTCTGGATGTCGGCCACGGACTTGGCGGCTGCGGCTACCGCGTTGGCATGCTTTTTGGCAGCGACCTGGTCCTTCTTGACGACGGCCTCGACCGTGGCCCGCAAAGCCGAGTCGCAGTCGGCGGCCTGGCCTTCGGCAATCCGCTTGTCTTCCAGCGCCTTTTGCTGGAGCTTGCTGATGTCGACCGCGCACTTCTCGGCCGCGTTGAAGTAGATCTTGTTCTCGAGTTCGTCCCCATCCTTGCGGGCGTCCTTGGCCAGTTTGGCAAGTTCGCCCATCATGACCTTCACGCAGGCGTTGTAGGTGCGAGCGTCGGTGCTGTCTTCGGACTTGATCGCTTCGGCCAGGGTCTTCTCATAGGCTTTCGCGGCCACTTCAAAGGCGCTGACTGCCTTGACCACATCGGCCGCCTTCTTGCCCCCCAAGGCCTTATCGATATTGCCGCAGGCGGTCTCCATGCCGGTGGACTTCTTGATCACGCCGATAAACTTGGCGCTGGGCTTCTTCTTGCCCGTTTCCCCTTCGAAGTTCTTCTTGATCAGCTTCCACTCTTTGAGGTATTCCATGACCGACTTCTTTCGTTTTCGATGAGGAGAGGTGAGTAACCAATAAGGGGGCCACAGTCCGAACGGCCAGGGCCAGGAGGTGAAATAAAAGCGATAGGAGATTCTAGAACAGGCCGTTCTTTTGGAGTGCGCTAACCATCGCTTCGGCTTCTTTTTGTGCCAGAGCTTTCTCGTGCCGTTTGAATTCCACGGCGAACAGGTTTGCGTAATCCTTGGCCTCATTCGCCCAGGCCTGGACGTCCTTCTGAAAGTCCTTGGCGTCGGGCGACTTGAACTCTTTGTGAGTCGCGTATTTGTTCAGCGCCTTTTCCAAACTCTGCGCGGCCTTGAAGACGGCCATGACACTGGTGGTGGTGGGCGCCTGAGTCGCGGCGTTGAACGCCTTGCGGAACTTGTCGATATGGTCGCCGACATTGATGCCCGTGATCTTGGTAAAGAAGGCCTCGAGCTTGCCCTTCTTCTTCATGCTGTGCGACTTCTTCAGGGCTTCCCAAGTCTTCTTGTCGAGTTCGAGCAGCTTGTGCGCCATGTTTTTGCAGTTCCTGGTTGTGAACTAAGTCTGAAGATAAGCGTGAGGGAGGTTCTGCCTCGGCGTTCTTCAATGACGGGATTCTAGAACGGCAAGCGGGCAGGTTCCAGGAAAGATGAGCGCATGTTGGGCGCATTCTAGATGGGTGGTTATGTAGTTCTCTGGTGTTTCAAGCTGGCGGGACACCTGCACCACAGCTACATCGCAGCGTGTCGCCCCGGGTGCCGCTGCTCCAGACCGCATGCGCCGGCCGTGGGAAGCATCTTTTGCGGGCTCAATCGCCCCAGCGGGTTGAAGGCCATCCGCAGCCGCTCCATCACGTCCAGGTCGTCCGGCGTGAAGAGCTTGGACATGAAGCTGATCTTCTCGACGCCGATTCCGTGCTCGCCGGTCACGCTGCCGCCGCAGGCGATGCACTCGTCCAGGATCTCGTCGCTGGCGGCCAGCACGCGCGTGACCTGTGCCGGGTCGCGCTCGTCGAAGAGCAGAATCGGGTGGATGTTCCCGTCGCCGGCATGAAAGACATTCACGATGCGGATGTCGTGCTTCTGCGAGATCTCGGTGATCCGCTTCAGGATGTGGGGCAGCTTGGTGCGCGGAACGACCCCATCCTGCGTGCAGTAACTGGGGCTCAGGCGGCCGATCGCCCCAAAGGCCTGCTTGCGGCACTTCCACAGCAGCTTGCGCTTCTCGGCATCGTCGGCCAGGCGGACCTCGCGGGCGTTGCACTGTTTGCACAGCGCCACGATCCGGTCGCGCTGCTCATCGAGGCCGGCTTCCAACCCGTCGACTTCGATCAGCAGCACCGCCTCGGCATCAAGGGGAAAGCCGAAGTGAAAGGCCTGCTCCAGCGCTGCCACGATCCCCTGATCCATCATTTCGAGCGCGGCCGGCACAATGCCCGCCCCGATGATCTCGCTGATCGTGTTCGTGGCGTCGACGCAGGAATCAAACACCCCCAACATCGTGCGATAGCCCTGAGGGTCGCGCGTCAGGCGGACCCAAGCCTTGGTGCAGATGCCAAAGGTCCCTTCACTGCCGACCGAAACCCCCGTCAGATCAAGCCCCGGCGCATTGGGTGCGGGGCCGCCGAACGTCACCAGTCGGCCGTCGGCCAGCACCATCTCGACCCCCAGCACGTGATTCACCGTCACCCCGTACTTGAGCGTGTGCGGCCCGCCCGAGTTCGTGGCTACGTTGCCGCCGATGGTGCAGGCCCCTTGGCTCGACGGATCAGGGGCATAGTGATAGCCGGTCCCCTTCAGGGCGTTGGTCAGCCAGACATTCACCACGCCCGGCTCCACCACCGCGTAGCGATCGCGAAGGTTAATCTCCAGGATCCGCTTCATGCGGGTCAGCACGATCATCACCCCGCCGCCGACCGGCAGACAACCGCCGGCCAGGCTGGTCCCGGCGCCGCGCGGGACGAAGGGGACCTCGTGGCGATGGCAGAGCGTCACGATGTCCGAAACCTGCTGCGCATTGGTGGGGAAGACCACCACATCAGGGCAGGTCTTCTCGATCACAAAACCATCGCACTCGTAGACGATGCGATCCGAATGGGCCGAAAGGACGGCTTCGGTACCCAGGAGTCGCAGCAGGTCATCCAGGATGGCGGGCGGAGCGAGCGTGGACATCGAGTGGTTACCAGAAGAGTGGGCAAGGTGCAGCCATTGTGGTGCAAAGCGGTAGGGCTGGCAATCATCGCAATCCGCTCCACACGGGGGCTAAGAACCTGGCCGCGCGTGACGCCCGCCCTTGGCCTGCGTAGAATAAGGAGATCCCCCAAGGACGTTGCCAGCGGTAAACAGCGTCCTTCCCTGTGGGCACGCGCCATGTCGGCTTCGAGCTTCGCTCTTTCGCGAGAATCTGGAGCCAGACTTTGGATGTGCCGTTGAAGGAGATTCTGATGAGTGCTACCCCAATGCAAACATGGATTCTGGCCAGCGTGGTCGGTTGCGGCCTGTCCCTCGCTCCGCCGGTGCTGGCCCAGGATGCTGCCCCGAAGCCGGCGGCTCAGGCTGAAGAGCTTCCCGCGCCGGCCCCCGCGGTGAAGGCGGCCGTCCCCGATCCGAACGTGCCGACGGCAAACGCCCCTGCCGCGGTCGATGCGTCCGCTCCGGACAATTCTTGGCGATTCAAGCAACAGGACGGTCGGTGGTGGTACTGGCTGCCGAGCAACCGCTGGGTCTATTGGCAGAATGGCAATTGGATACTCGATGCGGCCGCGACTGATCGCTCTCCGGTAACGGATGCTCCGGCCTCGCCGCCGGTTCAGTTGGCCCCCAATGACGGCCGCGCGAAGGATCCGGCGAATGCCTGGCGATTCAAGCAGCACGACGGCCGATGGTGGTACTACATGCCCGACCAGACCTGGGTTGTCTATTCCGACACCAAGAACGCCTGGGTGAAGTATGACCCGGCGACGTTTGCCCAGGAGTTTCCCGCTCCGGCACAGAACTATGCGTATCGCGGCGGCTATCGGCCGCGAACCTCGGTGAACCTCTACTACGGCGGCGGCCGTGGCTATGGCTATTCTCCGTACTATGGCGGTTACGGTGCCTATCCGTACGGCGGCTTTGGCTACCCCTATGGTGGGTTTGGATCTCCCTACGGCGGCGGCTTTGGCCCCTATCCGTATGGCGGCTACGGCGGTTCGGGCATCTACATCGGCCGCGGCTTTGGTGGCTACGGTGGCGGATACGGCGGCTATGGCGGCTATGGCGGCTATGGCGGCTATGGTCGGGGCGTTGGCATTGGATTCGGATTCAACTAGTGCCTGAGCTGCCCGAAGTGGAAACCATGCGTCGCGGCGTCCTCTCCGTCGTGGGGAGTGTCGTCCGCGACGTGGCGAGGCCCCCCTGTGCCAAACGGCCGATCGAAGTCCGGCCGCGCATCGACCTGTTTCGTCGACGTGCAACCGGCGCCCAGATCACGGGCGTCGGGCGCATCGGCAAGCGCGTGATCCTGGAGCTTTCGACCGACGACCGCATCATCCTCGAGCCCCGCATGACGGGGCTCGTTCTTTTGGCCGACCCGCCCACGGCCGAGCATCTCCGCCTGCGGATCGAGTTGAGCGGAGGCCCGGATCCCGAACTCCTCTTCTGGGATCGCCGGGGGTTGGGCTCGGTGCGGTTGTTGTCTCCCGACGAAATGGCGAGCGAGTTGGGGCCCGAAAAGATTGGCGTCGACGCGCTGTCGATCGGATGGCAAGGCCTCCGCACGGCGCTGGCCCAGAGCCGTCGGGCGATCAAAGTCGCACTGCTCGATCAAAAGGCTGTGGCCGGCGTGGGGAATCTGTACGCCTCGGAACTATTGCACATGGCCCAGGTCCACCCGGAGCGCGCGTGCCACACGCTCAAGCCGGCCGAGTGGCAAGCGATCCACGACGCCATGGTCATGATTCTGGAAGAAGCGATCCGCTACGAAGGCTCGACCCTCTCCGACGGCACCTATCGCAACGCGCAGAACAAGGACGGCAGCTACCAGAATCAGCACCGCGTGTACGACAAGGCTGGCAATGCCTGTCCGCGCTGCGTGAAAGAGTTGGTGGTACGAATCGTGCAGGCGCAGCGCTCGACGTTCTTCTGCCCGGCGTGCCAGCGCAAGAGCAAACGCCGCTGATTGTGGTGCAGGCGTCCCGCCTGCTGGAACATCGGACCCGCTTCCAGCGCTGTAGGGAACGCCACGGAGGGCGTTCCCTACAGCATTCCCCCCAGGGGGCGACTCACAGCTCAATCGGCCAGCAAACCCCGGCCGTCACGCCGCCATCGACGTACAGCGTCTGCCCGGTCATGAACCGCGACGCGTCCGAGGCCAGGAACAGCGCCGTCCCCAGCATGTCATCCGGCACGCCCAACCGCCCCATGGGGCAGTTCTGCTCGTTCCAGGCCTGCATGTGCGGAAGCGACCAGAGCTTGTTCGTCAGATCCGTCAGAATAAACCCCGGGGCGATGGCGTTCACTCGCACGCCGCTCGGGCCCCACTCCACGGCCATGCCGCGTGTCATGCTCCCCACGCCGGCCTTGCTCAGCGCGTAGGCCAGCACTCCCTTCAGGGGTCGATCGGTATTGAGGGACGCCACGTTGATCTGGTTCCCCTGCCCGCGCGCAAGCATGTGCTTCCCCACGGCCTGCGCCAGGAAGAACGAGCCCCGCAGGTTGATATCCAGAATGAAATCGTAGTCCTCGGGCGTGAACTCTTCGCACTTCTTGCGGCGGTTCACGCCGGCCACGTTGATCAGCGTATCGATCCGTCCGTGCAGCTTCACCGTCTCCGCCACGAGTTGATCGATCGCTTTGTTGTCGGCCACGTCGCACACGATCGGCGTGACGGTCGCTTCCGCGGTCGAGATCTCCTTGGCCGTGGCGGCCAGCGAGTCGGCGTCGCGGCCGCAAATCACCACCTTGGCGCCGCGGGCGGCAAACCCGGCGGCAATTGCCCGGCCAATACCGCGGCTTCCACCGGAGACGAGGGTGACGCGATCACGCACGGAGAAGAGGTCGTCGCTCATGGGGTCCTGTAGAAGTTTTGGGGAGAGGCAAGCGGGGTGATTGCGGTTCGATGTTGTAAGTGAGCGGCAAGGCACTGGCAGGGTGCTGAAAAACGCCAAAATGGCAGACTTTCGTACTGCATGTTGTGTCTCCAGAAAACTGCATCGCTACATAAAGCGTCTTCACGGACGTCAATTTGTGTTTTTCAGCACCCTGCTAG
>Ga0105046_10000639_pt1 | contig 50223 bp, 42 predicted proteins | sample MAT03_FD_78385 | JGI IMG/M metagenome (GOLD analysis project Ga0105046, IMG submission 78385) | Freshwater microbial communities from Lake Fryxell liftoff mats and glacier meltwater in Antarctica - MAT-03 (megahit assembly) | ecosystem: Environmental > Aquatic > Freshwater > Ice > Liftoff... | reverse complement strand
GTTACCGTGCTCGTTTTCTATCGATAATTCGTCGGCAACAATTATTTCGGTATAACCATTTGCCAAAGTGTACTTTATGATGTTAAGTCGGTTAATCACATAGGTTGGACCATCCAGCAGTTCAATGCGCTTATATTTTATATCTAGCTCGCCGATCTCAACTATTTTGCAAATAATTTTTTGCTGCTTTTTTGTATACAGCGTATCGGATTGTGCATTTACAATAACAAAAAGGCAAAGGAGGATGGAGGTGAGAAAAGTCTTTTTCATGGGTTAAGGATTTAATGGATAACGTAAAAAAACCAATTTTAGTTTCTACGAAATAAAATTCGAATATCTTAATAAATTTATGAAAAAAATCCACACGATAATTTTTTTTAAACAATTCAGAACTTGAAGCGTGACGAATCAATAGAGAAACAGCGCAACGTCACGATTGATCTTGGTTACGTCTGGTTTTGGATATCTTCTGTAGATGTCATTTAGATTATAATTCAACTGGTTAACTGCGACGCTGAAGATTTCATAGGACAAATCCTTTTTTAATTTTACAATAGAATTTACAAAACCTTCTTCTTTTGCTAAAGAAAGTCTAAGGTTGGGATTGTTTTTTACGTCAACAAAATAAGTTCGTTCAATAGGAAAGACAATAAGTTTAGCCAGAGTGGCGCTGTGAACATATTTTATTGGAAAGGCGTAACTACTACCGTTCAGGCTAAGGCCTTTGATAGCATAAGGCAAGGGCTTTTTAAGCTGATGACCATACTTGTTTTTCAGAACAATTGTCATCTGCTTTATCGGATTACCTTCTTCTTTAATGTACCTTGCTGAGTCTTCCTTAACAAAGCCGATGGAAGAAGTATAGGCAAAATCTCTTTCGGCAATCAGGTAAAAGAGTTCGGTCATTTCAATGGATGGATCTACTGTAAGATTAGTATCTAAGAAAATCCCTTTTCGCGCCCCATTTAAAAGACTATCATTATTGTTGCTGTATATAAAATATAACTTACAAAAATCAAAATTCTCTTTGTAGGCAAACATCAGGTTGCGATTCACCGCAAATTGTTCAAGCTGCTTTTCAACGGCGAGTTCTATATTTCCTTGATTTACTAATTCGTCAATAAGTATCTTGCTCGTTTTTAATCTCACCACGATTGCCCCGTGTTCTTTCAGTGTATGTACCTGCCAGGCTCCAACGGTAACACTTCTTTTGTGATATTTTTCAAAACGTTCAGGATCCTTGTAATCCCTATAAACAGGAGTTTCTCCACTAGTCTGTGAAAAAGACCTACCTGCTATCAACAAGATTAATATAAATAAGTTTGTTTTACTTAACCATAGCACCATTTTGAAAATCATTTATAAGTGGAGAAACAAAACACAGCTCTCCTTTTGCGTTTTCGGCCATTAAGATCATTCCCTGACTTTCTATACCTTTTATTTTACGGGGCGCTAAATTGGCCAATAAACAAACCTTCTGCCCAATAATGTCCTGTGGCTTGTAACAGTGCGCAATTCCGCTTACCACAGTTCTTTTGTCAACACCAGTATCTACCAGCAACTTTAGAAGCTTGTCGGTTTTTGGAACCACTTCAGCTTCGAGGATGGTAGCAGTTCGAATATCCATTTTTGAAAAATCATCAAAAGTGGTTTCAGCTTTTATTTCTTCAGCTGGTTTATTTGATGCGTTCTCTTTTTTTGTTTGTTCAAGGGCGTCTAGTTGCAATTGAATTTCAGGATCTTCTATTTTAGCAAAGAGTAACTCTGCTGCGATTATAATGTGTCCCTCTGGCATGTTTGAGGTTTGTTTTGCAGAAGGCCATTTTAGAGGATGGAGCTTCAGCATGTCGAATAATTTTTTGGATGTAAAAGGTAAAAACGGTTCTGAAAGGATGGCCAGATTGCAGGATATTTGTAAAGCAACGTTCATAACTGTTTTTACCCGCTCTTCGTCTGTTTTTATAACATTCCAGGGAGCAGCGTCGGCGAGGTATTTATTTCCTAGTCGGGCAACATTCATCAATTCACTAACGGCTTCCCTGAATTTAAATTGCTCAATTGCTTTTGAAATTTTATCTGGAGCCTTCGCCAATTCTTCCAAAACAAGAAGATCGTCTTTGGTATAAGCGCTGGTGGAGGGAACTTTACCTTCGTAGAACTTATGTGTTAAAACAAGTGTGCGGTTTATAAAATTTCCAAAAATGGCAACAAGCTCACTGTTATTTTTTGTCTGAAAATCTTTCCATGTAAAGTCATTGTCTTTGGTCTCCGGGGCATTCGCACAAAGTACATAACGCAGCACGTCCTGCTTATCTTTGAAGTTTACTAGGTACTCATGAAGCCAAACGGCCCAGTTGCGGGAAGTAGAAATTTTGTCGCCCTCAAGGTTTAAGAATTCATTAGCAGGAACGTTGTCGGGTAAAATAAATTCACCGTGTTCCATTAACATAGCAGGAAAAATGATGCAGTGAAAAACGATGTTGTCTTTTCCAATGAAATGTACCAAACGCGAGTCGTCCTTTTTCCAGTAATCTTCCCAGGTGTCAGGCAATAATTCTTTCGTTGCTGAAATGTATCCGATGGGTGCATCAAACCACACATACAAAACTTTCCCTTCTGCACCTTCTATAGGAACCGGGATCCCCCAATCCAGATCGCGCGTCATTGCCCTTGGTTGCAAGCCATCGCCGCTTTCGAGCCAGCTTTTGCATTGACCGTATACATTGGGTTTCCAGTCGCTGTGCTTATCGAGGTATTCTTTTATTTTTGGCTGCAACTTGTCAAGAGGAAGGAACCAGTTTTTTGTTTGTTTTAAAACAGGCTTGTTGCCGGAAAGTGCAGACTTAGGATTAATAAGATCGGTTGCATTTAACGTAGAACCGCACCTTTCACACTGATCGCCGTAAGCATTGGGGTTTGCACAATTGGGGCAGGTACCCACTATGTAACGATCTGCAAGAAATTGGTTCGCAGCCTCATCGTAGTATTGTTCAGTAATTTGTTCAGTAAAACCGTTTTTTTCATACATCACTTTAAACATATCCGAAGCTGTTTTGTGATGCACTTTAGAAGAGGTACGTGAATAGATATCGAAAGAAATACCAAATTCCTTAAAGGCATCGCCCATGATCTTATGGTATTTGTCTACCACTGCCTGGGGCGTTGTGTTTTCATTTTTTGCTTTGATAGTGATTGGTACACCGTGTTCGTCGCTTCCGCAAACAAATTTTACATCGTGGCCTATGCTGCGTAAGTATCTTGCATAAATATCTGAAGGCAGGTAACATCCCGCAAGGTGACCTATGTGAACGGGTCCGTTTGCATAAGGCAGCGCTGCTGTAACCAAGGTTCTTTTAAATTTTGAATTCATACGGTTGTAGCTCCCGGTGCTTAAAATAAAGGGAGCTTTATTTCTTTATAAACTATAAATTATTACTTTTATACAAAGGTAAAATAAATCTATCATGAGCAATAAAAAAGAAATTTGGAAAGCTATAAGTATTGATGGGAAAAAGCCCACAGTACCATACATGATATCGAATCACGGACGTTTTGGCGTTCTCACGAACGGTAAAGTTGAAGTAAGACAGTTTAAACCAACCGCAGGAAATTACCGATACAATACCAGACAGAAGGGCGTAAACAAAGCCATTTTTTTATACAAGGAAGTAGCAAAAAATTTTATAAAGCGACCTTCTTCCAAATACAAGTTTGTTATTCATAAAGATCATAATTACCTGAATGATCACATTGACAATTTGGAATGGGCTACACATGAGGAACACAGGGCGCATACAGCGCATAGTCCGAAATCAGTTCTTTCTAGGCAGAAGAAAGCGATCACAAAAAGCACACATTCAAAAGTGCTGGATGAAAAAACGGTTACTTCTTTAAAAAAGATGATTTGGGATCCGAAACGCAAATTATCTTTTAGTAAGCTTGCAGAAAAATTCGGAGTTTCGGAGATGCAGATCTACCGAATTAAAAGCGGGGAGTTTTGGTATCATATTAAAGTGGAGAATGAACCCGTACACGCCAAATACAAGCAAAATCTTAGTAATATTTCATTTCACGAAAAACTCGCAGCGAAAAACTCGCCGTTCAAAAAAGTAGCTGCTAAGAAACCGGCAGCCACTACACGAAGAGTTAAACCGAAGGGCTCAGCTAAAAAAGCCGCAAAAAGAACACGATAGATGGCAATCATTCCTCCGTATCTGAAAAAGGGAGATACAGTTCTTATCATAGGCACCGCCCGCGCCAGAACAAAAGAGCAGGTGCAACCAGCAATAAACATTCTAAAAAGCTGGGGCTTAAAAGTAGAGACGGGAAAAAACATCTACAAGAAACACAACCAGTTTGCCGGTACCGATAAAGAACGTACTTATGACCTTCAATGGGCAGTTAATCACCAAACCGCAAAAGCCGTATTAATTGCCGGCGGGGGTTATGGCACGCTAAGAATCATAGACAAGGTAGATTTCGAGAAATTTAAAAAGTATCCAAAATGGTTTGCCGGTTATAGCGACACTACGGTGATTCAAAGCCGCCTGACCAATATAAAGGCCGCTTGTATTCATAGCACCATGGCATTTCAGTTTATAAGAGACAAAGAGGCGACCGAATCTTTGAGGGGACTTTTGTTCGGCGAAAAGATTGCTTATTCAATTCCAGAAAATAAATTGAACAGAAAAGGAAATGCTGAGTCGGAAGTTGTTGGCGGAAATCTTTCTTTGTTGTACGCTTTAAGTGGAAGTGTGGATGAAATCTCCACGAAAAATAAAATATTATTTATTGAGGATCTTGACGAACAGCTTTATCATATTGACAGAATGATCCTTCAGTTAAAACGCAGCGGAAAGTTAAGAGGGCTGAAAGGTTTGGTAGTTGGGGGGATGAGCGAGATGAAAGACAACGCCATTCCTTTCGGAAGAACGGCGGAAGAAATAATTTTTGATGCCGTGAAGGAATATAAGTACCCGGTATGTTTTAATTTCCCTGCCGGACACATAGAAAAAAATATGGCTTTGTATTTTGGAAAAAAGGCAAAGCTTACAGTAACAGCAAACAAATCCACTTTAGTGTACTTATAAAATGATCTGTAAAACGAGTGACGGCCTAGACCTGTATTATAAAGTAGAAGGAAATGTAAACGCGAAAGAAACCATTGTGTTTTTGAACGGGCTTACGCAGTCAACAGATTCGTGGCTGTTGGTGACGCCCTATTTTAAAGAACAGTATAAGATTTTACTTATGGATTTTATCTTCCAGGGGCAAAGCGATAAAACGGGAGAATGGCGGGACTTTGATAAGCATGCAAAAGACCTGAAAGCATTGCTGGATAATGAAAAAATTGAGAACGCTCATCTTGTAGGAATTTCTTACGGAAGTATGGTGGCGCAGCACTTCGCTGTAGCGTATCCGGCTTACGTAAAAAAGCTGGTACTGATTTCTACCTTTGCGCACAAAACGCCTTATTACGAGGCTATTGAACTAAGCTGGTGGCGGGCATTGGAAGTGGGCGGTTACAGCCTGATGCTGGATATTATGTTACCAAGTGTTTTAAGCGAAGGTTATTTTTCCAACCCACTAGTGTCGATAACAAACCTAAAAAAAGGACGCAAAGATCTTAACCTGAATGCAGAGGCGATTTTTAATCTGATGCGTGCAACAAAAGAAAGAAAAGATTATCGGAAGGATCTCAGAAAAATTACCTCGCCAACGCTAGTCATACAGGGCGAGAAAGACATGTTACTACCGGTGCATTTAGCAAACGAAGTCCATTTGAACATCAACGGATCAAAATTTATAGTTGTTCAAAACGCAGGACATACGCTTAATCTGGAGCATGTTGAGGAAGTGTGTGGATATATAAAAGTGTTTTTAAACGAGGTCGAATAAACTATTCACCCCAGGATATCGGTTTACGGTGAAGCCTTCTGCGTAACTTGTGCCAATTGATCTTCCCCATAATGCCATTTTACTGTTTAGGGTTTCAAGAAATTCTTTGCTGGAGATTGGCGTTTGCGGCTCGTTAGAATTTGCGCTGTAGAACTGTGAAGAAAAAGCCATGATAGATTTGTGCTTTAGTTCGAAGAAATCGGAAATATCTATCACAAAGTCGGGATGGATGTAATGATCCTGGATGTAATGGTAAACCGCTTTCGGTCTCCATGCTTTTTGTGGCGCGCCGTCTAAGGAAGTTTCGATTTTAATCAGTCCACTATAAAAACAAGCATCCGCTGTTAATTTTGCGGCGCGGCCGTGATCGGGATGCCGGTCGCTGACCGCATTACACAAAACAATTTCCGGCTGGTGCTTTCTGAGCTGTTCAATAATTTTTCGAATATGCACCTCATTGTTTTCAAAAAACCCGTCTTTAAAATTTAGTTGTGTGCGAAAATTAACTCCTAGCAATTTTGCTGAAGCGTTTGCTTCTAAAGTTCGTAGCTCAGCGGAACCGCGTGTACCAAGTTCTCCAAGGGTAAGGTCAAGAATACCCACTTTTTTTGCCATGGCGATGTGTTTGGCGATAGTGCCGCTGCAACCTAGTTCAACGTCATCAGGATGAACGCCAATGGCGAGGATATCCACTTTCATTATTTGGAATTTAATTTTTTAGTGAGATCGGAAATTTTATCATTCAGCTTGGGAAGGCTGCGGAACAAAACATACGAACGCTTGTATTCGCCGATACTAAAGGCTGGAGAGCCTTGTACAATTTCATTTTCTTTGTCAATGTTAGATCCAATGCCAGATTGCCCGGCAATTTTAACGCCGTCAGCGATCCTTAAATGTCCCGCAACGCCCACCTGGGCGCCGATCATGCAATTTTTTCCTACTTTGCTGGAGCCCGCAATGCCTGACAAGCCAGCGATGACGGTGTTCTCGCCAATTTCTGCATTGTGGGCAATTTGTACCAGATTGTCAAGCTTCACGCCCTTGCGTAAAATGGTAGAACCAAGGGTGGCACGATCAATAGAAGCGTTTGAGCCTATTTCAACATTGTCTTCAATAACAACATTTCCAATCTGTGGTACTTTTGCGAAGGTCTGTCCTTCTGTGTTTGGCGCAAATCCAAAGCCGTCGCTGCCAATCACCGTACTCGCATGGATTGTGCAGTTAGAGCCGATCACGCATTCATGATAAATTTTAACACCTGAAAAAAGAGTTGTGTTGTCTCCTACGCTTACATCGTCTCCAAGATAGACATGCGGATATATTTTTACATTATTTCCGATTTTTACATTTTGGCCAAGGTATGCGAAAGCGCCAACATAACAATCAGTGCCCATAACGGCGTTGGATGAAATAAAGCTGGGTTGTTCGATGCCAGTTTTGTTGCCCTTAATCTGTGTGTATAGTTCCAGTAATTTTGCGAAAGACTCATAAGCGTTATCCACCCGAATGAGCGTGCATGTTTTTTTAACAGGCTTATCCAACACAAGTGTTTTATTTACGATAACAATGCTGGCATCTGTTGTGTAAATATAATTTGTGTAAGCCGGGTTTGCAAGGAAGGACAAAGTCTTTATCGCTCCTTCTTCAATTTTTGAAAGATGAGTGACAATAACATTCTCATCTCCTTCTACTGTGCCATTTAAAAGGCCGGCTATTTGTTTTGCTGAAAACTCCATAAGATTTAACTGTTCAAAATTAGGTATTTTATTAGTATTGTGCTTCTAAAATGTGTTAGGCGGTTCCTTTGATTATATTAATGAGTTTTTGTTTTTCCATTAGCCAACTAAGTTCTTTTTTGGCATTGGGAATATGTTGTTTAAAGCCTTCGAGTTTTCCGGAAGTAAACAGCTCATTGATCTTTTCGGCAATATGTATGGGGTTGTGGTCTTTTATAAAATCTCCAATATTGTAAGTGGAAATAACTTTTTCTATTTCCGGTAGATGGCTTGCCAATATGGGCACTCCTGCGTTTATGTAATCAAAAATTTTATTTGGTAAGCTGTAATAGTAGTTCAGGTTAGTGTTTTTGTCTATGCTTAAACCCAAGTCGGCATTAAAGGTATAATGCATTAAGTCTTGTTTAGGAATTTTTTTTATCAGCTTAACTTTGTTAGATAAGGATTTCGCTTTTACTTTTTCTTCAAGAATGTCCCAAACATCGCCGCCGCCAATGATCAGGAGAAGCGAATTTTCAATAAAAACCATTGCATCAATGAGCTCTTCCGCGCCGCGGTCAATATTGATCCCTGCCCCCTGAAGCAAAATTATTTTTTTGTCCAAAGGAAGTCCAAGTTCTGCTTTTGACTTTGGAGTGAAGCTTTCCGGAAATTCTGAAATGTTACGAACGCTGTGGAAATGAACTCGGTACTTTTTACTGAATATCTCAGCAATGCTGTCGTTAACCGTGATGCGGGTTTTTAATTTAGGAACAATCCAGTCTTCAATTCTGAGCCAAATCTTTCTTTTGAATGCCGAGTTTTGTAATTCGGGAACTTCACAGAAAAGTTCGTGGCTGTCGTATATGAGAGGAATATTCTTAATTTTTGAAACCAGATAATTTGGTAAAAGGGTATCAAGATCATTTGAATAGAGAAGATCGGCTTTCTTAGTCAAGAGCTTAAAAAACAATCTTAGATGAAAGAAAAAATAAAAGAGAGGGCCGTTTTTAAAGAACAAATTCATTCGAATGACGTTAAAAGGCCATGCAGGTATCGGCAGTGATGAGGGAAGTTTTCTTCCGATCAAAACAACGTTGTAATCACATTCTTTGAGTGCAAAGCAGGTTTTATTCACCCGGTTGTCAGTCACAAGATCATTGATAACACTGACGATTGCTATTTTTTTTGTTGTAAACAAATACTTTGTTGATATTGGCTTAAAGATAGAAATATTACACCTAAATAATTACATATTTTTGCTACACATGTTGCAGATACAGGAAAAAGTAAATCTTAAGACCTTTAATACGTTTGGTATTGAAGTTTATTGTGATTATTTCGTGGAATTAAATTCGATACTGGATTTTTTGGATTTACTAAAAAGCCCTGTTTATATAGAAGCCAATAAATTAATTATAGGAGGCGGAAGTAATCTGCTTTTTACGTCTGACTTTAAAGGGATTATTATTAAAAACAATCTTAAAGGCATTCACGTTTCTTCAGAAAGCGATGCCGAGGTTTTTGTAAAAGTCGCAGCCGGAGAGGTCTGGCATGAGTTTGTTTTATACTGTATTAAAAATGGTTATGCGGGACTTGAAAATCTCTCGTTAATACCAGGATGCGTTGGAGCAAGTCCAATGCAGAACATAGGCGCCTATGGTGTTGAGATAAAAGAGGTCTTCGAAGAGTTAGAAGCGTATTCTGTTACAACAGGTGAACGAAGAGTGTTTGATAAGAAACAATGTAATTTTGGTTACCGGGAAAGCGTTTTTAAACACGAGTTTAAAAATCAATTTTTAGTTACTTCGGTAAGCTTTAGATTAAAAAAACAATCCAAGGTAAACACGAGCTACGGGGCCATTAATACTGAGCTTCAGACAATGAATATAGCCTCGCCGGGTATTAAGGATGTTTCAGATGCGGTCATCCGGATTCGTCAGAGCAAATTGCCCGATCCAAAAGTGACCGGAAATGCAGGAAGTTTTTTTAAAAATCCGGAAGTGGCTTCAGATAAATTCAAAGAGCTAAAAAGTAAATTTGAAGGTTTAGTTGCCTATCCGTTAGAAAATGGAAATTTTAAGTTGGCAGCCGGCTGGATGATAGAACAAGCAGGACTTAAAGGTTTTGAACAAGATGGCGCCGCCGTTCATTCAAAACAAGCGCTGGTACTTGTAAATATAAACAACGCAAAAGGAAAAGACGTTCTGAATCTTTCTACTCTGGTTATTAAAACAGTTGCAGAAAAGTTCGGCGTTACTCTTGAGCGAGAAGTGAATATTATCTGATGAAGGTTTTATTTCTATACACAGAACTTGCAGATTATTTCCTGAAATGCTGCGAAGAACTTGCAAGGTCATGTGAGGTCCACATTGTCAGGTGGCCGGTTAATAAGGAGGCTCCGTTTAAATTCACCTATTCTGACCGGATCACAGTCTATGATAAAAATGACTATGGTTTTCAAGAATTGGAAAAACTAGTTGCAACTATAAATCCTGATGTGATTATATGTAGCGGCTGGATAGATAAAGAGTATTTAAAAATTACAAAACGATATTTCAAGAAAATTCCAACGGTATTGACCTGTGATACCCACTGGCGAGGATCTTTGAAGCAATACCTTGCAGTAGTTTTAAGCAGGGTTTTTTTACTAAGCACCTTTTCCCATGCCTGGGTGCCTGGAGCGCCGCAAACGGCGTATGTTAGAAGGCTCGGGTTTAAGTCCGTAAAAATCTCCCAGGGATTTTATTCCTGTGATCTGCCTAAGTTTAACGCTGTGTACGAGGCTCAGAGAAAAATTAAACAGAATAATTTTCCAAAAAGATTTTTATATGTGGGCAGGTATTATGAATTTAAAGGCATTAATGATTTGTGGCAGGCATTTATAGAACTGCAATCAGAGGCACCCAATGACTGGGAACTCTGGTGTCTTGGTGCTGGCGACCTTAAACCCGCTGAGCATCCTAAAATCAAACACTTTGGATTTGTGCAGCCAAAAGATCTTGAGCCGCTTCTTGAGCAAACGGGTGTTTTTATTCTTCCAAGTCGTTTCGAGCCCTGGGGCGTTGTAGTTCAGGAATACGCCGCAGCCGGGTTCCCAATGCTTATAAGTGACGCTGTAGGAGCAAAGGAGGCTTTTGTAAAAGATGGAAAGAATGGATTCGTGTTTCCGCCGAAAAATGTGCCTCAACTCAAAAAAGAGCTAAAAAAAATAATGGATTTAAGTAGTAAAGAGTTAATTTTAATGTCGGAACAAAGCCACAGACTGGCTCAAAAGATAAGCCCCACGAAATGGGCGAACACCGTGTTAGCGATATATGATGGAAGCAGCAAAAAATAAGATCTTAGTCACAGGAGGAGCTGGAAATATTGGAAGCGCACTGGTTGAAAAACTGATAAGCACGCCTTCTAATTATGTTGTGATCGTAGATAATTTGTCAACCGGGTTTTTATCGAAGCTGCCTTCACAAGATCTTACGAATTGGAAACTTATTAAAGCCGATGTAAACAACTTCAACGATATTTCTGCGGTGATGCTGTCTTACAACTTTGATTTCGTTTTTCATTTTGCCGCGGTGGTAGGAGTTATTAGAACGCAGGAAAATCCGATAGACGTTTTAAACGATATTGAAGGAATAAAAAATATTTTGAGTCTTTCAAAAAATTCTTCCGTTAAGCATGTGTATTTTTCTTCGAGTTCTGAAGTATATGGTGAACCTGTAGAGCTTCCGCAAAACGAATACCGCACACCACTCAATTCAAGGGTTCCGTATGCTGTGGTCAAAAATGTGGGCGAGTCCTTTTTTAGGAGCTACTGGCAGGCGTTCGGATTACCGTATACCATTTTTCGTTTTTTTAATACCTATGGACCGAACCAGAGCACGGATTTCGTTGTAGCGAGATTTTTGGCAGCAGCTTTAAAGGGAAAAGACATTTCAATTTATGGGGACGGTTCGCAAACAAGAACTTTCACTTACGTGGAAGATACGGTTGAAGTTTGCAATAAAATATTTGAGAATCAATTACTGATCAACGACGTGATCAACATTGGTAATGACAGTTTGATGACCGTTAAGGAACTGGCGGAGGTAACAATACAACTCACAAACTCTTCTTCTAAAATAGTTTATCAGGCACCCTTAAAAGAAGGAGATATGACACGCAGGCAGCCTGATAATACAAAGATGCGCGAGATACTCAATAAACAACTTATAGGTATCGAGGAAGGCATCACGCGCATGATGAAAGACCCACGTTTTTTAAAATCGATAGAATAACCAGGATTTATGTGCGGCATCAACGGAATTATTTCTGAAAAACTTTCTGAAGAAACAAGACTCTCGATGGTCCGAAGAATGAATACAACGCTTTCACACCGCGGTCCGGATAATGAAGGAATCTGGCAAGGAGACAATCTTTGTTTGGGCCATAGAAGGCTTTCTATTATTGATTTAAGTCCGGAAGGTAACCAGCCATTTTTCTCTAATGATAACCGTTACGTGATTGTTTATAATGGCGAACTTTACAACTACAAAGAATTAAAACTCGATCTACAGCGTTCAACGCATGGCTCGGGGCAAATACCCTATATTTTCAAAACCGCGTCTGATACCGAAGTTATTCTGGCGGCCTTTATTCGTTGGGGAAATAAATGTCTCGATTATTTTAATGGGATGTATGCTTTTACTATCTACGATACACTTGAAAAAAAACTAACAATAGCGCGAGATAGAATAGGCGTGAAGCCCCTGTATTACTATTATGGAGACGAAGGTTTGTTTTTTTCGAGTGAGATTCGTCCCATCATTCACTCAGGAGTAAAGTCTTTTAGTTTGAACAAAGACGTTGTTTCTGAGTACGCTATGTACCAAACGGTATTTGCTCCAAACACGATTATTAAAGGGATAAAAACACTAATGCCAGGTTATTTGCTGGAATATGAAAATGGCAAAGTAACTACAACAAACTATTACAGCGTCAATAAAATCTCTTCCGACTCCAGAGGGCTTTCTTATAAGGAAATTTGTAAAAACGTATATGACTTGCTTGGTCAATCTGTACAAAGAAGGTTAGTGGCAGACGTACCATTTGGCGCATTTCTTTCAGGAGGAATCGATTCCAGTGCTATTGTGGGTTTAATGAGTAAAGTTAGCTCTGAAAAAATTCAGACCTTTAATATTAGTTTTGACGAAAACGAATTTTCTGAATCGAAGTATGCACAACTAATTGCAAAAAAGTTCAACACACAGCATCACGAAATTAAATTGGCACCGGAAGATTTTTTAAAACAATTACCCGAGGCGCTTAATGCAATGGATCATCCAAGTGGCGACGGACCCAATACTTACATAGTTTCAAAAGCAACCAAAAATGCCGGAGTGACTATGGCGCTGAGCGGCATAGGCGGAGATGAACTTTTCGCGGGTTATGACGTGTTTAAGCGCATGGTTGAGTTGGAGAAAAAATCATGGTTAAATGCGGTTCCGCAATTTGCACGCATAGCGGCTGGATATGCAATTAAGAAACAAAGAGGAACAGTAAGTGGAAACAAGATTCATGAACTATTAAGCCAGGAAAAAATAAATTTTGCTTCAGCCTATCCATTAAACCGTAGCTTGTTTACTCAAAAGGAATTAGGAAGGTTAATTAGAAATGAAAATCCATTTGGAACAATTGGAACAATTATTTCTGAAACGCCCCAGATAGAAAACCATCTTTTAAGTGCGGTGTCTATAGCAGAGATAAGTACCTATCTTCAGAATACTTTATTGCGTGATGCCGATCAAATGAGCATGGCTGTTGCACTAGAAGTGCGCGAACCGTTCCTCGACTATAAGTTGATCGAATTTGTTTTAAGTGTGAGTGATGAGCACAAATATCCGCACTCGCCGAAAAAACTTTTAGTGGATAGTCTGAGTGATTTATTGCCGGATGAAATTGTCAACAGGCCGAAAATGGGATTTACTCTACCTTGGAAACACTGGCTGAAGAATGAATTAAAAACTTTTTGCGAGAAAAATATTAAGTCCCTTGAGGATAAAAAATTGTTTAGTCCAGGTGGTATCAAATCTTTGTGGGACTGCTATTTAAATGGTGATGTAACAGTTACCTGGTCAAGGGTCTGGCATCTTGTTGTTTTGAATAATTGGATTGAGACAAATAAAATTGGCTACTAAGAAGAACATATTGGTTTTTATAGATTGGTTCTGGCCGGGTTATCTGGCTGGGGGACCGGTTCAGTCCATCATTTCCCTTGTAAATTACCTTGGTGCTGATGTAAATTTTAAGATTGTTACAACGAACAAAGATTTAAATAGTAACGATCCTTACCCGGGTATAGAAACCAATAAATGGATTGTGTCTCCAACGGGTTGTGAGGTTTATTATTGTGATGTTGCGGTTCTTGATTCGAACGCGATCAAAAAGATAGTAGACGAAACTAAATTCGACAAGGTTTATATTAATAGTTTTTTTTCAAAAAAATTTTCAATTTTGCCGCTACAAATACTGAATAAATATTATAAGAATACAGAAGTAATATTAGCGCCGAGAGGGATGCTTGGCGACGGCGCTCTTGCTATAAAAAAATTCAAGAAAAAAGCCTTTCTTCTTTATTCCAAATTAACGGGTTTGCACGCGCGAGTGACCTGGCACGCTACATCTGCTCAGGAAGAAGACGAAATACAGCGGAACTTTAGCCCAAAAACTAAGATTTTCAAGATATCCAATTTACCCAAGAAATTGAACTCGACGCGTGTCAAGATAAAGGAAAAAGGGAAACTAAATCTGTGCTTTATATCACGCATTAGTGAGAAAAAAAACCTGATCTATGCTTTGCATATTTTATTAGGGATACGTAAGCAGGAGATTAGATATAATATTTATGGCCCCCTTGAGGACCAGTCATATTGGGAGAAATGTGAGCAGGTGATCAGCGACATGCCTTCGAATATTCAGGTTGTTCATAAGGGAAGCGTTAATCCCAAAGACATTGAATCGGTTTTGGCCGATGAGCACATGATGTTTCTACCAACCCAAAACGAAAATTTTGGCCATTCCATAGTAGAAAGTCTACTTTGTGGCTGCCCTGTTATTATCAGCGACCAGACGCCCTGGAATGACCTGCAGGCGCATAACGCAGGGTTCGCTATACCACTCAATGACAAACAAAAATTTGTCGAAGCCATTACAGAATGCGCGACACTTGATCAGGAAGAGTTTTCTTCTAGAAGTCAAAATGCAATTAATTATATTAGTAAAAAAATTGATCTGGAATTAATTACCAGCCAATACAAAATCTTGTTTAATGAGGCAACTAAAAACTGATCTTTCCACCTTTAATAACGACTGGTATAAACCTGGAAAAAATTTGTTCTACAGGGTGATGTGGTATACCATTAACTTATGTTTTTTCCGTTCGCCTTTTCCATTTTACGGACCAAAACGCTTTCTATTACGTTTGTTTGGAGCCAAGGTTGGTAAGGGATTAATCATAAAGCCACATGTTTCTATCAAGTACCCATGGCGTTTGGTAATCGGCAATCATGTTTGGATAGGGGAAGAGGTCTGGATTGATAACCTTGCAAAAGTTACCTTAAAAAGTCATTCCTGTATTTCACAGGGAGCTTTGCTTTTATGCGGAAATCACAACTATAAAAAAACAACTTTCGATTTAATAGTGGGAGAAATTACTTTGGAAGAAGGTTCCTGGGCGGGCGCCAAAACCGTAATTTGTCCCGGCGTAAGATTAGGTGCAAATAGTTTACTCACCGTGGGAAGCGTTGCTACTGCAAGCATAGAGGCCAACTGGATTTATCAAGGAAACCCAGCTAAGAAACTTAAGGAAAGAGAAATAAAATACTGAGATTATTAAACGATTTCTTTTTGTTTCTCGTCGATACGTTCAACCCTGTTCACCCCTTTTACTTTTTGCAAGTTGGAAATAAGGTGATTTAGATGTTTTGTGTCGTGCACATAAACCATGATCGTACCTTCAAATAAGCCGTCATCGGTATCAAAATTTATAGAACGCATGTTTACGTTGTTTTCGTTCGAAATGATTTTTGTAATATTGTTTACGATGCCTAATTCATCGGTACCAGTAATTTTAAGTCCAGCTAAAAAAGAGATCAGCTGATCGTTTACCCATTTGGCTTTCACAACCCTGTAAGCGTAGTTAGAAAGCAATTTAATGGCATTCGGACAATTTACACGGTGAATTTTTATCCCTTCGCCAACTGTGATAAAACCAAAAACATCATCACCAGGAATCGGATTGCAGCAAGGCGCTAGATTATAATCCAGTTTTTGAAGGTCGTCACCAATAACAAGCATGTCCGTTTTTCCGCGAGCGCTTGTAACAAGGTGTTCTATTTTTTGAGTATCCGTTTTTCTCTTCTTCTTTAAGGGATTCTCTTTGTATTTTAGAAATTCTTTAATTTCTTTTACATCCACATTGCCAAGGGCAGCGCGGTAAAAAAGTTCCTGAGACGACGGTAGTCTTAAGAACGCATAAAATTCGTTTATGTTCTGATTGTTGAAGTCAAGTTTGTGGCGGTCAAACTTGCGTTTCATGATTTCTTTGCCGTCTTCCGCAGTTTTTTTCCGCTGGTCTTTAAGGCTGTTCTTGATCTTGGATTTTGCTTTTGCGGTGATCACAAAGTTCAACCAATCATCTTTAGGAACTTGTTTGTTACTGGTTAAAATCTCTACCTGGTCGCCGCTGGAAAGTTCATGGCTTAAAGGAACCAATTTATGATTTACTTTTGCGCCAATACAATGTTCTCCAACCTTGGTGTGAATCTCAAACGCGAAATCAAGCGCCGTAGAAGCGACAGGAAGAGTTTTCATATCGCCTTTCGGCGTAAACACAAACATCTCATCGCTGAAAAGATTGAGTTTAAAATCATCAATAAACTCAAGGGCGTTCGGGTCTGGATTTTCGAGCATTTCGCGAATACGTAGTAACCAGTTCTCAAGTTTACTTTCTTTTTCGGCAGCACTGTCTTTGTATTTCCAGTGTGCCGCATAACCGTTTTCAGCAAGGTCGTCCATACGAGTGGTACGAATCTGCACTTCTACCCATTTTCCTTGCGGACCCATGACCGTTGTGTGTAAGCTTTCGTAGCCGTTGCTTTTTGGCGTGCTGATCCAGTCGCGCAAACGTTCCGGACTCGGATGATAGAAGTCAGTGATAATGGAATATACTTTCCAGCAATCTGATTTTTCCTGATCAATCGGGGAATCAATAACAATACGGATGGCAAACAAGTCGTAGATCTCGTCAAACGAAACATGTTTAGTTTTAATCTTGTTGTAAATACCGAAAATAGATTTAGGCCGGCCGAATATTTTAAATTTTAGACCTTGCTCAGTTAAAATTTCTTTTAAAGGTTCGATGAACTTTTGAATAAATTTTTTTCTTTCCGGTTCACTTTCTTTTAACCTTAGTGCTATTTCGTTGTATGATTCTGAATCGGTATATTTTAAGCCTAAGTTCTCAAGCTCTGTTTTAATTGTATTAAGACCTAAACGATGAGCAAGCGGACCGTACAGAAAGAGCGTTTCGCTGGCGATCTTCATTTGCTTGTCGCGTTTCATGTGCTCCAGCGTACGCATATTGTGAAGCCTGTCTGCCAGCTTTATGAGGATCACGCGGATGTCCTCGCTCATGGTTAGGAGGACTTTCCTGAAATTTTCAGCTTGTATAGACGACGTGTTGTCTATCACGCCGGAGATCTTGGTGAGGCCATCAATAATCTGAGAGACTTTTTCTCCAAAAAGACCTTTTACGTCTTCCAGCGAAAGGTCTGTGTCTTCAACCGTATCATGCAATAAAGCACATACGATGCCTATACTGCCAAGGCCTATTTCTTCGGCGCAAATTTGTGCAACAGCAATAGGATGGTAAATGTAAGGTTCGCCGCTTTTACGGCGCATCTCTTTGTGAGCTTCCACAGCAACTTCAAAGGCCTTCCTGATGAGATCCTTATCTCCTTTTTCTAACCTGCGCTTACAGGCTATCATCAGGTGTCTGTAGCGTTTTAAGATCTCTTTTCTCTCAGCTTCTAAATCAATTTGCATACAACAAATATTTTTGTTGGGAATATGCTTATGAAGGTATTAATTTTACCCAACATTTAATACCCAATAATTTGAAAATTACACTTTACCTCTATTACTTTTTTCGTTCGGTTTTATTAAGAGGGCTTTTTAATACCTTAAGTTTATTAAGAGCTGAGGCACTTTACGAGCGAAAATTCGGAATAAAGACTGCTACTATTAAGAAGAGTGATTCGGCAGAGTTTTTTCATTACCAGGGAGCAAGCTACAAAGTCATCCTACGCCTACTCTCAGAAATTTCGGAGGAAACAAAAACCTTTGATTTCGTGGATATTGGCTGTGGTAAGGGCAGGGTGCTATTTGTTGCTGAGTATTGCGGATACAAAATATTGACAGGAATAGAATTGGATGAGGAATTGATCAATGAAGCCGAAACGAACCTGCAGCAATATAAACTAAGGAAAAATAGTTCAGAGATTCATTTCGCTCATCAAAACGCCCTTGATTATTGCTATGAAGATGAGCCGACCGTTTACTTTTTGTTTAACCCCTTTAATGAAAGCGTTTTAGGAAAAGTATTGGATAAGATAAGGTGTTCAACCACCTCAGAAACCTGGATTATTTATATGAATCCAATGTACCCAAGGCCGTTTGAGCAGAGAGGGATAAGCTGTTTTAAAGAAATTAAAACGCGATTTTATAAAGAAGCGTTTATCTATAAAATTGAAGGGCTCAAATAAGCTTACATTAATTCATAAATCTTTCCGGGTTTACTTCTTATTAGATTGCTAAACTCTAAATTAAGGAGAAAGGCCGAAACCTTGCTGACAGGAAGTTGTGTGGCCTGACATATTTCGTCTACGTGAATAGATTTTTTCTCGGAAAATAGATTTACGATTATTTTTTCTTCCTCTGACAAATTCAAAAGCAAAGGAACTTGTTTAGATTTAGCAGGACTAGCATCCTTTTCCTGCCATTGCATCGCAAACAAAAGATCCTCTGCGTTTTCGATCAGTGCGGCACGGTTACGTTTTATAAGACCATTACAGCCTTCTGCCAGTCCGTCGCCGGCCCTGCCGGGGTAAGCGAAAACATCTTTATTATAGCTATTTGCGATGGTTGCTGTAATTAAGCTTCCCCCTGTTCGTTTACTTTCTACAACAACCAGAGCATCACACAAACCCGCAACAATGCGGTTTCGTTTTGGAAAGTTAACAGCATCGGGATTTGTACCACTCATAAAATCGGTAAGTAAGCCGCCCTGGTTAATCATGCGCTTGGCAATTTTATCGTGGATTTGTGGGTAGATGCGATCCAAGCCATGTCCAATCACGCCAACGGTGTCCATTTCATTATCAAGCGCTGTTTTATGTGCTAAGACATCCACGCCATAGGCAAGCCCACTGATAATCAAAGCACCACTTGTATTCAAACCTTCTACTAACTCTTTGGTCATTTGCCTGCCATATTCACTGGGCCGCCTTGTTCCCACAACACCAATGATCCTTTCGCAATTGAGATTTGCTTTGCCTTTATAGTAAAGCAGAATGGGGCTGTCGCTACAGTATTTTAAACGGGAGGGATAGGCATCGTCTGTAAAAAACAATTGCCTGATCTTGTATTTCTCAATGAATTTAAGCTCTTCTTCGGCGCGGCTTAGCACAGAATGACTCGAAATGATAGACTTAGCATTGATCTCTCCGATGCCGGGTATTTTTTGAAGGTGTGATTTCTTTTGGCGGAATACTTCCTTTGGAGTACCGCAATACGCCAGAAGCGCCTTAGCGTTCACGTCGCCAATGCCATCAATTAATGTGAGGCCTATTTGATATAGATGTTCTTCTGACATTTGGGAAAATCGATCAGTACTTTATTCAATTACAATCAAACAAAGCTACAAGTATTGAGCTGAGCTCCTTGCTTTATTTTGTAGCATTTAAATAATTTAATTAAGTTCGTCCTAAAATTCCCTGTGGTATTCAGCAGCATCACATTTCTTGTTTATTTTCTCCCTTTTGTAATACTTCTGTATCATTTTACCGGCAGAAAATACAAAAACTTTTTTTTACTGGTCGCAAGTATCATTTTTTATGCGTGGGGCGCCCCACGGTTCATTTTTGTAATTCTCGGCACAACCCTTGTTGACTTTCTTCTTGTAAGCGAAATGGACAAGAGCACGGATGACAGGCAAAGAAAATTGATTATGCTGTTTTCTATTTCAATAAATTTGGGACTGCTCTTTTATTTTAAGTATTGCAATTTCTTTGTCGACAACGCCAATCAGATCCTTTCCTTTTTCAACGTAGAGCCGGTTCACATCCTTAAGATCATTTTACCAATAGGCATCTCGTTTTACACATTCGAAAGTCTTACTTATGTAGTTGACGTTTACAGGCGCGTTCACAAGCCCCTAACTAATTTCTGGCATTACCAGTTGTATATTATTCTTTTTCCAAAGCTCATTGCCGGACCTATAATCCGTTATCATGAAATAGCAGATCAAATTCCAGATCGCAGCGCTCAGGATACGATCGATAATAAGCTGCTCGGCTTTTTTCGCTTTACTTTAGGTCTTTCCAAAAAAGTTTTTATAGCCAATACGATGGCCGGATACGCTGACAGCACGTTTAACATCCCTATAGAAAAAGTGTCGGCAGCTACAGCGTGGATTGGATCCCTGGCTTATACCTTCCAGATCTATTTTGACTTCAGTGGTTACAGTGACATGGCAATCGGACTTGGAAGAATTTTTGGATTCAGGTTCCCGGAAAATTTCGATAATCCTTACACGTCAAAGAGCATTACTGAGTTCTGGCGACGCTGGCACATTACTTTAGGAAACTGGATGAAAAACTACCTGTATATCCCGCTTGGTGGTAACAGAGTGAATAGCAAGGCAAGAATGTACGTTAATCTTTGGGTGGTATTTCTAGCTTCCGGGTTTTGGCATGGGGCCTCCTGGACCTTTATTTTTTGGGGCGCTTATCACGGAGCGTTTTTAGTACTTGAACGAATTTTTCTGCTGGATGTTTATAAAAAAATCGGAAAGGGTCCTTCCATGCTTATTACATTTTTGATCGTTATGGTTGGGTGGATTTTTTTCCGCGCCGAATCTATGGAGAAGGCCTTTGGAATTATTCAGAAACTCTACTCCGTAAATTATGGAATGCCTCCCGGGTACTTTAATAATCAATTCTTCTTTTACCTGGCTCTTGCATTTTTATTCTCCTTTTTTACGTCCGTTAATGCAGGCGAAAGAATTCAGCAGAAGGTTTACAATTTGAATGTGGGACTTTATGGAACAATGATCTACTGTTTTATTAGCTGTGTTTTGTTCACACTCGCCGTTGCCAGCATTGCAGCTACAAATTTTAACCCATTTATTTATTTCCGGTTTTGAGAGAGGAGACAAAAATAGAACGCATTGGAAAAAAAATGATCTTTTTAGGTCTGATTTTGTTTTTATTTGTCCCACTCCTACAAACGGTAAGTGGATTTAAAAATTACATTCGCCCGCTTGATGGTGCCTACTATCCGGAAGGCGATGTCGATTTTTCTTGGCAGGGCTGGTTTCACGGTGATTATCAATCTCAAAAAGATAAATTCTTAAAAGAGAATTTTGGCCTGCATAATTATTATTTTCGGTTAATTTGCCAGATTAATTTTTCTCTTTTTAAAAAAGCGAATGCCACTTATCTTGTTGTTGGCAAGGACAATTATCTCTATGAAAGCGACTATATAGATGCCTACTACGGACGGGATTTTATAGGAGAGAAGAAGATCGAAAATTTTGTAAAAAAGCTAAAGAGCGTGCAAGATACATTGCGAAATCACAACAAGCTGATCTTTTTAGTATTGGCTCCAGGCAAAGCTTGTTTCTACCCGGAATATATTCCTGAGAATTACAAGACAAAAAAAACGAAAACCAATTACGAAGGATTTATTGATGCAATAAAAAGGAACGCACTTAATCACATTGATTTTTATAACTATTACACCAGTAAAAAGTATACGAGTACATACCCTCTTTATCCCCAGCTCGGAATCCATTGGAGTAATTATGCGAGTGTGTATGCTTTTGATTCAATTGTGAAATATACAGAGAAAGAATTAAGCACTGACTTACCCGACATCAGCATTAAGAGTGTAACGGTGCACGATTCTTTGAAAGCGCCAGACAATGACGCCGTTAAGAGTCTCAATCTTTACAAGGATCCGAAAACATTCAAAATGGCGTATTGTAAATGGGAAATAAAGAATGACCGGACAAAAAACAAAAAACTAAATCTTTTGGTGGTATCTGATAGCTTCTGGTGGTATATATATGGTACAAATTTGACTAACAGTACCTTTGCTACATCCAGCTTCTGGTACTATAATGAAGAGATTTACCCGGAGTCCTATTCTTCACCTTTACTTGTTTCGCAAATAGATTACACTGCAAAAATAAGAAAAGCAGATGTTATTATTCTTTTACATACCGAAGCAACCCTTAACAAATTCGGGGGAGGTTTTGTGGATATGGCCTACGAAACTTATTGCCATCCTGGATTGAAAAAAGAAAAGATACAGGAAATGAAAGGAAAGATTCGCAGTACTTCGGAATGGTTTAAAAATATTATAATTAAAGCCGGCGAAAGAAATATTTCAGTGGATTCTATGCTAACGCTCGATGCTATTTATACACTGGAGAGTATGGCAAATGATAAAAAATAAAAAACCCCCTGAAAATTCAGAGGGTTAAATTTTATCTTTTGACTCCCGGCTTAGGAGGGGCTTGTTGAGATTTTTTAGGATTCAGATAATTTTCAGCTTTTGGATTAGACGGATCCAGTTCTTTTACCATCAGCCAATGTTCTTTGGCTTTAGCGTCATCTTTTTTGGTAACGTAATAATAACCAAGGTATTCGTTTGCTTCAATTATATTCGCTTTATAAGCTCCTGTTCTTTCTTCAGGCTTCACCAACTGAATTACCTTTTCGTAGAAAGCTTTGGTAGAATCACTCGTTACTTTTGGATCAATCAAAGCATTTGCTCTTCCTCTCCAAGTATAACCCCATGGCCAAACTGCATTTAATTGTGTTAAACGCTTGAAAGCAGAATCTGCTTTAGCAAAGGAAGCGGCGGCCTCGTCGTCTTTTGCGCTTAACTCAGGATTATCGGTAGGCTTTTTCTTTTTCGCAAGTGCCTCTCTAAGGTCGCTGACTTCTTTTTGCTTGTTAATTCCAGTGAAATAATAGGCTTTACCAAGATCGAAACAATCATTCACGCTTAGGTTTTTATAATCTCCTTTTGCCTTCTTTTCCATGTAAAAAATCACCTTGTCGTATTTCTTGTTTTTAGCAGCAATACCGGCTAAAGCGCCATATATTTCTGAACTTGATGTTGAGTCAAGAGCAATGGCTTTTTCCATTTGAATCATTCCAAGGGAATCTTTACCAATGCGGGATAATAAAAGACCCTTGTATTTGTAGTCATTGGATATATATTTAAAATTAGGGCCAGCCGTTGCAAAAAACTGGTCAATGGCTTTTAAACCCTTTGTATAAGCAGCTGTATCTGGTTTATTGCCCATTTCAGCGTAACTGTAGGCTGCTAAACGCTCTAAATAAACATTATCAAAATTAGATTTTTTCAAATCTTCGTATTCTTTTACTGCGTCGGTGTATTGTTTATTTGCGAACAAAGCGCTCATAAAACGGTAGCGGGCGTAGTCGCTATTGTTCAGCTCCAAATATTTTTTCCAGTTTTCAATCGACTTAGATGGCTGACCTGCTAGCGTATACAACTCAGCAATTTCCCGGTAAGCAGGAGCATAGGTAGGATCTATTCCCATAGCTTTTTTGTAGTAGTCAAGGGCCAATTGATAGTTACGTCCGCGTTGATATAGTTTGCCTTCACGCAAAATACCTTTTGTGTTTTTCGGATTTAAAGTTGTAGCCTGCTGATAACTCTTCACAGGCGCGCTTCCATCGCTTGGATTTTTTTCAAGCAGCGCATCTCCTAGTAAAATATAGTTCTCAGGATTTTTGGGTTCTATTTTTATTGCGTTATTAGCCAAAACTATTGCCTCGTCGGCGTTCTTGGTGTCTGTTACTAACCAGGCCTCTGCTATTCTGCGCAGAGCTTCCGCATTTTTATTTGCTCCTATGGCGGCAGCATCATAAAATTTCTTTTTTGCTTCGGGTATTTTTCCCTGCGATAAAAGCACTTTTCCTAAGCCAACATAGTTCAAAGGATTTGTTGCATTTGTTTCCACGCCTTTGGAGTAAAAAATATTAGCACTGTCAATGTCCCCGCGTTTAAAAAAGTTTTCACCGTAGTAAAAATAGTATTCGCCTTTTGATGGATCTTTTGTAATTAAAGTCCTGTAGCCGGCGGCGGCAACTTCAAAATTTTCGTTATCTGTTTTGGTAACTAGTTCCTGAAGCGTTTGCGCAAATCCAGCGGAAGCTAAGAAAGCAAATGCAGTTGTATAAATTAAGTTTTTCATAGTGTTTTTGTTAAGCGCGAATTCGGTTTCTTCTTTTTTCGGTTTTCCTTTTTAAACCTACACATACGCACAAATTTTAAAAGATTAAAAATAGGTATTTATGTGTTTACAAAGGGGGTGCCAGATAAATTTCTTGTTGCTTTTTTAAGGTATTTTAAGAGATATTATTGATTATTATCAGGTTCTCCCTCCATGTTTATATGAATGGACCGCTCTCCTTGTCGGGTTGGTAAAAGCCCTTGTTTCAGAAAAGTTAGCTGACCTTTTGGCCCGGCAATAAAACTTTCAAATCCCTTTGCCAATGAAAACTCTCCTGTTTTGCGCATAACATATACCGTGCGGATGAACGGGTAAAGGCCGAGTTTAAAACTGCTTTGGTCTGGAAACTCAAAAGTGTTGGAGCCTTTTTTACTTATACTCACGAATTTTATCTTGTGTATATTAGCTTTGTAAACAGAATCGTCAGCGTCGCTCAGCCATGCAAAATCAATAAATGCCAATGCGTTTTTATTTCCAGCAACGTAATTAATACTTTCCAATGTAGAATTAAGAATGGAGCAACTTGAAGAAAGTTGTTTTTCCTTAAGCACAGAATCTATCATGTAATGCAAAACAGCAGAATTGTTTTTATCAAACAAGACTCTTAGCGATTGTTCGTTGCCAATGCTGTCTTTAAACGTGTAAGGACGTTTAAGCAAAGCCATTATTTCGTCATATGAAAGGTTGGAGATGTTGGTATTTACATTCGTAATTAGAGCTACTCCACTTTTTGCAACAGCTGAGTATTTTGGAGAATAGTTTTTTGAACTGAAGGCTTTCTTCTCTAAATCGGTTAACAACCGCGATATCACTATAGCTTCGCAGCTATCCGTGTACAGAGCCTGAACAGCTTCATTTTCGGAGGTTTGAAAAAGTTCGATCGCTACGTTTTTGTACTGAGATTCAAAAGTTGCTGTCTGATTTTTAACGTGCAAGGCGAGCCCTTCATCATAATATACTTTTAGCTTGCCTGATGTTGGAGAATTGTCCTGGTAGTCGTTCTTAAACGGGGCATTGCAGGAGCAAAGCGCGAAGCCAATAGTAGATGCGATAAGCAAGTGAAAATTACGCTTCATTTTTATTTTCTTTTAATAGTTGGCGTAATCTGAAAATACGGTACACTCCATAGGCTAATAACAGAAGCACAAAGAAGAAGCGTTTGCGGCCATAGAGCCTGTAATCCATAAAGTCAGTAAACGCGAAGGCAAATGCTCCTGCCAGTACTAAAAGAATCATAATCATTCCAAACCAGATGGAAAGGGAGTTTATACCAAGTAGCTTCATTGTTCGTTTTTTTTACTGGTGTTAAGTGCCAAAAAAAGCCACAATTAAAAATCGCGGCTTTTTTTGCGTATCAATTTTATTATTGAATCTTGAAACTGAAGGGTAAGTTGAAGTAACATTTTACTGCACGTCCGGTCATTTTTGCTGGTTTCCATTTCGGCATCGATTTAACCACGCGGATAGCTTCCTTGTCGCAGTCATGACAACCTGGAACACCTTTCAAAACTTCCACATTGCTAATATCTCCTGTTTCGTTCACAACGAATTTCAAAAAACATTTACCGCTGATACCGGCTTCACGCGCCATAGCAGGGTATTGAACGTTTTGCTGAATGTATTTCATCATTGCGGATAATCCACCAGGAAATTCTGCGTTTTCTTCCACAATGGTAAAAATTTCGGGAGCAGCGGGCTCACCCGGGCCGGTTTCTACAGAAGGAGGCGCAATAATCTGCTCGCCTTCCTGATCTTTTACACCAACCTGAGTGTCTTTTACGTCATCCTGTAATTTCTGAGGCTCTTCTTCAACAGCGTCATCTTTAATAACAGGTGGAGTAAATTTCACCATTTCAACCATTGGGGGTGGTGGTGGCGGTGGTGGTGGCGGCGGGAGCTCTTCCGTTGGAGGGGGTGGCGTCAGATCGATCTGTTCCACTTTAAGATTCTCCACAACTTTTATTTCTTTCGGTCGGTCAATAATTTTTTTCACGCCTAACAAGGCAATAGAAAAAAGAATCATACCGCCAACAATAAACGTTACGCGCCTATTATAGTTCGATCTTAATTCGTATGCTCCATAGCTTTGATTCCGGCCTTCAAAAACGATGTTATTCCGTTCTTCTAGTGTTACACTGTTCCAGTTTTTAAACATGTTTACCTCCTTTAATTAGCACCAACCTTTTCATTAACCAGGTCCAGCTCAGGTTTTATAATATCAACCATTACGTACTTTCCTACTACGTTTATGTTTAACTCATCAATTAAATCAATCACATTTTTATAAGTGGCCTTATCGTCTGTTTTAATCAAATACGTCCACGATTGACTGTCGGCTTTTGTTTCTCTTACCAACCGCTTAAATGTAGTGTCTGCAAGTTGTTTATTGTCGTGTTTTGCCGAAAGTGATTTAATGGCGTCCTGCATATCTTTATTTTTTTCAAGCAGATATTTGTGCAATCCATTTGCCCCCTGAGAAAAATTTAATTCTGATAGAATAGTTTTAGCACCTTTTTCATCGTCTGCCGCACGAAACTCTCTTTCGTAATAGAAAATGCGGTCATCTTTCGTTAAAAGAAAAGTGATTCCGTTTTTAATCGGAGGAGAATCTTCGATTTTTTCAGGAGGAGCTGGAAAGGTTAATTCCATCGATTTTGGTTTACTGAACGTTGCTGTTAAAACGAAAAACGTTAATAACAAAAACGCTAAATCCACCATAGGCGTCATGTCTACACGTGTAGACTGCTTTTTGGCTCTTTTTTTACCGCCTTTTTGGCCACCGCCAACGCCGTCTTGTATCTCTGCCATTGATAATTAATTTTTATGCTGCCTAAGCAACGTTAATTCTTATTTTGAAGGATTAATAACTGTGCCACCACCTTCTAGTGATGTAATTAAATTAAACTGATAAATTTTGAGATCAGTAAAATTTTTAACAACATCCTTTACATAAATGTATTTTGTTGTAGCAGCGCACTTAATTGCGTAGCGGGGTTTTTCTGCTTTAAAATCCTGGTTTTTTTCCTGCGCTTGTTCTTTAGCAGCAATATAGGTTTCCACTGCTTTTTTACCACCAATTGCAATCCAGTCTTTTAACTGGTTGTTTGGAGTAAGTGTATCCAGAGGAATGCCTATTTGTCTGTTATTTCCCGGCTTAAATTTGCTACGCCCTTCTTCGTTTGCATCAATATAAGCAGGAAGATCTTTTATGTCTACTCCAAAACTAGGCAAGCCACTGAACTTCTTAATTTGTTGTTCGGTAAAACCAACCTTGTATTTTGCAGCCATTTCTCTCAAAGCTTCCATTTTTGCAGTGGTATTGCTTATTCCGAAATAGGAGCGGCCCTTCTCGTCGATCGTTACGAGGATATGATTATCCGGAAGATCGACCTGTCCAATAGAAGAAGGAGGGTCAACCACAACCGGCTCAGCCATACGAAAAGAAGCCGTCAACATAAAGAACGTAACCAGAAGGAACGCTAAGTCCACCATGGGCGTCATATCTATCGAAGGCGCTCCGCCTTTTGATGGTTTTTTTGACATCTTTAATTCTTTTTTATTTAGATGAATACTTTATTAAAATTCCATAAAGTCCCGAGAAATTTCGGGATTTATCTGTTCCGCAAAAAAGCGGAAACAGGAATTACTTTCCGCTGGATTGAAATTCTTTTACAATCGAGAAACCCGCTTCATCCATTGCATAAGTAATTTGATCGATACGGTTACTGAAGAAGTTGTAAAAGATAATCGCCAAAGCAGAAGTTAAGATCCCTACCAAAGTATTTACAAGAGCTTCAGAGATACCTGTTGCTAATGCAGAAGTGTCAGGCGCACCCGCAGCGGATAAAGCCGAGAATGCAGTAATCATCCCTACAACTGTTCCGATAAGACCCGCTAAAGTTCCAATAGAAGCCATGGTAGAAATAACCACCATATTTTTAGATAACATTGGTAATTCTAAAGAAGTTGCTTCTTCTATAGCTTTAGTGATAGCTTCTACTTTTTGTTCTTTATCCATGGTCGAATCATTTTCAACAAAGCGGTATTTTAAGATGCCTTCGTGAACTACGTTAGCCAAAGACCCCTGTTGTCTGTCGCATTCCGCTAATGCGCCTTCAAAATCGTGTTGGGAAATTAAAGCTTTGATCTTAGAAACAAATTTATCTGTGTTTCCTTTTCCACTTGCTTTCGTAATAGTGATGAAACGCTCAATTGCAAAAGCAATTACTGTTAATAAAAAACCAATAAGGATTGGTACGATGAAACCACCCATGTACATAGTGCCAAGAATATTGATGGGAGTTTTGTGACCGCTCGCACTTTTGTGACCGCCACCTTCAAAATTAGAATCTGCCCCAAGAATAGCCTTGTAAATAAAAACCCCAATTAAAAGGCAAATTACGATGGCTAAGGCCGAAATAATTAGTGGAAATCCGCCCGATGTTTTTTTTGTTTTTGTGCTCATGTGTCGTTTATTTTGTTTAGTTGTATGTTTAAAATTTAGAACGCCAAACTTAATAAAATAGTTTTGAAAAACTATCAATCCTGCCGTATTTTTAATGTTTTAACGCTAATTAAATGCAAATATTTTAAGTTTTGCCAATAAGAAGGCTGCTGTTTTACAACTGGCAATCTTTTCAGGATATTTGGGGCTAATATTAAGAAATTGTTATCAATGAATGCAGAAGAAATAAGAGAATATTGTTTGATAAAAAAGGGGGTTGAAGAGAGTTTTCCTTTCAATACTACAACACTTGTTTTTAAAGTTGGTAATAAAATATTTTTATTAATGAGTCTTGATTCTAACCCGATGCAATTTAACGCAAAATGTATGCCTGACAAAGCGATAGAATTGCGGGAAAAATATTCTACTATTTTACCGGGTTATCACATGAACAAACAGCATTGGAATACAATTATTTGTGATGGCAGCGTGCCCAGAAACCTTATTCTGGGCTGTATTCACGATTCCTACACTATTATCCTAAACAGTTTATCTAAAAAAATCAGGCAAGAATTACAACTGTGAAAAAAACTTATTATTGTCAGAGGAGTAGTAAAATGATTTATCTTAGTCGAAAATTAACTTCTATAAATAAAATCATGAAAAGAAAAATTACTCTCTTATTACTTGCAGCGGCCTCTGTATTCTCAGTTAAATCGCAGGTAATATTCCAGGAAAACTTCACTAGCCCATTTACTCCGGCAACCGCTGGCTGGGACGTTCAAAACCTTTCCGCAGCCGCTAATCCTACACTTTCCTGGTTTCAGGGAAATGGAGCAAACGTATTTCCTGCCTTCAATGGCGGCCCCAACGATTATTTCGGAGCTAACTTCAATAATACAAGCTCAAGCACTCCTGCCACAATCAGCAGCTGGTTAATTACTCCTTCCGTTACACTTAGTAATGGTATGGTAGTTGAGTTTGCTACAAGAACAACAACTAACCCGGCTTTATTTCCTGACAGACTTGAGGTTTATTATAGTACAGCAGGTAATGGTACGAATGTTGGAGCAACGCCAACATCTGTTGGTACGTTTTCAACCTTATTGGTTTCAGTTAATCCTAATCTTACTTCTACAGGTTACCCTAGCACGTGGACTATTTTTACCGGAACAGTTTCAGGTCTTGCAGGTCCAACTGCGGGCAGAGTTGGTTTCAGATATTTCGTAACAAATGGCGGCTCCTCTACTACTGCCTTGAACAGCGACTATATCGGTTTGGATGCAGTGAAGATCTCTAATCCATGTTCTCAGCCAACTTTATCAATAACTCAATCAACTACTGGTGTATGTTCGGGTAACAGTGTTACTTTGACTGCTACAAATACAGGAACGGTAGCTGCTTCCAATTTTACATGGAGCGGAGGTCAGCAAACGGGATCTATAGTAGTTACACCAGCTGTAACTACAATTTATATTGTTTCGGCCACAAGTGCGTCGGGATGTGTTGGTTCACAAACGGCTCAAATTTTGGTTACAGCTACACCTACAGTTAATGTAGCGAGCTTTACCGTTTGCTCTAGCCCTGCAACAACTGCAACATTAACAGCAACAGGAGCCACTTCATATTCATGGAGCACTGGTTCAGTATCAAACTCTATCACAGTAACTCCCGGTTCAACTACGGTGTATACGGTAACTGGTTTCGGAGCGGGCGGAAATTGTCCAAGTATTGCTACTCCTTCGGTTACTCTGGGCGGCCAGCTGTCTGTAGTGTTATCAGCCAGCTCAAGCACTATTTGTTCAGGAAGAACAGTTACTGTGACAGCTATGAGTGCAGGAACAACCTTTTCATGGACTACAGGATCTACAGCAGTTACAACTACAGCTGCTCCAACAGCTAGCACAATTTATAGTGTGGCTGTTCTTTCAGGAGCTTTCCCTAACGTATGTGCTGGTGGAAACACTATTTCAATTACTGTAAACCCAACTCCTACTTTAGCGATAGCAATAAGCCCAACAAACATTTGTTCTGATGGAGATTTTACTGTTACAACTTCAGGCGCTAGTACATATACTTATGTTTTAAGCGCAACACAAGCTTTCACTACCAATCCAATTGCGTTATTTGCTCCAGTAGTTAACGCTTTAACGGTTACCGGATTTACTTTAGGCGGAACTGGAACCAACGGTTGTATTGCGGCGGGTATAGTTACGTTAAACGTTAATCCTAACCCAACAGTAACAGCGGTAAGTTCTGCTGCAACTGTTTGTACAACCGGAAGTGTTACTTTAACTGGTGGAGGTGCTAATACTTACCAATGGTCTGGTGCCTCTAATTCAACTGTAAGTCCTTTAACTTTCAATTCTTCCACAGCTGGAAATAAATCGTTTACACTTACCGGAACCAGCCTCGCAGGTTGTACAGGTACTACAGCAATTTCTGTAAATGTTGTTGCTTGTAATACCAATACCTTAACAGTAGGGTTAACTGCCGTAACTGCAAAAGGCGAAACTTCTATTTTCCCTAATCCATTCACTAATGAAATAAAAGTGGATGTTTTAGAAGGTAAAGTTGTTGTTTATAACGCTTTAGGCGAAATGGTAATTTCTGCTACTGTTCATAATTCAGAGTCTATTAATACTACTGAGTTGCCAAAAGGTGCTTATTTAGTAAGAGCTTATAATTCAGTTGGCGAACTGGTTAAAACCAGCAAGCTGATTAAAAACTAAGTAGTTTAAATTTCTTTAAAAAAACCCGTCACGGCGAGCCGTGGACGGGTTTTTTGTTTTTTAACCTTGTTCAAACAAATGATTTGGTAAATTTGTACTTTAATCATTCTCTAATAGGTGAAATATAAATGACTGTCGATTCGCTTTTAAACCGCGCACTAAAATCAGAATTTTTAAGTATTGAGGAGGGTGTTTTTCTTTTTGAAAACGCACCCAGTGCCGAATTGATCTTTGTTGCCAACGAACTGCGAAAGATCAGGAAAAATTATTCCAATAAAGTTACATGGCAAATAGACAGAAATCTCAACACTACTAATGTTTGTATAGCCAATTGTAAATTCTGCAATTTCTATCGGATCCCGGGGCACAAGGAATCGTACATTACAGATATTGAAACGTACAAAAAGAAAATAGAAGAAACTATAAAGTATGGTGGCGACCAGCTTTTATTACAAGGTGGCCATCACCCTGACTTGGGCCTTTCATTTTATGTGAACTTGTTTAAGGAAATCAAATCACACTTCCCGCAAATAAAATTACACTCACTTGGGCCGCCTGAAATAGCACACATTACAAAACTTGAAAAGAGTACGCATACCGAAGTGCTAAAAGCACTTGTAGCCGCGGGTCTTGATAGCTTGCCGGGCGCAGGGGCTGAGATCTTAAATGATCGCGTTCGTCGCCTGATCAGCAAAGGAAAATGTACAGGACGCGAATGGCTTGAGGTTATGAAAGCTGCTCACCAGCTAAACATTACAACAAGCGCAACCATGATGTTTGGACACATAGAAACCATCTACGAACGGTTTGAGCACCTGGTATGGATTCGTGAGGTGCAGGCACAAAAGCCCGCACACGCGAAAGGATTCCTGGCATTTATTCCCTGGCCATTTATGGACGATGGAACTTTATTACGACGTGTTAAAGGCGTAAAAAATAATGTTACTTCTGATGAATACATTCGTATGCTTGCTCTCAGCAGGATCATGCTTCCTAATGTCGAGAACATACAGGCCAGCTGGCTAACTGTTGGTAAAGCTACCGCGCAAATTTGTCTGCATGCAGGTGCAAACGATTTTGGAAGTATTATGATCGAAGAAAACGTGGTGAGTGCTGCGGGAGCCCCCCACCGGTTTACTTATAAAACCATTCAGGATTCCATACGCGAAGCAGGATTTGAACCACAACTGCGCAATCAACAATACGAGTTCCGTGAGATTCCGGCCAGCATTGAAGAGCAAGTGGTAAACTATTGATTTTAGGCAAATATTTAACCGATAAAAGCACAGTTTAAAGTTTTGTAAAGGGACAGATATAAAAACTATATTTGTTTATGTTTAACAGGCTCTTTATAGCTGGCATTTTATTCTCTCTCTCTACAGTTTCTTTTTCCCAGAGGGCCCAGGATACGATTTTCCTGATGAATGGACACATAATAGCCAAAAAGGTAATTGATACAACTTTTAGTACAGTTACCATTATGAATCCCAAAAAGCACACTGAAAAAATTCACTACGAAATGGACCAGCTTTACATGGTAAAGTTTGCGAATGGAGATAAGCGTTACTATTATGTTCAGGATCCAAGCATTTACAACGAATTTACACGCGATGAAATGTGGATGTTTATGAAAGGCGAGAGCGACGCAAGGAAGGGTTTTAAAGCAAGAGGGGCCCTTATTACTTCTTGCATTATTGGCGTAGCCGCAGGTGCAACGGGCAGTTTTTTTGCTCCGGTGGCACCCTATGGTTTTATGGCCTTAAGTGGGGTTACAAAAATCAGAATCCGCCATAGTACAGTCAGCGATCCAAAAAGCATTGAAAGTGATGCTTATATTCTTGGTTACGAAAGAGTGGCGAGGCAAAAGAGAAAAACAAAATCACTTATTGGCGGAACCATCGGCTTGGTGGTTGGCTATGGGGTTTACCTGATCTTCCATAACAGCTATCCGGAATCAATCAACATCGGATTTAACAGATAAATTAATAAGCATGAAATATCTTTTTTACACTTTTACTTTATGCCTCCTTCTTCAGGAAGTAAAGAGTCAACAATCTTTTAACTGCAACAGTCATGAGTACTTCCAGAAGCAAATGGAGACCAACCCTTCTTTCAAAAAAAGCCAGCAGCAACTGGAAAAAGAAACGGAATATTACCTCCAGCATAAAGGAGCGCTGAAGGCCAGTGCGGCACCGGCATTTATTATTCCGGTTGTGTTTCATGTAATTTATACAACAAACGCAGGAAACATTTCAGACGCCCAGATCGTTGATCAGATCAATATTTTAAATCAGGAATTTAACCGTCTGCAGCCCGATACAGCATTAACGCCCGTTCCGTTCAAGTCTTTGGCAACGCCTTTCAGCGTGGAGTTCAGGTTGGCCACTATTGATCCTAGTGGAAATTGCACCAATGGCATAAACAGGATTTACAGTACGCTTAGTAATTGTTCTTTTGAAGAAGATGCTGTAAAAGCTTTATCAGTCTGGCCAAGCAATAAATACCTGAATATTTGGATCGTTCAATCGATGCATTACTCAAGCAGTATGGATTGTGTCGGAGGTGGCTACGCAACGTTTCCGGGCGGCTCGGCGGCGCTTGACGGTATAAACATTCGTGGAGATCTTATTAGTAACATAGGAACTGCTGCTGGAAATTCTCAATGGGGAAATTTTAAAGGCAGATACTTAATTCATGAGCTTGGGCACTGGTTTAATCTGAGACACATATGGGGAGATGCTAACTGTGGGAATGATCTGGTTGCAGATACACCGCCACACGTGACGTCGAACAGTGGTTGCCCCACTTTTCCTCGTAATCCTTCCAGTACCTGTGCGGGCAGTAACGCTAATGGAGAAATGTATACCGATTACATGGATTACACCAACGGACCTTGTCTGAATATGTTTTCAGCCGGACAGGTTGCACGTATGACGGCCTGCATGAATTCATCTGCGTCAGGAAGAAATAATCTCTGGACAAATTCTAATTTGAACGCTACTGGAACAAACAATTCCTATACTTACCCCATAGCCTGCACCGCTAATCCGGCTATTTTACCTTATGGAAAAATTGTTGTTTGTAAAGGCGATTCAGTAAAATTTACAGATAATTCTTACGGAGGTAGTGCAACTTCACGTAGCTGGAGTTTCCAGGGTGGATCTGCTTCAAGCCTTACCGATAGCATTGTAAAAGTAAAGTATAACACGCCGGGTACGTACTCTGTTGAGTTAACAAAGACGTATCAAAGCACAACTAAAGCGGCTACTTTTATCGACAAGGTGCAGGTGTTGGACAATGTTCCGAATGTAAATTATTCGTACCCTTTCAACGACAGCTTTGAAGATCCTTCTTTATTTGATTCGGACTGGACCATAGTAAATACAGACAATGATCCTACAAAGTGGGAGCTGACGTATTCAAGTGCCTATAGCGGCGCAAATTGCGTAATGGTTAATAACTATGGGAAAGAGGCGCCATTAACTGACGAACTTATTTCCCCACCTTACGATCTCAGTGCGGTGTCGAACCCAACACTCACATTCAGACTGCATTTTGCAAATAAGATCACAGCCAACTATGACAGGCTCATAACGTACATTTCAAATAATTGTGGAAAGACCTGGCAGCAAATATACACTAGAGCTGCGTCCGCAACTTTAAATACTGTGCCCGGAAACATTGCTACATCTTACACGCCGGGTTTTGGATCAGACGATGACTGGCGGCTTGAAAAAGTAAACATCCTAAACTCCTGGGCTGGTGGAATTGTAAGATTTAAATTTGTTTTCATAAGTGGCGGCGGAAACAATTTATTTCTTGATGATATTAATGTGAATGGCATTAGCACGGTGGGCGTAACGGCAAACACAGAAGATGTTAGACTCAGCGTGTTCCCGAATCCTGCCAGGAATACTATCCAGATTAAACTTAGCGCGGGACAAAAAAATGTACAAATTGAGATTGTGGATGTTTTAGGGAAAGTTTGTTTGTCTCAAAACATAAGCGAAATAAAAGACAACTACATTGAACTGGATATTCAAACTTTAAAGCAAGGTGTTTATTTTATAAGATTAAAACAAGTAAACGGCAAAGCGTACACAACAAAATTTATTAAACAAAGTGGAGAGTAGAATGCAAAAAAAAGTGATGCTGCTTGGAAGTGGTGAACTGGGAAAGGAAGTGGTTATCGCACTTCAGCGTTTAGGTCAGCATGTAATAGCTGTGGATAGTTATGTAAATGCCCCTGCAATGCAAGTGGCGCATGAGTTTGAGATAGTTAACATGCTCGACGGGGATGCACTTGATAAAATTGTTGCGAAACACAAACCCGATCTCATCGTTCCGGAAATTGAGGCTATACGCACGGAAAGATTTTATGAGTATGAAAAACAAGGAATAACTGTTGTGCCCAGTGCAAAAGCAGCAAATTTTACGATGAACAGGAAAGCGATACGTGACCTGGCTTCCAAACAGCTGGGATTAAGAACAGCTAAGTACGAATATGCTAGTACGCTCGAAGAGTTTAAAAAAGCAGTTTCAACTATTGGAATTCCCTGCGTTGTAAAACCATTAATGAGTAGCAGCGGAAAGGGCCAAAGTATTGTACAATCAGAAGCAGACATTGAAAAAAGTTGGAATTATGCGATGGAAGGATCGCGTGGAGATTACAAAGAAGTGATCATTGAAGAGTTTATAAGATTTGATTCTGAAATTACCTTACTAACGGTGACGCAGAAAAATGGCACTACCTTGTTCTGCGCGCCAATTGGCCACAGACAAGAGCGGGGAGACTACCGGGAGAGCTGGCAACCTTGTGCCATTACTGATAAGGATTTGAAAGAAGCGCAGGAGATGGGCCAAAAAGTAACTAAAGAACTTACCGGCTTTGGCATTTGGGGAATAGAATTTTTTCTAACCGCCAAAGGAGTTTATTTTAGTGAATTATCTCCCCGCCCACACGACACTGGCATGGTAACGCTTGCCAACACACAAAATTATAATGAATTCGAACTTCATGCGCGCGCTATTCTTGGGCTTCCAATTCCAAACATAGAATTAATAAAACAAGGAGCATCTGCCGTTGTACTGGCCAGTAAAGAAGGCGGCAAGCCCGATTACAAGGGTGTGGAAGAAGTTCTGAAAAACGCAAATACAGATGTAAAGGTCTTCAACAAACCCACCACGCGCCCTTACAGAAGAATGGCAGTTGTTTTGTGCAACGACAACCTGAATGCCGATGTAGTAAAAACGAAAGAAAAAGCAATGAAGCTCGCCCAACAAATAGAGATCATACATCAATGAAAAAAGTTCTGTTTATTTTAATTTGTTTTATGGGGTTGCTCTGTCGTTCTCAAAAAACAGAATCCACTACAATTTCTTCGTCAAGTCTTTTTAAAGATTTGAGTACAGGAGATTCTGTTACATTTTACCAATGCCATGTAGAAGAAGCTATACAGCAGCTTGCAACAGCGTCGGGACAAACACTTACTGGCAAACAGCAGAAATATTCTATCACTGAAAAGTACGTGCTTATAAAAGAAGAAAACGGCTACAAAGTAAATTATTATACTTCTTCGTTGAATGTTTTTCCAAATAAAAAATTCTCGGGTTTAAAAATAAGGGAGCGGCCTTACTGGGGTTTTCAGAAAGACAAAACATTTCAATTAAAAGAGAATGACTTAAAAGTATTTCTTGCCCTGGAAAGAAAAGGAAGAGAGGCTATTGAATACGATTATGCGATTACGCGCTACACCACCAATCAGGTAATTATTAAAAAGAAAAAAGATTTTAAGCAATTGGTGATCGATGGAAATTACGTGATTTCTAAATTAATAACGCTCGACTAATTCTTATGTGAACCACCTTTCGCAATAAAATAATTATTCTTCATGTTTTCCCTGTTGTAAACCATAGGTAGGTTTGTTTCAAGGTCTATCAGCTGGCATCCTGCTTCTTCTAAAATACATTGTCCAGCCGCCGTGTCCCATTCCATGGTTGTACCATAGCGCAAATATTCGTGTGCTTTACCTTCAGCTACCCAGCATTGTTTGATGCTGCTTCCAACACTGATCATATCTACTTCTCCGTAAAGATCTCTTAGCTTGTCGACGTGGATGTTGATGTCACGACTCAAATGCGAACGGCTTCCCACAACCGTATAAGTTTTTGGCTGTTTTTGCGATGGTAGTTTTTTTGCAAAGTCAAAAAGATGATCTGGAATATTTTTTTTTGTCAACTCAGCAATCACATCAGATTGTGTGATCTTGTAACTGCCCCCTTCCTTATATGCGAAATATAGATCTTTAAGCACCGGTGAATAGATGATGCCAATTACAGGCTTGCCATCTTCAACAAGAGCAATATTCACGGCGAACTCACCATTGCGCTTCACAAACTCTTTGGTGCCGTCTAGCGGGTCAACAATCCAGACTTGCTTCCATGTTTTACGCACCAAATAGTCTAAAATTTCTTCTTCTTCACTGATCACGGGAATTCCGGAGGTAGCAAGAATTTTTGTGATGCACTCTCCCGAAGCCTTATCGGCAAGTGTAACAGGCGTATTGTCCGATTTTGTTTCTACATAAAAATCTGTGGTATATATTTCCAGAATTTCTTCTCCGGCTTTAATGGCCGCGGTAACAGCAAGTTTTAAAAGTGCTCTATAATCCATTAAAAAATTTGTTTAAAAACGTATTAATTTCTTTTGCCTTATAAACGATCATAGCGTGGGTACCTTTTTTAATGGTTTCAAAATCTTTTACAAATGCATGAGGTAACAAAGTATCGGCATCGCCATGAATGTGGTAAATTTTTTTGGAATACGTCGTTTTGTCCCAGTTAATGAGCATGTTGATACAGTATTTAAAATAGTCGGTTGGCATGGAGCGCATCATTGGTAGAAATTCAGGAAGATAGCTTTTTTCAAAACCAACAGCCCAACTAAGTTTGGACGCAAATGAAAGATACAGGTTATCATTAAAGAGTTTTTGAACCGGCAACATTTTTAAAACTCTAAAAGTGGATGGGAGCTCATTCCGGCTCTTGCAGGAAGAAATGATAACCACTTTATTTGTTTTTACTAAGTCACAAAGCTCGCTGCAAAGCAGCCCTCCAAAAGAAACGCCCATTAAATTTACAGGTTGCGAAGTGTCAATCTGGTCTAAAAACGCTTTCGCATAATCTTTAAGTGTCATCCCTTTTGAAGGTTTCGGCCATTCAAGAACTTTGAGCTGATGACCAGAGACCGAGATGTTTTTAAAGAGCTCTTTTGTAGTGCCGAGTCCAGGTATGGTGTAAATAAGTTCCAATTTATTTCCCTTCTACAACTGCAAACCCTTTTCTTTTCCAATCGTCAAACCCTTTTTCGAGATTTATAATTTCTTTAAAGCCTTCCTTGGTCATGAGTTCGGCGCACTCGCTACTTCTTCCGCCGCCGGCGCAGTAGATCAGGTACGTTTTATTTTTATCCAGCTTTTTAATGTCAGACTCTGCGTTTTTATTAAAATAATCAATCTGTTTTGCCCCCTTGATCTTTCCTTTGGAATTTATTTCGTCAGTTGTCCTGAGATCAATTAATGCGGCGTTATTGTCATCTATAAGTTTTTTAAAAGTTGCCGCATCTACATTTTGCACCTTTGTGTTTTGGGCTTGCGATGATAAACAAATGCATAAAAAGAGAAGACCGATTAATTTTTTCATAAACGTAGTTTCTTGTAAATTTAGTTGAATATAAGGAGAAAGAAAAAATCAAAGCCGAATACCGGGAGATTAAATGAATCGTAATCAAGAGATTATCAATGGGTTATGTTTATATTTTTTGATACTTATTAACAGGGGAGTGACAAAAGGTTAATGAGTAGGTGTTCATTTGTAAGAGATAAATAAGCACATTTGTAAAAAATTAAACCCCTATGAAGAAATTAAGCCTTGTTATTATTTTATTAGCTACAGCTTTTTTAGCGAGAGCTCAATCTGCTGATTCATTAAATGTGTATTACTACGAGAATTTTCCTTACGCTTATACTGAATCCGGGAAATTAAAGGGTATTGAAATTGACATCATTGAATCCTACGTGGTTTGGTTGAATCAAAACGGAGGTTCGCTGGTTGTTACTTATAAACCTTACAAAGAGTTTAGCACGTTTTATAACTCGGTAAAGGATGCCAATTCTAAAGTAATTGGTTTAGGCTCTGTGACCACCAACATGGAAAGAGGAAAAGAAGTTTCTATTTCTGCACCCTATCTGGAAAACGTAGCGGTTTTAATCACAACAGGGAAAGTGCCGACTGTTAAAGTAAAAAGTGCCGAAGAAATTTCTAAAAGCTTTAACGGATTAAATGCGATGGTTGTAAACAAATCGAGTCACGCTACATACATGAATAGCATTAAGAAGTCTTATTTACCAGCGCTCAAAATCGAAACTACAGAAACACAAACCAAAGTGCTGGAGAAAATCGCAAGCGACAACAGTTATTTTGGATATGTGGATATCGTGGCTTATTGGGCCTTCTTAAAAAACAAACCTTCTAAATTTTTAAAAATTCAAAAAGTGTTTAGTGAACCGAAAGAGTACCTTGGATTTATTATGCCAAAGAAAAGCGCGCATTTAGCTTCGATAAATGAGTTTTTTGAAAGTGGGTTTGGATTCACATCTACAAAAGCATATCACCAGATTCTTGAAAAATATCTGGGATATGAAATTATAGAATCTGTTGAAATAAAATAAGTTACCCTTTTTTAAGAAGGGCCATATAAAAACCATCGAAGCCCTGACTGGGGAAGATGGTTTTTTCTTTTATAAGACTGAACTCTTTATTAACTTGTAAAAAAGTATTGACCTGTTCCTGGTTCTCACTTGGTAATAGGCTGCAGGTACTGTATACCATCAGGCCGCCAGATTTCAGCATTTTAGAATATTCTGAAATAATAGATTGCTGTATTTTTTTGGTGCGCTCAATCGATTCCAATGTCAATTTCCATTTTGCATCCGGATTACGTTTTAGTACGCCAAGTCCGCTACAGGGAACATCCAATAAAATTCGATCTGCTTTTTGAGATAGTGATTCAACTGTTTTGTCAGCAATGATTACCTTGGTTTCAATATTGGAGACGCCAGCTCTTCGTGCGCGTTTCTTTAGCTCTTCGAGTTTCCAGTCTTCGAGATCCATGCTGATGATTTTCCCCTTGTTTTTCATGAGTGCTGCCAGGTGAAGGCTTTTTCCTCCAGCACCGGCGCAAGCGTCAATCACGAGGTCGTTAGGCTTTGGATCCAGAAATTGACTTATCAGTTGTGATCCTGCATCCTGAACTTCAAACCAACCTTCTTTGAAAATTTTTGTCTGAAACACATTCTCGCGTTTTAAAAGTTGTAAGCCGCTTTCGACTTCCGCAACCTCGGTGGTTTCTATTTTTTCGTTTTTCAGCGCTTCGGCTAGTTTCTGTTTAGAAGTCTTTAAAGTATTTACGCGTAAAAAAACAGGAGCCTGCTCATTCATGGCAAGGACTTCTTTTTGCCAGGTTTCTTCGCCAAGTTCTTTAATGCCCAATTCCCAAAGCCAGTCAGGATAGGATTCGTAAACGGGAAGGTTTGTTTTTAAGGCCTCATAACGGTCTAAAATGTAAGGAACGTCTACATGCTTAAATTCCTGCCAATCGGGAACTTCTTTGTTTTTAATCACAAGCCATACTGCGGTAATAAACCAAAAATTAGTTTTAGACTCTGCTAATTCACTGTACAATCGAAAATTCCTGACCACTTCGTAAACCCCTTCCGCAACAAAACGCCTGTCTCTGCTGCCCCACTGAGGATTCTGTTTAAATAATTTCTCCAGTGCTTTATCGGCATAACGGTTCTTTACAAAAATATCCTGTAAAGTAAAAGCAACTGAATTAACAAGGTTTTTATAAAGTTTCATGCGGCAAAGATAGTGTATCTAATGAATTAGCGAACAACCTGTACCGTGCCTTTTAAAACGCGCTTCACTACGCCCTTCACGCGGGGTTCATATACGGTGCAGACATAGAAGAAAGTGCCCTCGCTCGCAGCCTGGCCACTTTGAGAGTTAATACCGTTCCACTGGAAGTATGGATCTTTTGTTTTGTACATAAGATTCCCCCAGCGATCGACAACAACAAGGTCAATTTCTTTTACCTGCCGCACTTTTATGGCTTTAAAAAAATCATTTGCGCCATCCTTATTCGGTGAAAAGATATTAGGAAGCTCAAATTCGGGGCAGTTGTCGATACAGAAGTCAGGACTCAAAGCGCTCAGGTTGCCGGCGGAGTCTACCGCCTGAATGGCATAACAGCCCGAGAAGGAAAGACCATCGTATATGTAATAGGTCGTATCAGTTTCAAAAAGTTTTTCGTAAGAATCGTCAACCGTATTTTTATAAAAGAGTACATAACTAATAGCATCGTCGCCGCAAAGAGGCCTTACGTTTTTCCAGTGTACAGTAACAAAACCAGTTGGGCAGTCGGCATCTATGGTGAGTGTAGGGGTGCAAGGAGGAGTGAGGTCAACGGGTGTTATGCAGACTTCCTGTGATTTGTTAAGTAGAGGTTTGTAAATGGCGGGATCAGAGTATTCACCTTCTGTTAATACGTAATAACAATATGTTTTTTTATTTGCAGCGGCGTTTTTGTCGGAAAAGGTTGTAGCCGTTGTCGTTCCAATTGCCGTGAATACTGTTGAACCCGGCGCTTTTCGGAACACCGTGTATTTGTAATTTTTCCACGGCGTTTTGCCTTTCCAATTCAGTTCTACTTTTCTGTCTGAACCTACTGCACTCAAAAATACGGAAGTTGCTTTCTGCGACGAACCTACGATCAGATTTTGTTTCGCGGTAAATTCTACGTAGTAGTGATTGCTGTCGAGTGTTGTGTTCACTGGCTCGTGAGTAAATGCAGTGTCTAAAAGATATAAGTAGTTGGCCGTTGAAGTGAAAATAGTTTTAAATAAACCTTTCTCTTTGAATTTAAGATCAAAGCGGTAGGGACCAATAATTGCAAGCGTATCCAGGTTACCTTCTGTTTTTAGCGGACGGCTCCATCGTATTTTTATAACGCCATCGGAACCAGTAGAGACTACATCTACATTCAGAAGCACGGGAACGTCGCGTTTTAATTTTGCGCACACCGCTGCGCTTCCATACGACTCGCTCCCGTCGTTATAGGACGCTATTACAAGGTAACTATAGTTCTGACCCACAACGAGGCCTTCGCCGTCATTGGTATCTATGAACGAAGAAACTGCGTTAGTTGTTTGTCCGATAAAAACGAATCCACTTGAAGAAGCTACTCCGGTTTTACAAGGTTCGTTTTTAAAGGGTATGCAACCTTCAGCCCTGTATATTTTGTAAGCGGTTAGTGGATTCGCCAAAGGCTTGCAGTTTGACAAAGACCAGCTTATCTGCATATTTGAGCCCAATGGAGCAGCGGTAACGTTTTTAACTGAAGGAGGAACTACGCGAATATTGTAGACATTGTAAGTAACTAATTTAAAAGAACCCGCGTTGTCTTCAGCTCTGAAAGTTGTTTGGTAATACTGTTTAGCAATATGCTCACAAGAAGTTTGCCATTTAAATTCCGCGTTAATGCCATTGCCAGATGCGTTGGAGAGTGTGGCGGGAGGCGCGGCAGAAAATGCTCCACCAGAACCGCTTAAATTAACCACATTGGTGGCATTGGGGTCTGACACCCGAATCTTTTTTTCAACCAGGGTTCCCGCTTCAACGCATGTGTCCTGCGGCACTAAAATCACCGGAGGATCATTGTTCGGGCAAGATCTTACAAGAATTTGCATGTCTCTTAGCACGGTGCCAACGAGCTGGTAGGTGTCGCTTGTGGTTTTTCTCCACTCCTGTACCACAAAAGCCACATTGTATTCCCCCACAACAATGGGTGAGCACCAGGTTAAAATTCCACTTCTTGCATTAATATTAAACGTTCCACCGGGTTGAGTTTCCGGGTCAAAATAGCCGGCAACGGTTATTCCGTTCGCTCTTTTGGGAGTGGATAATTTGAAACTAAGGCTATCATGCTCGGCGTCGTATGCGCCAGGATTGTGAGTAAAGCATTTACCCAGACAGGCTTTGTCAATCGGATCAACGGTAAATACCGGAGAGTTGTTTGGATCCGTAAAAGAATTGATCACCAGAAGAGACTCTAAATAAAAAAGTTGTTGGTCTGAATTATTCATATTGTGTACGCCTTCATTCCTGTTAGGATCAGAAGTCCTCATGGTGTATGAACCAGGCCCCGGATATTCGTGAACGAACCTGTAAATATTCTTTTTTACTCTGTAGCCGGGCTCTTTAATAAGGAGTTCTCCACAATTCCCGCAATCACAGGGCTTGCAACCTATGCACACCGGCGTGCCGCCGTTGCTTCTTTCTGTTGCGTCTTTTGTGCCGTCGCCAAAGTAAAGTGAGTCAACACACCTGTCCAGTACCTGATTCGAAGAACTTGATGTCAGAAGCTGGGTGTCGTCATCCGTGTACTTAACAACCGTTATCGCGTACCAATACGCCTGAACGGTTAAACCTCCGGAAATCTTAGTGTAAGGGGGAATTCTTTTATAAGTAATTTCACCAGAGCGGTTATGCGAAGCCCTTGAAAAGGAACTGATAAACACAAAAAATATAAGCGCATATTTTTGCATTTATTAAAGTTAGGATAAATATAACAGATAGGCAACTACCGGTATTTATTTCAAAAAACAACGAATACACTCACAGGCTAACGCACTACCGTTACAGTTCCTTTTATTGTACGCTTGATGATGCCTTTTAAACGCGGCTCAAAAACAGCGCACACAAAGAAAAAAGTGCCTTCGCTCACCGCTACTTTAGACATGCTGCTTACACCATCCCATTTAAAGTAAGGGTCCTTGGTATGATACACCAGATTACCCCAGCGGTCAACCACGGTAAGATCAATTTCTTTAATCTGTCTGACTTTAATAGCTTTAAACTCGTCGTTTGTGCCGTCCTTGTTTGGGGAAAAAATATTTGGCAGTTCAAATTCAGGACAGTTATCGATACAGAAATCCCGGCTCAAGAGCCCAATATTTCCATTAATATCTATAGCTTGTACGGCATAACATCCCGAGAAGGAATTAGGATCGTCTTGCTTAAATAAAAGAGGGTCGGTCTGCTGAACCGTTATCAGCCTACCGTACGTGCCATTAGCAAGCGGTTTATAATAAAGCACATAACTGCCAACATCATCACTTCCTCTTATCGTGCGGATGTCATTCCAACGCACTTGTACTGCACCCGAAGGACAATCTGCATCAATAGTAAGTGTAGGCGCTACAGGAGGCGTTGTGTCTACTGGTTTAATGCAGGAGATTTGAGAGGAATTTACCAAAGGTTTAAAAACGGTAGTATCAGAATAGTGTCCCTCACTGGTTATATAGTAACAGTAAGTGCTGCCATTTACTACATTTGTATCGGCAAAGACAGTGGAAGTGGTTGTGCCAATCAGCACAAAGCCGGTTGATGCGGAGTCCCTTCTCATAACCGTGTAATTGTAATTTTTCCAGGGCGTTTTAAAATCCCAGTTAAGGTTTATTTTTCTATCGGAAGAACTGGTAGATAAAAATATGGAAGAGGCTTTCTGCGAAGAACCAACGGTAACCGTGCCCGCCATAAATTCTATCAGATACTCCTGTTCGCCGTTTTGTGTATTTATGTTCTTATGAAAATACTGTGTGTCGGGTTTGGCCAAATAACTACCTGTAAAACTTTGTATTAAAGTAAAAGTTGAGGTGGGGTCTGAACGGTGTTTTAGGCTAAACTGGTAAGGCCCTGGTAAGGCTATCGTGTCAAGGTTCCCAGCAGCGGTTAACGGTCTCGACCAGCGCACCCAAACAATGCCGGTTGCCGAGGTCGAATCTACATCTACGTTCAAAATAACAGGGACATCTCGTTTTAATTTTGCACAAACCTGCGAACTACCAAAACTTTCGGCGCCATCTTTATAAAACGCAACCACAATGTAGCTGTAATACTGCCCAACCACTAGCCCATCTGTATTATTATCATCTATAAAGAAAGAATCTGCTGGATCTCTTTGTCCAATAAGCGTAAAACCGCTTGTTGCGGCAATACCTGTTTTACATGGATCGTGTACAAAGGGAACACAGTCCTGTTTTCTGTATATCTTGTAGCCACCAAGTGGATTGTTAGAAGGGCTGCAGGTAGACGGCGTCCATTGCACTTTTATATTAGAGCCTTGTGGAGTTGCCGTGACATTTTTTACAGAAGGAGGAACAACTTTTATATTGAACGTGCTGAATGATACTAATTTAATCGGCGTGCCATCGTCTTCAACTTTAAAAACGGTTTGGTAAGACTCTCTCCGAATATGATCGCAAACAGTATTCCATAAAAAGAAAACATTAAAAGATTTTCCTTTCGTAGAATCAATGTAGCCCGAAGCCGGATTAAAGGTCGCAATAGGGCTCGGAGCGGAAAACGCACCGCCACCGCCACGAACGTTTACTATATCACCGTGGTTGGGGTCGCTAACCACAAGATTCGCAGTAACCGTTTTTCCAGCTTCCACACAAAGGTCAGGCACCTTTATGGCCGGCGGTAAATTGTCGCAAATTTTTACAATTACCTGCATGTCGCGTAACACATAGCCTATTATTTGATAAACGCCGCTTGTGCTTTTGCGCCATTCTTTCACAATAAAAGCAATGTTGTATTCATCCACAAACTGCGGACTACACCATCTCAACAAGCCTGTGCGCGCATCTATGCCATAGCTTCCGTTGGCAGGAATTTCAGGATAAAAATATCCAAGCACCGTTTCGCCATTTTCACCACGCGAAGTGCTGATCTCATAGCTCAGGCTATCTCCATCAGGGTCGTAAGCGCCGGGATTGTGTTCAAAACAGACGCCAAGGCAGGCCCTGTCAACCGGGGGAAACGAGAACAATGGAGAACTATTTGCGCCGGTAAATGAATTTATGATTAATAACGATTCAATATAAAATGGAAGATTAATAGAGTTGGGGATGTTGCGCACGCCCTGGTTACGATTGGGATCAAAGGTTCTGATCTTGTAACTCCCTGCGCCGGCATACGTGTGAATGATGGTATAAACGTTTCGTTTTACCCTGTAGCCGTTTTCGTTGATGATAACAGACCCGCAGGTAACAGCTATATTGTTTACGCTCCCACACTGATTGTTAAGCGGACACATTATCCCATTAATACGGGGTGCAATCCCTCTTTCGCTGTCTCCAAAATAAACGGTGTCCACGCAGCGGTCTGCAATACCATTTCCGTCGTCGGTATATTTAATAACTGTTATCGAATAAGTATACACCTGCACGGTAACGCCACCTGTAACCGTTGTAAAGGGAGCAATTCGCTTATACGTAATTTCGCCGGCCCTGTTATGCGTGGCGTGTACATAAGAACAGCAAAGAAAACCGAAGAGTATAAAAAGTTTAAAGGCCTTGCCCGACATGGTTCCGTAGTATTGAATGATAATTTTTTTAAATTCATTGCTTAACCCTTACAAGTTTTTTACGATCAAAATTAATGCCACATCGTACGAAAAGTTAAGCGTAATAAATTTATAACAAAAAAATCTCTAAAAGGTGTTTTTTAGCTTATTTAACGCAAACCAAGACCTTTTTATTGCAGGTGGTCAGTTAATGCCAGGGATAATAGTGGAGGATTTATTACGCGGGTAAGCGTTTTTATGCTAATTTTGCCTCCGTTTTAATTCAACCCCACATGGGAAGCCACACTAACGGTCATCTTAATAAAATCACCTTCGGGAGTTTACTTGTTACACTTGGAATAATTTACGGAGATATTGGTACTTCACCACTCTATGTGATGAGTGCAGTGGTGGGCGATAAGACGATTAATTCAACAGTCATTATAGGGGCCATGTCGCTGGTGATCTGGACGCTTACTTTTCAGACTACAATTAAATATGTGATTTTTACTTTACGGGCCGACAATAAAGGTGAGGGCGGTATTTTTTCACTCTATGCACTTATTAAAAAGGCGAAACGCAAATGGCTTATCTTTCCGGCAATTATTGGCGGATGCTGTATTTTGGGTGAAGGAATTATTACTCCACCAATTTCCGTGGCCTCGGCTGTAGAAGGATTAAAACTCATTCCACGCTTTAGCCAAATTCATACCATTCCTATTGTTATTGCCATTATCACAGGCTTATTTTTTATCCAACAATTCGGTACAAAATTTATTGGGAAATTTTTCGGACCGGTTATGCTCGTTTGGTTTCTTACGCTTGGCCTTGTTGGACTTAACGGATTAACACATGACTTTACTGTATTAAAAGCGTTTAACCCTTATTATGGGATCAACCTTTTAATTACACATCCGGGGGCATTTTGGTTGTTAGGCGCCGTGTTTCTTTGCACAACCGGAGCCGAGGCTTTGTATTCTGACATGGGGCATTGCGGCAGAGACAATATTCGTGTGAGTTGGGTTTTTGTAAAAAGCATGTTGCTGTTAAATTATATGGGGCAAACCGCCTGGTTGGTTTCTATGGATGGAAAAAAATTAGAGGGCGCAAATCCGTTTTATTCCATTATGCCAGAATGGTTTTTACCAGTTGGAATTGGAATTGCAACCATTGCTACCGTGGTTGCCTCACAAGCCTTGATCAGTGGTTCATTTACACTCATTAACGAGGCCATGCGTTTAAATTTCTGGCCGAAAGTAAAAATAAAATATCCAACCGAATTAAAAGGACAAATGTATATCGGTTCTATAAACTGGTTGCTTTATTTTGGTTGTGTATTTATAGTTCTGTATTTTAAAGAAGCAAAAAACATGGAAGCAGCTTATGGTCTTACCATTATTTTGGGAATGATCATGTCTTCAAGGCTACTCGCATTTTTTATGCGGCTTAAAAAATATCCAAAATTATTTCTTTATGTTTTTATACCAACCTATATTGTTATAGAGGGAACTTTTTTAATTGCCTTGCTGGAAAAATTTCCAAAAGGAGGTTATGTCACATTATGCATCGCTTTGTTTCTCGCTGCAATTATGGGCTGCTGGTACATGGCAAAATTAATTCGCCGCAGGTACATCGACCTTGTTCCGCTCGATAATTACAAACCCATGTTGGTTGATTTGAGCAAAGATCCGAGTATTCAAAAATACGCAACGCATTTAATTTATATGACAAGTGCCAACAACCCGAATGAGATTGAATCAAAAATTATTTACTCTATTTTGCAGAAGCGTCCGAAAAAAGCGGACATCTATTGGTTTGTACACGTAGACGTGATGGACGAACCTTACCGCATGGATTACAAGGTAACGCACATTGCAGACGAAGACATCATCCGCGTGGATTTTAGGATCGGATTCCGTATTGCACCGCGTGTAAATTTAATGTTTCGTAAAGTTGTTGCAGATTTAGTGCAGAATGGTGAAGTGGATATTACCAGCCGTTACGAATCGCTGAACAAAAATAATGTGATTGGCGATTTTAAATTTGTAGTACTTGAAAAATTCCTTTCCTACGAAAATGATTTACCTCTTTTTGAAAAGTTGATTCTAAACGTTTATTTTACTTTGAAACGTTTCAGTTTAAGTGAAGCAAAAGCTTTTGGTTTGGATAGCAGTTCTGTAAAAGTCGAAAAATTTCCAATGGTGATAAGCCCCCCAAAGGATATTCATCTGAAAAGGATTTCTTAAACTAGAATGCTGGTTTCCGTCGCTCCAGAGGGAGTAAAAATGAACTCACCTTCCCCAAAAATTTTAACGTTTGAGTAAGATAATCCTCAGTTTCGTTAAACTATGTGAACAAATTGCATGGTATTAAAATAGGATGTTTAATACTGGTAAACTACCATATTGCAACCTAACCCCCATTAAGTCGACCCAATTTCATGAAAACACTTCTTATTACAACCTTATGCCTTGCAGGACAGCTAATTAATGCCCAAGTAAACTGGACTACGAGTCCGCTGAATGTTAGTTCGGGAATAAATGCCAGAATTGGCACCGAAAATAAAAGATCATTACATTTTTTTGTAGACAACCAGAGAAAAATGCTGCTTGACAGTACCGGCCTGCTGCAGCTGGAACAAACTATGCTTATCAAAAAACAGTTGGCATTAGGAACACAAACGGACAATCTTTCTATTTTTTATACACCTGCTTCAGAAGGCACGCCAGGCATTTTACGGTTTTCTGTAAAAAATAATGTTGAGGTTCCGTCTGGAGACCCACCACCTAATTTATTATGTACTGATGGCGCCCTGAATATGGCTAATACCTTTCAAAATTCAATAATTGCAGAAAAATTGATTGGGAGCGCGGGTGGAAATATCCTTTTGGGCCACTCTTCTACTAAAGCTTTTATAGAATCACAAGGCACAGGTACAGGGGCCAACAATCACAGAGGCGATCTTTTTATTAATCAAAATTGTGGACGCCTATCAGCATTATAGTTCTGTTGGCGGCACATCCAGCCACGACCCCACCATGCATAGCTTTGCGCCGGTATCTTCGGTGCTCGATCTGCGCAACCCCAGCACTGGGCAAAACCAACCTTTTACCGCTTCGGCTGTGGGCCTGGGACTGATGAATGTGCGTTCTTCGAGTAGTGGCCTGGTGCAAGAGCAATTTAAGAGATTCGGATTTCCACACCTAGCTTATCCTTCCAATCATTACCAGGTAACGCCATACGACGGGGTTTATGCAGTTGGAACTAATAATGTAGATTTTAACAGTAACCCTAAGCCTGACAACCAATGTCATGTAGAAGACGTTCAGGCGCCGGTGGCGGATTATCTGTCGCAAACAGAGGTGGCGCCG
>Ga0105046_10000634_pt1 | contig 50314 bp, 43 predicted proteins | sample MAT03_FD_78385 | JGI IMG/M metagenome (GOLD analysis project Ga0105046, IMG submission 78385) | Freshwater microbial communities from Lake Fryxell liftoff mats and glacier meltwater in Antarctica - MAT-03 (megahit assembly) | ecosystem: Environmental > Aquatic > Freshwater > Ice > Liftoff... | reverse complement strand
TGCCATTGAATGCGGATGCCGTATCACGCCCCGCGAAGAATCCCACACGAATGCCTGCCGCGACGCCCACCTTCATCTGTGCTCCGGTCTCGTAAGCGTAAATTGCAGCCTGCGTTGGCTGCCCGACGATGGTCGCCGCAACGATCGCGCTTGCAGCTGGCTTGCCCCACACAAGCTTACTGGCAGCGCCGGTAATCGTGGCAATCTCGCGCAAGCCGCCCGCCAACGGATGCTCAGGGCGGGCAATTGCCAACTGCGTTTGTGACAACGTCTCGCCGTAATCCGTCATCCATCCCAGACCCGTCATCCCCAAATCGTCTTGTATCGCTGGCTCGAAGGTGACGACCGGTTGCGTCATCGCGACGTACTTGCCAGCCACATCGCCCGATGCGACCGACTCCGACACCACGACAAACTTCATGCCGGTTCCGTCGGTGGTGGCGCTCGCGGGGGGCTTGGATCGTCTTGACCGCGTATCCCTGTCCTTCGATGCGCGCTTTCAAAGCAGAGTCGGCCACCGACAACGTCCCCGTCGCCACCACCAACGCCGCATGCGGTTGCACAGCCCATTGCACAGCCGCATCAAACGCAGTCCATCCCTTGGTCGTGAAGGCCGCCGGCGTCAACGCGCCTGCAAAAAATCCGATTCGACGATGGGGAAACACGAATCCGCCCTCGCCCGTGCTACCCATCGGATACCCGAAGATCGCCGCTTTTGTTGTGTCGCCAACGATCGTCGCCGCCTTGATGACTTGTGTGCTTGTCGGTCGTGCCCAGACGACTTTGGATCCGATTGCAGCAACCCGCTGCACACCGGTCAGCCCCGCAGCCAACGGATGCGTGCCAACGAAATTCAAATCGGTCAGCGGCTCGTCGTCTCCGATTTCAACGTCCCATGCCGTGATGACGGGTGCCATGCGCATTGAATGGTATATGCTTGGCTCAAGGCTGATGCACGGGATGGCGATGTTCAAAAATTTGTCGCCAACCAACGAGCTCACCGACGTCTCCGACACGACCACAAGGCTCTTGCCGTTGGCATCCGCCGTAACCGTCGCGGAATCATCGACCACCACCACCTGAAAACCCAGCGACGTAAGGCGCGTTCGCAATGCCAGGTCCGACACGCTCAGCATCGGCTCGCCCACCACCATCAACGCTTGCCCAGCAGGATACGGATTCGATGGCGTGTCACGGTACAGATCACCTACCTCGAACGCGTCCAACGCTCGGCCGTACAGCCGCATTTCATCGAGTCGGCCGTTCCACGGCAACGCGCCACCTTGGCTGGAACCGAGGTGCAGGCTGAAACTGGAATCGAAATTCAACGTGGTCACGGACGGTGCACTGGCTGCTTCAACACCGTCGACGTAGATGCGCCTTGTGAATCCATCCCACGTCCCCACCAAATGGTGCCACACCCCGAACGATACCGGTGAGGTACAGGTTTGCGAGGCGTTGATGCCGAGACAAACGTGGCCACCCGGCCCTTGCAGCAAGTGCACGACCGTTCCGAGTGAGGTACTTCTCCTGTAGAAGACGTATTCGTCGGCGGGCGATGGTACCGTGGTACGGTACACCCACGCCGACACCGTCAAAGATGTTTGCACGGCATTGAGTGATGGCGTGGGGGCTACCCGGAAGAATCGCCCTCCCCCCAGCGCAATGCCGCCCGCAACCTTGCCGGTGGTCCAGGTGGCAATGCCGCCGCCTTCAAGCAAACCGACGTGTCCGAAGGACGACGCATCGGCTGCGATCGTGCCCACCGCATCGTCCATTCGCCAGTGGCCAATGAGGCCAACCCCCAGCGTCTGCGCCTTCTGCGACGTTTCGACGGCTTCGCTTTGGGCCGGGCTTTCAGAGGGAGAACACCCCACAAACAAACCCAAAACGGGGGAAATCAACGCCAATAAGCAAACCAACCTGAGACGACACGACATTCGAACGTCCGCTAGACTATGGACTGCGATCCATAACCAATTACAACGGTCGCAACTGGTCAGTCAAGCGAAACTTTTGGACGTGTTGATGCTGTAAGCGCCGCTAGTTTGACAACTATACGTCAATCACTTGACGGGCGTTTGCCGCGACCTGAACTAAGGCGTTGGGTGCTGCATGCCCGGAGGCAGGGTCACCGGCAAGCGGAAGATCAAGTCCCCGAAGACGCCCACGATAAGCAGGATGGCGAAGAAGACCGACAGCACGAAGACGAGTCGGTTGATGTTGCCCTCATCCCAGAGGTGCATGAAGAACATCACAACGAGCGATGCCTTGGTCGTTGCAATCGCCATGGCCAAGACGATGTTAAAATCGCCGAGGTCCATCTTGCCCGTCACGTAGGTCAAACCCGTGAAGACCAGAAGGATCAGGTAAATCACCACGTAGCGCTTGATGCCGTGGTTCTCATGTGCGCCATGGGCGGCGTGTTCAGAATGGATATTTGCGTGATCTTGCGCCACAGCGGTCACCTTTGCGTCAGATGAGATACAGAAGCGGGAAGAGGAAGATCCACACCAAGTCGACCAAGTGCCAATAGAGGGCACCGAGCTCGACTCCGACGTAGTTGTCTTTGTGGTAGCGGCCCTTCAACGTGCGAACCAGGATGAAGATCAGCACCGTCATACCAATGATGACGTGAAGCGCGTGCAGGCCCGTCGTCATGAAGTAGATGGCAAAGAAGATGTTCGCGGGTCCGGGAGGTGCGCCTTCTCCGGTGTATTCGTACCACTTGCCCGGCAAGAGGCCCACGTGGAACTTGTGGCTGTACTCGCCGTACTTGATGAAAAGAAATCCGAAGGCGCAAACGATCGTGAAAACCAGAAGCCCGATGCCCTTTTTGATCTCGTTGACCTTGATGGCGTGATACGCCCAGGCAACCGTAAACGAACTGGAGATGAGCACCACCGTGTTGAGGGTGCCCATGTTCAAGTCGAGAAGCTTGGCGGCTGCCTGGAAGGTTTCCGGGTACATCCATCGGTAGACGGTGTAACCAAGGAACAGGCCGGCAAACAACAGAACTTCGGTCGCAAGGAACAGCCACATGCCGAGGCGTACGGCGTAGTTCTGGGTGGCGATGTCCTCGAAGTGATGGGCGAGATAGGCGTTCGGACCCGTCGTGGGGTGGGCTTCAGATGATGACATGTTCAGCCTCCTCACCTTTCTTGCGGTAGGTATACGGATCTTCGTCCACGACCGGCGTCGTGTGAAAGTTTTCGGTCGGAGGCGGAGAAGAAGTCTTCCATTCGAGACCCGAGGCTCCCCATGGATTGTCACCGGCCACGCGGCCATTCTTGATCGCGTAGATGAGGTAGATCGCGATGGTGATAAAGCCCATGGCGGTCAGAACTGCGCCTGCTGTCGCCGCCACGTTCAAGGACTGGCCATCGGCCGCGTACATGTAGTAACGCCGTGGCGCGCCCATGTTGCCGAGCAAGAACATCGGTATGAAGGTGGTCGAGAGGCCCACGATGATGAAGGCGGCTGAAACCATGCCCCAGCCTTCGTGGTACATGCGCCCGAAGATCTTCGGGAACCAGTAGTGCAACGCCGCGAGGAAACCCATCAGCGTTGCGCCAACCATGATGTAGTGGAAGTGGGCGACGACGAAGAGCGTGTCGTGCCAGAACACATCGAGCGAAACGGTCGAGAAGACGATGCCCGTCATGCCGCCGAAGACGATGAAGTACAAGAAGCCGCACACGTAAAGGAACGGCGTTTTCAGGCTAATCGAGCCGCGATACAGTGTCCCGATCCAGTTGAACACCTTGATGGCCGTGAACACGCCAACCAACATCGAGACGATGCCAAATGCGCCAGCGTCCATCGGGGACTGTCCCGACATGAACAGGTGATGGCCCCAGGCGAAGAACCCGACGAACGCGATACCAAGTGACGAATACGCCACCATGCTGTAGCCGAAGACGTTCTTGCGCGAGAAGGTCGCAACCGTCTCACTGATAACGCCCATCGCGGGCAAGATCATGATGTACACGGCGGGATGCGAATAGAACCAGAACATGTGCTGGAACAGAATCGGATCGCCACCCTTGGCCGGGTCGAAAAAGCCAAAGCCGAACACGCGCTCGATGCCGGTGATGAACGCAGTCAAACCGATGACGGGCGTTGCGAGAATCTGAATGACGCTGGTCGCGTAGGCGGCCCAAACGAAAAGCGGCATGCGCATCCAGGTCATCCCCCGTGGGCGCATCGTGTGAATCGTCACGATGAAATTCAAGCCGGTCAGAATCGACGAGAAGCCGATGATGAACACGCCCATCAACGCGGGGAACAGTTCGGCGGGTGTGCTGAGGCTGTAGGGCGCGTAGAACGTCCACCCCGCATCCACGCCACCGGTGGCCATGCTGGTGACCAGCAACGCAGCACCCGCAATGTAGACGTAGACCGACAACAGGTTCAGACGTGGGAACGCCACGTCCTTGGCACCCAACATGAGTGGCAACATAAAGTTGCCGAAGATCCCGGGAATGGCCGGAATCATGAACAGGAAGATCATGGCCACCGCATGCAGCGTGAACGTACGGTTGTACGTGTTGGCGCCCATGATGGTTTCACCCGGCGTCAAGTGCTCGATGCGAACACCCATCGCCAGAATGCCACCGAGCAAGAAGCCGGCCAGCGTCAGCACCAGATACATCAGCGCAATGCGCTTGTGATCCAGCGTGAACAGCCAGGACTTCAGACCGCGGGTCTGATTGAGGTACGTGATCGCAGGCAGTTGCAACGGTGCGTCTGCCACGATGGCGTCAGTTGATTGTGGACGGCTGGACGGGTCCATAGACCGGCTCCTTCGATTCCAGGTTGTCCAGACGGTCGGTCCGGAGCGATTTGATGAACTCAACCAGAGCTGCGGCCTCGGGCGCCGTCAACTTGCCGCGATACGACGGCATCACCTGCTGGTATCCCTTCACCACCTTGGCGTACGGATCCATCATCGATTCGGTGAGGTAGCCCTCTTCCGCGGTGATGGTCTCGCCGGAAAGCAACAACGTCTTGCGCATGTACAGATCGGTCCAGGTTGGACCAATGTGTTGCTCGCCGTCCGTGCTGTGACACTTGAAACAGCCTTGGGCAGCGGCCACGCGTTTGCCATAGCTCACGAGATCGTTTCGGAACTCGGTAGACGAACCCGTCGTGCTGCTTGAGTCGATGCGATTCGTATGGCCTGCACGTTGTTTCACAAGCCAGGCATCGTAGTCGGCAGGTGCCAACACCACAACCTCGGCCAACATCTGCGAGTGCCACGTTCCGCAGAACTCGGTACACATCACGGGGAATCGACCCACCTTGGTGGCCTCAAACCACAGTTCGGTGTAACGGCCGGGAACCACGTCCTGCTTGACGCGAAAATCAGGGACAAAGAACGAGTGAATGACGTCGCGGCTTGTCATGAGCAAACGAACAGGTCGGTTCGCTGGCACGTGCAACACGGCGTTTTCATTCGGACCGTCTGGGTGCGCGAAGTGCCACATCCATTTTTTTCCGGTGACGTATACGTCGGTCGCGTTCGCAGGCGGCGTGGTCATCCAAAGATAGTCTTTGAATCCGATATAGAACCAGGCAAGGAAAATCACGGTCGGTACCGAGATCGCGACGAACTCGAACTTGCCGCTCGGATGAACGATGGGCGTGCTCGCGTTCTTCGTGCGCTCCCGGTACTTGAACATCAGGATCAACGACACGCCACCGGTAACGAGGGCCGACAGCATCGTGACGATAAACATCACATAGTGCAGCCGATCCACGTTTTGGGCGAACGTTGAAGCTTGCTCAGGCAGCCACAGAAGCCGACGCATCAACTCTTCAAGGAACGCAATCATGCGGTCCTCCCAACAGGGTGCTTGCGCATCTGGATTTCCTTCCACCACAACACACCGAGGAGCGTGAACAGTGCCAGGCCCGAGAGGCCAGCACCGATGCGCACGAACCCGGAGACGAAGGGCGTGTACTTGCGTGACATGGGGTCATATTTGAAACAAGAAAGCAGCACGCGATCGATCGTGGTTCCAACCCGGCCCCCACCCGCCTCGACAACCGCCATGCGCAGGGTCTGTGGGTTGAAGTCCACGCCGTAAACGTAGCGGGAGATCTTGCCAGTCGGCGTCAGAATGAAGGCCACCGCTGCGTGAGCAAATTGTTTGGACGCGGCATCGTAAAAGTAACGAAAGCCAAGCTGGTCCGACATGGCCTTGGCGGCGGAGTTCTCGAGCGTCGAGCCCGCAACCGGCATCACGAAAGGCCAGCCCGAATCGGCACCCTGGTGTTTGCTCGCACCGAGATTGCGCAACAACATCCGTTGATTGGTGTTGGCACTCTTCAGCTTCTCGTTCGGATCGACGCTGATGGCGAGCGCATTGAAATCCTGACCGAGCTTCAGGCCCGAGGCCTTGATCGCCTTGACCAAACCCTCGTGCACGAGGTTACAAAGCAAGGGACACTGGAAGTATCCCATCGTCACGATGACGGGCTTGCCCTGATCCAGAACCTGACCGACCGAAACTTTGACGCCGTAACCGTCGACGAAGGTGTAGTCGCGCGAAACGATTTCACCGAGGTTCTCGATGATGTCGATGTTCTGTGCGTTGTTCTCTCCCCCACCAACCGAAGGGATCACCTTGTCGTAGCCACGGTACCCGGCTGCGCGTGCAGCGTCATCTCCTGCCAGGAAGGTGAAGGCAGCTACGGCAGCAAGGGCAAGTGGGATGCAACGAATCACGGGGTCGTCCCCTCCGTCGCGGCGGGAGCGGAATGTGCAGGTGCCTTCACAGGCTGACCAGGCGCGGCCGCTGGCTGCACGGGAACAACGGGCTGACCCGGCTTGAGGTTGCGAATCTGCATTTCAAGGGTCCCGGGCGCCGTGGGTGCTGTCGGCCAGTCGAGGGGCTTTACCTCAGGAGAGGCGTGGTTGTTGTCCGAAATGACCTTGGCAACCGCATCGCCAATCGGAACACGAACGAGACCCTTGCCGCGATCCGACCAACCGTAGTTGTTCAAGGCGTGGCTGGTGCGTTCTTTGAAATCCCGCAGACGATGATCGGTGTCGAAATGGATATTGTCCACGATGCCGATTTCGGCGCGATCGACAACCCGCTCCTGGGCTTTCCCGTACTCTGCCTCGAGTGCGGCGGTGCCCCGCTTCAGCACCATGTAAGCAACGATTACGGAAGCAGTGAAGATCACGACGGAGACAATGCCCACGCCGACGATGATCTTCATGTTGATGCCGGCGGATGCTTCCTCCGTCGAGCGCTGATGAGGCGTATGTTCGCTTTCGTGGCTCATGGCTGTCGGTACCGCAGTGAGGTGGACAGATAAGGATCTTTAACGGGAACCATGTTCTGGCCGCGCAAACGCCACACAACGAAGGCGGTGGCGATACCACCAATGCCAAGCCAGGCGGGGATGAGTGTCCAGTGAAAGGTAGCGTGTTCCTCGTTGACGGTCGGGAAGACCAACCAGTAGATGTCGACGAAGTGCATGATCAGGACCCAGACGGCCCAAAAACGCATCTTGCGCGGGTCGCGCTTGCGAGCTCGCGATAACAAGGCAAAGAACGGAACCAGGAAGCGGGCGAAGATAAGCAAGAGCCCGACCCAGGCCCAGCCTGAACGCATTCGGATGATGTAGAACGGGGTCTCTTCCGGCAGGCCCGCGATCCAGATCAAGATGAACTGCGAGGCGGCGATGTAGCCCCAGAACGCAGTAAACGCGAAGAAGAGCTTTGAAATGTTGTGGAGCTGCTCGACCGTCACGTACGGACCAAAGGTGTTCTTTGTCCCTTTGATCTGCAGGGTCGCGACCACGAGGATCCAGATGGCCAACACGCCACCCATGCTGCCGCCGAAGTAGTAAACGCCAAAGATGGTCGAGAACCAGAGTGGGTCGAGCGTCATGAGCCAGTCGAGACCCGCAAAAGTCAAGACCAGCGCCATGAGCGGCAGAGCGGCAGTCCCCAGCTTGCGCAGCTTGAGGGTCATCTCTTCTTTGCCGTTGGAATCCTGCTTGGTTGACCAGAAGAACAACAACTGCGAGATGATGATCGCAATCGCGAAGTATCCCACCGTGCGGCCGATGAAGAAGCCGGTGTTGAGGTAGCCGTGCTTGTGATGAATGAGGTGAGCCGCGTGTCCGGTGAAGTTCTCGGGATGGGTCCAAGAATAAACGTGTGACAGCGAGAGCCCGAGCGGAATAAACAAGAGCGCCATGATGAAGACGCCGGTTGCCATGGCCTCTAGTGGACGCCGCACGAGCGTCGGCCACTTTGCACGAAAGGTGTGCAGGATCATCAAGAACGCAAGCGAGGTGATGGCGATGCCCGCCCAATACGAGAAGGCGACCAGGTAAGAGTAATAAGCACTCTTGTCACCGGTGAACATGCCACCCATCGCTGCCAAGAGGCCGACCACGCCGATGCCACCGGCCTTGGTCATCAGACCCTTGCCGCCCGAGAATCGTTCGATGTTGACGGTAACGACTTTTTCGTCGTGGGAACTCACTGTGCGGCCTCCTGTTGCAGCCGGGTCGCCTCGGAAGGCGGAAGATCGGCCAACGTACGTGATCCCGCAAACTGCAAAGCGCGGATATAAGCCACCACAGCCCAGCGCTCGCGCACCGGCAGTTCGGCCTCGTAGGCCGCCATCAGGCCGTGGCCCCGGGTTGCCACATCAAAGATGTAACCCACCGGACGATCCCGAAAATCAATCAAGGACGGCGGCGGCTTGAGAGCCATCTGCGTCGCGACGATGCTGTCGCCATCGCCGAGCGGACCGTGGCAGGTTCCGCAGATGATATTGTAATGCTTGCGACCCAGCTTCATCAGCTTCTCGTCAACAGGAATCGGAACTGAGGTGACAAAGTGATCGTTGCCATCCGCGGCGCGTACCTTGCCAGCGGTGATGGCGGGCTTGAGGGTCAATCGTTCGCGTGGCACGGTTCCAGTCGGCGGCCGACGCATCGACATACCGTCAACGTAAAAGCTGCTCTTCTTGTAGGGATCGACGCGCGGCTGTCGCGCAGCCATCGGGTTGATGATGTCCTCATCGATACAGGCAGAAACTGAACCCAACCCCAACAGGGCGGCAAGCAGAAATCGAGCGTTCATCGTTCGACCTCCTCGATAACTTCGACCGCGGTGGCGCCGGTACTCTTCACCAACTCGGCCACCTGGGCCGAGTCGTCGGTCTTTGACAGTTCGACCGACAGGAAGAATCCGTCGACGGAGTTATCGACGAACTGATCCCATTGAAAGACAGGATGGTAGGGCTCGGGAAACCGCATCAGTGCGAGAACCCCAAAGAATGACGAACAGCCGCCTAGCAACACCGCGAGTTCGAAGGTAATGGGCAACCAGGCTGGCAACGCAAGGGCCGTACGGCCACCGACGTTGATCTCCCAGTCGTAAACGTTCATGTAATACATCATCGAGACTGCGGCGAAAATCCCTGCGATGGCGCCACCGAGAACGATGTAAGGAATTTTGGGGCGACCAATGCCAAGCGCCTCTTCCAGTCCGTGCAATGGATAGGGCGTATGCGTGTCGACCTTCTTGTGACCCTTCTCGCGAACTTCCGTCGTACCCTTCAGCAGGGTGTCGGGATCGGCGTACTGGGCCATGACGAAACGGCGCGGCTCGAAGTGATGCTCGCTCACTTGTCACCTCCGGAGGAAACCGCGTCCCGGTAGGCGCCTTCGGCGTGCCGTTCATGGTCAAGCTCGTGGCGCAATTCCTTAACTTCCATGGTGGAAACCGCGGGCAAGAATTTCAGGAACAGAAGGAACAGGGTTGAGAAGAGCCCAATCGATCCAATGAACACACCAAAGTCGACGGCGGTCGGGACGTAGTCACCCCACGAGCCGGGCAGGAAATCTTCCGAAAGCGAAGTCACAACGATGACGAAGCGCTCACACCACATGCCGACGTTGATGAGGATCGAAATGATCCAGGTGATGAGCATGTTGGTGCGGATCTTCTTCAACCAGAAGAGCTGCGGCACCACGATGTTGCAGACAACCATGCCCCAGAAGATCACCTTGAAGGGACCGTGCCAGCGGGTGTTGAAGAAGATCGATTGCTCGTACACGCTGCCGGAGTACCAGGCGATGAAGTGCTCCATCAGGTAGCCGTAGCCAACCATCATGCCGGTGGCGAGCATGACCTTGTTCATCGATTCGATGTGGCGGTCGGTGACAACGTGCGACAGGCCCAGGATTTTTCGTGCCGGCAGAAGCCAGGTCACGACCATGGCGAAACCGGAGAAGATGGCGCCTGCAACGAAGTAGGGCGGAAAGATGGTCGTGTGCCAGCCCGGAATCACCGATACTGCAAAGTCGAACGACACGATCGAGTGAACCGAGAGCACAAGCGGCGTCGACAGACCTGCGAGCAACAAATATGCCCACTTGTACTCGGCCCAGTGCCGACCCGAACCGCGCCAGCCCATCGCGAACAGACCGTAGATGAAGCGCTTGGTCTTGCTCTTGGCCGTGTCACGCAATGCGGCCAGGTCAGGGATGAGTCCCAGAAACCAGAACAACAACGAAATCGTGAAGTAGGTCGAGATGGCGAAAACGTCCCACAGCAGAGGGCTCTTGAAGTTCGGCCAGATGCCCTGAACGCTGGGGTAAGGCAAGAGCCAGTAGGCTGCAAACCAGGGACGGCCGGTGTGGAAAAGCGGAAACTGCAAGGCGCAGATAACCGCGAAGAGGGTCATCGCTTCGGCGAAGCGGTTGATCGAGGTACGCCACTTTTGCTGGAACAGCAGCAAGATGGCGGAGATCAACGTTCCGGCGTGACCGATACCAACCCACCAAACAAAGTTGATGATGTCGAACGCCCAACCGACCGGCTGGTTGTTACCCCAGGCACCAATGCCCTTGTAGAGTGTGTAGCCGATCGAGATGCCGAAAACGCCGAGTAGCGAAACCGCCACACCGAAGCACATCCACCAGCCCTTGCCCGCTCCGCGCAGGACGTGATCCAAAAGCGAATCGTTGAGCGAACGATCCGTAACGTTGCCCTCGATGAAGGGGCGAGGATCCAAAGGATCCGTGATGATCTTATCTACATCCGCCGCGGAAGACACTTTAGCCAAGCTCCGGGTTGGGGTTGCGAACGCGTGCGAGGAACACCGTCCGGGGGCGCGTGGCGATCTCGTGCAAGAGGTCGTATCGGCGTGGGCTGGCTTGTGCCTTGCTCACGGAAGAATCCTTGTCGTTGAGCGAGCCGAATTCGATGGCACCCGAGGGGCAGGTCTGCTGACAGGCGGTGACAATCTCTCCGTCGGCGATGGCCCGACCCTCGACGCGGGAGTCAATGCGCGCGCGCTCGATGCGCTGAACGCAGTAGGTACACTTTTCCATGATGCCTCGGCTGCGAACCGTGACATCGGGGTTGAAGGCCATGCCGCGGACTTCGGAGGGGTCGCCGGTGAAGTCGAGGAAGTTGAAGCGGCGCGCCTTGTAGGGGCAGTTGTTGCTGCAGTAACGGGTGCCGACGCAACGGTTATAAACCATCTCGTTCAGGCCTTCGTCGCTGTGGACGGTGGCGTTCACGGGGCAAACGTACTCGCAGGGCGCCGTCTCACAGTGCTGACAGGCGATGGGCTGGTGAACCACGCGCGAATCGTCGTACTGTTTGTTCTTATCTTCGCCGTAGTTCGGTGCGTCGGCGTAGTAGCGATCGATGCGAATCCAGTGCATCTCGCGGCCGATCTTGACCTGCTCACGGCCGACCGTTGCGATGTTGTTCTCAGATTGGCAGGCGATCACACAGGCGCCACAACCCGTGCACTTGTTGAGATCGATCGACATCGCCCACTTGTAAGCTTGCTTGCTGTAGTCGATCGGTGGGTGAATTTCCCACTGCTGGTCGCCACGCTCGCGGGCGAGGGTTTCCCGGAAATGGGAATGCGAGTCCATCGCCTCGGCAAGCGTTCCGACCTTGACCGGTTCGCGATCTTCATCGGACGCAGCGGTCTGCGAGATACCGAACGAATAGCCGTTCCCGATCTTCTCAACCGTAACACCGCGAACGAACCAGGGGGCAGCTGAAGAGCGCAGCGATCCGATGTTAAAGCCAACGCCGGCTGCGACCGATTCGGCACCCTGGCGTCCGTAACCGAGGAATATGCTGACCGATTCATCGGCAAGACCAGGTTGAACGAAGACCGGGCCGCGAACTTCTTTGCCACCGAGCGTAACATTCGCCCAATCGCCGGTCTTGAGGCCACCCATTCGGGCAGCCGTCGCTTGACCCACCACCACAGCGTTGTCCCAGGTGAACTTCGTGTGGGGATGAGGAAGCTCGTGCATCCAGGCGTTGTTGCCAAAGCGGCCATCGAGAATGCGCGGGTCGACCGTAAAGGCAAGTTCGACACCGGTCGCGTCGCCGACGCCACGGGCACCCAAAAGTTGCGCAATCGCAACACTGGCAACCACGGCATCCACCGCAACGTCGGTCACCGCGGGGGCAGCCGAACCATCAAGCACGCCCCGCGCGAGCCAGTGCTCCCACTGCAAATCGAAGCTGGAACCCGCAGGAACCGCGCCTTCCGCCGATGCACGTTTCTGCCAAAACTCTTTCAGGAGCGCGTAGGCACCCCGATCGCCGCGTTCAAGAAAGAGCGCGAGGATGTCCGCACTCGTCACCCGCGAGAAGAGCGGATCGATGAGCGGCTGAATCAGTGTGACGGTTCCGTCCACGCCTCTGGCATCGCCCCACGACTCAAGTGGGTGGGCGACCGGAATGTAGTTGGCAACAAACTTGGCAGTCTCGTCCGCGTAGAGACCTGCGTAGACAACGTTGCGAACCTTGGCAAGCTTGGCCGCAAAGTCCGCATCAGCGGGGGCGCTGTAGACCGGGTTGTTGCCCAGGATCACCAGTGTATCGACCTTGCCAGCGTCCATATCGGCGGCGAGAGCCACGATACCTTCGGGACCCGCGTTGGGATCGAGGCGGATGGGATCAAGGAGCTTGACCTGTGCGCCGACGTTACCAAGCGCGAAGTTGATGGCGTTGACAATCGCGTGAACAGCGGCCGGTTGACGGCGACCGGGAATCACCACCGACTTGCCGCGGTTGGCGGCGAGGTCGCGCGCGGCAACTTTGATCCACCTGTCATCCAGAGCCGCGTTGGGCTCGGCCATCGCCAGATCGGCAACCGCGCCGAGCACGTCGCGACCCAGAATACCCGCCAACTCGACGGCCAGACGCTGTGCGACGGCGACAATTTCCGAGCCACGCACACGCAGGCGATGATCCGCCACGCCACCGGTCACCGTGTAGAACGGTTCCGCGACGTAAAGACGGCTCATGTTGGAGCCGGGCTCGCGCGCATCGGCGAACTCGCGGTTCAAGCGAACCGACTCGACGCCGTCGTCGAGGAAATCGGCGTCAAGCGAAACAATTACCTTGGCCTGACGCAGGTCGTGGTGGACTTCGAGTGGTCGACCAAACGAGGCCTGCGCGCCCGCAACCGAACCGTCTGCGATCGACGAGTAAGTGACAAAGCGCGTGTTGGGGTACTTCTGTTGGATGCGGGCACGAAGCTCGCCGATGAAGGGCGAGGTCTCAGGCTCGACGAGGAAGCGCAAGCCAGCACCGCCCTGGGGGGCCAATGCGTCTGCGCGGGCGGCGATAAATCCAGCGGCCGTTTTCCAGATTGCAGGGGCGCCGTCGATGCGCAACTGACCATTTCGGTCGGTGTCGTAGAGGCCCAACAGGTAAGCTTGGTCTCGTGCGGAGGCCCTACCCTTGCTGTCTGGGTGATCCGGATTGCCTTCAATCTTTGTGGGACGACCCGAGTGGCTTTCGACGAGGACGCCGAATCCGTAACCTTCGTGAGAAATCGCGGTAGCGAAGTTCAAGGCGTTGCCCGGGGTGACCTCGGGTGGGCGGCGAACGAAGGGCACGATCGCCTGGCGAGGCTTGGTGCACGCCGTGACAGCGCCTGTCATCGCAATGCCAGTGCCGACCAACTGGACGAAGCCGCGACGGGAAACCGCCTTGGGATCCGCTTGCCCAAGAATGGTGAGGCGGGTGGGCTGACGACCCTGGCCGCTCTCGGTTTCGGTCGATGATGATTCGCGCGATTGGCTCATTCGACTACCGATGGCAGGTGGTGCAGGAGGTGCGGGTGTGTACATCGTTGTCCTTCACCATTTTTTTGGCAAAAGCTTGGGGATCCAGCGCGGCATGGGGAGACTCGCCGAGGGACTCGCCGTGGGACTCGCCGTGGGCACTCGCTACCGGCGCCTTCCATTCCATGTTTGTCACTTCTTCTACAGGACGCAGGCTTGGCCCCGGGTTGCGATGGCATTCCAGACAGAAAGCCATGGTAAGCGTCTTGGCTTTGTCGACCGCCGCCATGGTGTCCACGCGGCCGTGGCAAGACACGCAGCCGACGCCCTTGTTGACATGGATGGCATGATTGAAGAAAACGAAGTCAGGAACGTCGTTTACCTTTGTCCAAACGATCGGCTTGTCCTCGATGAAGCTCTGACGAACCTTCTCGAGCATCGGACTGCCGTTCCAGATTTGCGAGTGGCAGTTCATACAGAGTTGCGTTGACGGAATCCCTGCAAAGGGCGACGTCTCAACGGTCTGGTGGCAAAACCGACAATCGATGCCTTCGTCACGCGTGTGGTGACGATGGTCGAACTGGATGGGCTGTTCCACCGGATCCTGCATGCCACGGGCGAGCGGCGTTCGGACGTAAATCAGGATTGCTGATACGGCTCCGAGCGCGCCGAGGCCACCGACAACGAGTGACAAGCGGGCTAGATAATTGTGCTTCGGCCTAAAAATGAGGGGCATCGACGCTGGGGCCGATATAGTCCGCGCGCGGCAAGCGCGTCAAGCCTTATCTGTGTTTATCCAATGGAAACGTTCCTACGACTCTGAGTTACCACTCTGCATGCAATCCAATCGATGGCAGCAGGATCCGAAAACTGCGTTCGTCGCGCGAGCCATCGTTGCGGATCTTCAGGTCAAAAACCTGACGGGTCAGGGTGGTGTTGATGAATTCCAGGTAGAGATCCAGGATGAATTTGTCGAAAATCCATCGTCGATCGAAGCGAACATCGACCTGGTAGAAGGCAGGCAGCCGTTGGTAGGTGACGGCCTGGCGATCATTGCCCTGAGATCCTTGATCGAATACCGGATAGAGACGGCCGGTATTGTAATGGAACCGGCTTCCGAACTGGTAGCCGCCTCCGATCCGGTAGCTGCCGACGAGGTTAAGTACGTGCCGCTGGTCGAAGTCGGAAGTAGCTCGATGGTTGAGCGGAGGCAGGGTGCGTTCGCTCTTGGATAAAGTGTAAGCAAGCCAACCATGCAGACGATGACGAACGGGTCGACGCAGCATCACTTCGGCGCCGTAGCTGCGCGCCGGCCGCAGCTCGAGGAGCGAGGTCTGCACGTCATAGTTAAAAATGCTCGCAAGATCAGTCACATCCATTCGCTGGATGAAGCCCGTGAGCTGAGCTGTCGCGTGCTCTCCCACATCGGACTCGACGCCCACGGACGCCGCCTTTGAGCGCTGAATGCCGAGGCTCGACAGGCCGAAGTTCTCAAAACCGGGAACCGAGACCGGGAGGCTCGGCATCTGCGCGAACATACCGGCGTTGCCCTTCAGATAGATCCCGTCGGCCAGCCTCAATCGCAAGTTCAGCCGGGGACTGGGTTCGATCTTGTGCGTCCCCTCTTGGACAAAGAGATCGCCGCGTGCACCGAGCGACACCAGCAGGCGTTGGCTGGGCTCGTAGGTGAGCGCTGCATAAAGCCCGGACATGATCGCCGTTCGGTCTCGGAGGATGTCCTGTTCGCCCAGCAAGACGTCGACCTTGCTCGGATCGAGCCGCTGAACCTCGGTATCTCCGCCCAATTCAATGCTGGTGGTCTCTCCCAGCCCGTGGCTGTAGTTGAGACGTCCGAGCGCAAGGTGCGAGGACACCGCTACCGGCAAGTTGTTGACGGACGGGATGAAGCTCTGCGATTGGTCCCGCCCGTAAAGTAAAGCCGATTGCAAGCGTCCGCCGCCAACCATTCCGTTCCAGCCTAGGTTCACGCGATGGAATTTTAAACGAACCGAAATCGGATCCACGGGCTTGGTGGGAGTCGACTTGCGCTCGAGCACATCCCCCGAACCGTAAGCGAACAGTGTCAAACGCCCCGGTCCAATGCGGTGCTCAATGCGGGACTGGTAGTCCCAGTACCCCATCGTGAAATCGGGTGAGAGCTTCGATAGCAGATAGGCGGTGTACGAAAACCGGCCAGCCAGCGATACCGTCGTACGGTTCTCGTTGAAGGGCACAACGACAATGCCGCCGGCGTCGAAGAGGCGCAAATCGGCCGATGCATGAACCCTGTCGGCACGAGGTGTACGGGTTTGAGCAGACACGACGCCCGAAACGTACCGGCCAAAACGCGCCGGGTAGCCACCAGGATAGAAATCCACCGACTCAATGAAATACGGATGGATGACCGAGGGACCGAGGGCCAGGTGAAAGAGCGCCGGCAACCGAACACCGTCCAGGAAAAAGCCGGTATTACCTGGATTCGCACCACGGACAGTGTAGAGAGCTGCGGGCCATACGACCTGCGAAACACCGGGCAACGACTCGATGACGCGCAACGGATCGCCAAGCGAGCCCGGCGTTCGGGTCAACTCTTCCTCGCGCAAGGCAATGCGTTCGGCTTGCTTCTCCGGGGCGACAATGACCGTTTCGTAACTTTGCCCGGTCTGGCGGGGCGTTAACCGTATGACAAGTTCACGGCGATCGGTCGCGTCGACGACGACGAAAACATCTTCGGTTTGAAAGCCCGGCTGCTGTACCTGGACGCGCTGCCGACCCGGGGGCAAGGCGATTTCAAATGCGCCGGTTCGATCGGTTTCACCGATCTGTTGTTTGCCGAAAAACAACGCGGCTCCGTCCTGCGGGGCGCGCGTGCCGCGAGCCAAGATTCGGCCTCGCACGGCAATCGCCATCGGTGCAGCGCGTGCGATGGGAACCTCGGGCGTGGAAATGGGCGGCACGACCGCCGGCGGTGCAAACGCAGGGACGGGAGGAACCGGTGCAGGCACGGGGGCCGGTATCGGTGCGACGTTTTCGACGCGATTGTCCTCCAACTCGATGTCGGGACTGGCAGGTTCGACTTGCAAGAGACAGCCCGCGAATCGCAGGGCGAGCCAGATAGTCACGGCATTGCCTCACCAACGACTGCCACATTTCGTGGCACAATCCAAACACCATCCTCGTCGGTGGGCGCACGGTTTCGAAAGTAGTACACGATCTGACTGACCCCGTTGAGTTCCATCTCGACAAAGTTGTCGACGCGCGGAGCGATGAGCCGTTCGACGCCCGTTCGTAAGTTGCGGTCGACCAGATCGCCAACAAGATCTTGCAACGACGTGCGAATGATTCCGAACAGCGTATTCGGAGTCACCGAAACATCGCGAATGCCTTCGGCCTTCCGTTCCACCAAGTGGCTATCCAGATCGGCGAAGTACAAATCCGAGGCCGACTGGCCGAAACGGGCCCAGAACACCAACAAATCGCGATCGTCCTCCGTCGCTTCGGTCCCGCGATCATCCCGCGCCTCGAAAAATTTGTAAACATCGCCCGCCTTGGTACCGCTCGGTGTCAGCTCGACAGGCGTCGTGGCAAAATCGCCATCCACCAACATCACGTGACCCTCTCGCTGCGGATCACCGGGGATGGGATCGACGTAGAGGAATTGACGACCCTCTCGAATAAAGCGCGGCGTGATGGGACGAATGGGCAAGACCCGGAGTCGCTGCGCCTCGGGTGCCTCGGGATCATGAACTGCGACGTTGCCCCGGCTGTCGAGCAACAGTTCCGTATTCGCGCCTGGCCGCGGAATACGCCCGACGACATCGACCATACCCGGCGGCATCTGTAGCACATTCAGGGAGCCGTTTACGGGATTGAATTCGGAAAGGCGGGCCGGGATTCCGCCGCCGGCACCCTCGGAATAAATAAAGGCACCATTTGAATAACCAAGCCAGCAACAGATCCGTTCGCCGGGAACCCGCACTTCGGAAAGGGTCCGGAGATCTAGCAAGGTATTGGTGGGCTGTTTCCCTTCGGGCACAACCAAAGCAACCCAGTCTCCGAAACGCTGAAAACGTGACACGTTTGAACGAATCGGCTCCGGAACGCCGTCGATCCCCCGCTGGCGATACAGCACCCGATTCGGGCCTGCCATGAAATAGATCTCCCCGTTTCCGTAGAACTGAGGCGAACCGATGATCCCGTCGAAAATACGATGCTGACCCTTGTCGTCTCGCAGCACGAACTGCGTTTGCAGTTGTTCGGGCGTGGTGGGAAGCACGATGGGTCGCTGAAACCAGATCCAGTCGGTGAAAGGCTCCGGCAATCTGACACCGTAACCTGAAACGTTCTCGATCGACTCCAACACCTGGCCGTTCAAATTGAATCGCGTCAAACGCCCACTGTACGATGTGGTGTTGCCGACCTGTACCGCGCGCTCGTTCACCACTGCCCAGTACGTATTTCCGCCCATCGCGACCATCGGGAACGAGGGCGAATCAGAACGCTCCCGCAGAACACTCCGCGCTGACGATGAGCCATCGATGGGAATCACGTATAGGTCAAGCGTACCGCCCTTCCCTTTCAGGGGTAGCGCCGTACGACGTTCGAGGCGAAGGTACTGTTTTCCGTCCACCACGGTCGCACTGAGGTTCTCGATGTGTTGGCCCTTCACCAGCTGACGCCCCGGTGGTGTTTGTTCGTCGGGCAGACATCCCAAGGCGGACAGCGCACACAGGAGCGCCACGCCGGCGAATGCAGCGCCGGGTGGGGTCCGCGGCCTCAAAGACAGCCGCGCGTGCGATTCAAGGTGCGATCGCCTCGCTCTCGACATCGATGAGTTCCGGAAAGCGTTTTTGAATGACCTGTAGCACAGCGTCTTCGACCTCACCTATCGTGAGCAAGTGTTCGATATCCGAAACAAGCGTTTGTGCCTCAAGGATCGTCGTCTGCCGAATCACCGATTTTACAAGCGGTATTTGGCGGGGTGCCATTGAAAGATCGCGCAGACCAAGTCCCAGCAAAACCCAGGTCAAGGTCGGATCCCCCGCCATATCGCCACACATCGCGAGCGGCTTGTTCTTGCTGCGGCAGGCATCCACGATGCCACGAATGCTGCGCAAGATCGCCGGATGCAGGGGCTGGTAGAGGTACCCGACATATTCGTCCTGGCGATCCGCCGCGAGGGTGTACTGAATCAGATCGTTGGTTCCGATTGTGAGAAAATCACACTCGTCGGCGATGAGATCGGTAATCAACGCAGCGCTTGGTGTTTCGATCATGGTTCCGATCGGAACGTCGGCCTTGTGCGGGATTCCTTCTTTCTTGAGGTCGGCACACACTTCCTCGCAGATGGCACGCGCCGTTCGCAGCTCATTCACGCCCGAGATAAGCGGGAACAGGATCCGCAGCGGACCATCCACCGCAGCCCGAAACAGTGCGCGCAACTGGGTCCTGAAAATGTCGCGATACACGAGCGAGAAGCGAATCGAGCGCAATCCCATCGCCGGATTGACAGAGCCCGGGAAACGCATGGATTGAGGCAATTTATCGCCACCGAGATCCAGCGTTCGGAACGTCGCCATCCGACCGGCGAGCGTAAGCATCGCCGAACGGGCATGATCGTATTGTTCTTCCTCGGTCGGCAAGACCTCGCGATCGAGATACAAAAATTCGGTGCGAAACAGACCAACCGAGCTCGCCCCGAGTTCGATGGCGGAAGGAACCTCCTGAAGCAACTCGATGTTGGCGGCGAGATCCACGCGCACACCGTCGGCGGTTTCCGAGCGCTTGCCGCGCAACGAAGACAGCGAGTGATCGCGTTTCAGCGCGCGGGCCGAACGGGATTCGTAGTGCGCAAGGGCCTCGGCATCGGGATTGAGAATGATCTCACCACGGCTGCCATCGACGATGATCCGCATGCCGGATCGGGTCTCGTCCGCGATGCCTCGAACGCCGACCACGAGAGGCAGTCCGAGCGCGCGGGCGACAACAGCGGAATGCGAAGTCTTGCCACCACTTTCTGTGACGAAACCACGAACACCCAGTCGTCCAAGCTGCGTCATGTCAGCGGGAGAGAGATCGTGTGCGTACACGATCGAACCCGGCGGGATCTCGTTTGAACCCGACACGTCTGTCTCTTGCAGGCTGCGTAACAGGCGTTCACCGACGGCCTCGACGTCACTGCCGCGTTCGCGGAAGTACGGATCGGTGATGCGATCAAACACGGCGCGAATGCGGTCAAGTGCGATGCGCACGGCCCATTCCGCCGCGAAGAGATCCTCGCGGATCATGCGCCGTGCCTCGTCGACGAGGTGAGGATCCGAAAGCATCAAACGATGCGCCTCCAGAATCTGGTAGCTCTGGTGAGAGGCGCCTTCTTCATCTGCGATCTGCTGCTGAACCCGCTGGAGTTGTGATTCCGATTGCGCAACTGCGTTCGAGAGACGGACCAATTCCTGCTCGATCTCGTCACGCGTGATGTGGCGTTCGTGGACGTCGATGCGCCAACCGAATAAATGGGCAGAACCCAGGCCCACGCCCGGTGCCGCGGCAATGCCGTTAAGCTTTCGCATCATCACCGCGCAGCACCTGGCTCGTCCGGCTCAACCCCTTCGTCAAAACCTCGGTCCACCAGCGCAAAGAGCGCATCAACCGCGGCCTGCGCATCCGGGCCGCGTGCGACCAGTTCGATCTGGGTTCCCAGTGCCGCAACCAGCGTCAAGAGGCCCATGATGCTTTTGCCATTCACTTCCTCGTCGTCTTTGCGTACGAAGACCTCGGCCTCAAACGGTGCAGCGGCCTGAACGAACTTGACCGCAGCGCGGGCGTGCATCCCCAGCCGATTTCGAATGCGGGCAATTCGTGTTACGGATAGTTGTTCATCAGACATGGCTATCGTGGTCCTCCGGTAAAAACGCGACCGGTGAGTTCCGATCCCAGACGAATTGATCGGCGACCAATGTCGCGCAAGATTTCCGCGATCTCGGAAGGCGTCAGGCCGCATCGATCGACCGTCGACATCTTGATCAGCATCGGAAGGTTCACGCCGCACAACACCTCGGCCGGACGGACACCGTCCAACATGGTCATGGCAGCCCGAAACGGTGTCGAACCATGAACATCCACCAGGATGAGCACGCCGACGCCGCTGTCCGCACGGTCACAGGCTTCAGAAATGCGGGCGGACAATTGCTCGCGCGTTTGGTCCATGCCACAGCTAACCGCTTCCAGTTTCTCGAGCTTTCCCAAAATCGCTTCCGCGGCGCCACAAAGGCACGTTGCAGCGCCTTCGTGGGTGACGACCACCACGCCGACAATCGGGCGGTTGGAATCGGGACGGGCCATGGATGCAGTCTACACTAGGACTTGCCAAGATCGCGGTGCCGTACCGAGACGTTGCCCAGATGGTTGATCCGACGCGCCATCTCTTCGGCCATCGCGACCGACCGATGTCGGCCACCGGTGCATCCAATGGCAACCGTCGCATAAGCCTTGCCCTCGCGTCCGAATCCCTGAATCGACAGTTCAAGCAAGCGCCCGGCGCGATCGAGAAAATTTTTGGCCTCGTCGCTCGCGAGCACGAAATCTCGCACGGGCGCCTCCTGGCCTGTCCCCGCCGACAGGGCCTCGATAAAGTAGGGATTCGGAAGGAAGCGCACGTCGAGGACCATGTCCGACTCGGCGGGCAGGCCATACTTGAAACCGAAGGACAGGATGGTGATTCCGAGCCGATCCGACGAGCGTCCGTATTTCTCGAGGACCATGGCGCGCAGGTTGTGAACCGACAAATGTCCCGTGTCGACGACCGAGGTTGCGGATATGCGCAGCTCGGTCAGACGCCGTCGCTCATCCTCCACATCCGAACGCACGTTGACTCCGGCCAGCGGATGCCGACGCCGCGTTTCCGAAAAGCGCCGAATCAGGATGTCATCGGGTGCATCCAGGTAGAGAACCTCGATATCATGGCCCGCGTCCGCCATCCCCTTGAGCGTCACCGAAGCGTTTTCGAGAAACTCACCGCTGCGGGTGTCGACGATGATCGCCGCCTGACGAATACCCGACTGCAAGACCAGCAACTCGATAAACCGCGGCAATAGCGGCATCGGGAGGTTGTCGGCACAGTAAAAATCGAGATCCTCGAGCGCTTTCAGCGCCGTCGTTTTTCCCGCGCCGGCAAGCCCCGTCACCACGACCAGTTTCATGACTATTCCACCTCATCCCGGCGAGGTCGAGCGATGCCGGCGGCCGCCGTTTCCATCGCCTGATCGAGCCGCTGTTGAAACTCCAGCGCCGAGTGGTGTCCCTGAACCTGCAACAAGCGGTTGCGGGCCGCGACTTCGATGAGAACGCTGACGTTTCGGCCCGGGCTAACCGGCAGTTTCAACATCGGAACGGGCACCTCCAGAATGGGGAACGCCATATCTTCGATCCCCAGTCGATCGTGCATGTCCGCTTCTTGCCAGGCGACGAGTTCCACGACGAGTTCGATCTTTTTTTCGTCGCGCACGGCCGCAACACCAAACAGATCTTTGATGTTGATGATGCCCAGACCGCGAACCTCCATGTGATGCTTGATGAGTTCCGAAGGCCATCCCAGCAAGATGTCGGTGCCAACGCGACGCACCTCCACGAGATCATCGGCAACCAGACGATGACCCCTCATGATCAACTCCAGCGCCGCTTCGGACTTGCCGACACCACTTTTGCCGAGCAACAGGATCCCAACCCCCAGAACATCCACCAAGACGGCGTGCAGGCTGACGGTCGGCGCAAGCGAATGTTCCAGAAACGCTTGCAGCTCTTCGATCAACTGCGAAGAAACGAGCGGCGTCCGCAAAAGGGCAACGTTTGCAGCGTCGGCAGCTTCAAGCAGCTCTTGCGGCACATCGAGTCCCTTCGTGACAACGATGCAGGCAGGCTCAAGGGCGATGAGGGTTTCGATGCCGTGGCGCGCATCGTCGATCGGAAGCGTGGCGAGATAGGAGATCTCGGTCGCGCCCAGGATCTGAACCCGCTCCGGGTGGATCTGGCGCGCGAAGCCTGCGAGGGCGAGACCCGGTTTTTGAACACGGTTCGCGGTGACGGGCCGAGTTAACCCGCGCTCGCCTGCCAGCAATACCAGACGGAGGGCGGATTGCTCGCTCAGCAACGAGCGAACGGTGAGAACGGGACGACGGCCTGCAGGAACCTTCACGCCCGTCATTCTAGTAGAACTAGAACTTGGCGTCTTCTTCGCAAAGCAAATCGAACATCGCCCGCGCATCGGGAGCCTCGATGAGCCGCTGCCGCAACAGGGAATCCCGGAACAGGCGAGACAGCCGAGCCAGCGCCTTCAGGTGGCTACCCGTCGAGGTCGTGGGTGCAACCAACATGAAGACAAGATGGGTGGGCTTGCCATCAATCGAGTCGAACTCAAGGCCGCCAACCGAGCGCCCCAGTGCTCCGATGAGTTTGGGCAAGGCATCGATCTTCCCGTGGGGAATCGCGATGCCATCGCCGATGGCGGTCGAGGCCAAAAGCTCTCGCTCCTCAAGCACTTTTTTGAGCGGAGCCACTTCCAAGCCCGGATTGCCCCTGGCGAGGTGCCGCGCCATCTCTTCGAGGACACTGACCTTGGATCCGGAACGCAGATCTCCGATGACCATATCTGGCCGAAGGAAATCGACGACCCTCATGGGGGCTGTGCCTGGCGATGGAATTGCGACAGTCAATGGACGTCCCCGTATTGCTAGGTATCGGCCGAATTCTCCGAAACTTTGGCCCCGGTATCCAAAAGGCCGTAGTGGCCGTCCTGCCGTCGATACGTCACGGTGATCGTGCCTGTTTCGGCGTTGGTAAAGACGAGAAAGTTGTTCTCTAGTAGGTTGAGCTGCATCACCGCGTCGTCAACCCTGAGGGTTCTCACCCTGAAGGTCTGCTCGCGGATGACATCCAACTTCGGGGGCAGAGGCGAAGCCACCTTGGCTGCTTTGGCGATCTCTTTTTTGCCTCCCTTTTCCACCTTGGTGGCCTTCGCCCCCTTGGCGGCAAGCTTCACCCGGCGGGGCTCCAGGCCTTCGGCATGCAACACGTTGTCGCTGACCGAAAAACTTGGTCCTTTGTGGGGCTTGTGGTCGCGAATCTTGTCTTTCCAGCGTCGAACCTGCCGCTCGATGCGAGAGCTCGCCAGGTCGATGGAGGAGTACATGTCCTCGGTCGATTCGTGGGCCTGCAAAACGAGGCCATTCGGCAGGGTGATGGACAATTCGACGGCGTGCTGATGCTCGTTTTCAACCGAAAACACCGCATGCGAGGCGATCGGATCTCGGCGGAAGTACTTCAGCAGTTTGCTCAGGCGTTCAATCGCGTAGTCACGAACAGCCTGCGACGTCTCCATGTGACGAAACGTAGTAGCGATTTGCACGGTATCTCTGTCCTCCGAGTCTTGCGGGGTGTTTAGGATAGTCGCGAAGGATTTTCCAGCCTATTTACTAGAAAACGACCTTTCGCCTGGAACTGGGCAGGATTCGAAGCTGCTCGCGATATTTCGCAACCGTTCGACGGGCGATCTCAATGTTTTGTTCCGCGAGTAACTCGACGAGTTTCTGATCGGAATGGGGATGTCGGACGTCTTCGGCACCAACGAGTTGTCTGATCTTCAACTTGACGGCCTCGGAGGCGAGGTCGTCGCCATCCGAGCGGGAGATGCCAGAGTTGAAGAAGTACTTCAGCTCAAAAATTCCTTGCTGGGTGTGCACGTACTTGTTCGTCGTCACCCGTGAGACGGTGGACTCGTGCATGCCGATATCATCTGCGACGTCGCGCAAAATCAGGGGTCGCAGGTGGGCCGCACCCCGCTCGAAAAACTCTTTCTGAAACTTCAAAATCGATTCTGTGACACGAACGATCGTGCGCTGACGCTGCTGAATCGAGCGGATCAACCATTGCGCCGAGCGGAGACGCTCCTGGATGTAGTCCTTTGCGTTGTCGCCGGCTGCGAGGGCCGCCCGGTAAAAATCCGAGATTTTCAACTTGGGAAGACCATCGTCGTTGGCGACGACGAAATACTGTTCCCCGATCTTGTAGATATAAACATCCGGCGTGACGTACGTCGGTTCGTCGTCGGTGTAAACGCTGCCCGGTTTCGGATCGAGGCCCTTAATCACCTTGGCCGCTTCGTAGATCTCGTCAAGCGGCTGGTTGAGGTCGCGGGCAATGAGCGCGTAGTTCTGGCGTTCCATGTTGCCGAGATGTTTCTCGATGATGGCCACGACGATCTCGTCATCGGCTTCCAAGTGCCGGGCCTGTATCAACAAACATTCGCGAAGGTCTCGCGCACCGACACCGGGAGGGTCGAGTATCTGCACCAGCTTGAGAACGTTCTCGGCTTCCTCGACCGAACACTCGGCCTCTTCCGCCACGTCCTCGAGCGGAATGTCCAGGTAGCCATCGGGGGTGAGGTTGCCAATCAGAAGGAGCGCGATCCCCGCCTGATTCTCGGTAAACCGGCTGGACAGCTTCAGCTGCCATTCGAGATGGCCAAAGAGCGACGTGCCGCGGGTGAGGTTTGCCTCGAGTGAGGGCATGTCATCGCTCGACAAGGGTCGGTTACCCGGCATGGGCGCCGCCATGGCCTGATTCGCGAGGTAGCTCTCCCAGTCGAATTCGCGAACCGCCTCGCCGGAGGTGTCGTCCGCCTGAACCTGACCACCACCTTCGGGTCTATCGGTGGCCGTCTCGGACCCGTGCAAATCGGTCTCGCCGACCCGTTCGGCCTCGTATTCCGCCGCGTCAGCCCGCTCCTGCACACCACCCTCGACCTTGCGATTATCTGGCTGTATTTCCAGTGAATCCTCGAGAACTGGGTTCTCAAGGAGTTCGTCGCGCACCATATCAACGAGCTCGATGCGAGACAGTTGAAGCAGCTTGATCGCCTGCTGCAACTGGGGCGTCATGACCAGTTGTTGGCTCAGGCGGAGCTGTTGTTTTATGTCCATTCCCATGGGGATATCGCGCGAAAATCAAGCTAACATCTTGGATAGCTTCGGGTAAAGCCTCAAAGACGATACTTGGTACAAGTATTGCAAACACTCGACTTGCAGATCGGAAAATTTATGGCTTCCAGCGTTTTTAGTTCTCCCATCGGCTGGCTCCGCGTGAGCTGCACCGCCCGGGGGATCTCGGGCCTCAGCATTCAGAAGAAACGGCCACCCGACGATCCCACCGCCGCCTCGCCGCGCGAAGTGGCCCTGCTGTCGGCCGCCGAACACTGGCTGGCCGGTTTTTTCGCCACGGGCGCCGATATGGATTCCCTGCCCTCCTTCGACGCGGCCGGCACCGAGTTCCAAAAGACGGTGTGGAACCTTCTGTGTCAGATCGAGCGCGGCAGTACCAAAACCTACAGCGAAATCGCCGCCCTTGCGGGCCGGCCGGGCGCGAGTCGAGCCGTCGGCTCCGCCTGCGGCGCGAACCCCCTATTGCTCATGGTTCCCTGTCACCGCGTGCTGGGGGCGGGCGGACGGCTGGGAGGATTTTCTGCCGGACTCGACCGCAAACAGTGGCTGCTAACCCACGAGGGCGTTCCCTTCCAAGCGTAATACAAACGACGCACAGGTGCCCTCCATCAGGCGGACGCTGCAGTTTCGGGTGTGGTCGAAGCGGACTTGGCCAACTCGGCTGCCCGCTTGCGCTGACTCGCCAGTGCGGCGCCCACGAAGTCCCGGAAGATCGGCTGTGGTTGCAAAGGACGCGACTTGAATTCCGGGTGGAACTGGCATGCCACAAAAAACGGGTGATCGGCGAGCTCGATCATCTCAACCAGGTTGCCGTCGGGTGAAGCGCCGGAAATGATCATGCCGTGTTTTTCGAGGGTCTCTCGATAGGCGTTGTTCACTTCATAGCGGTGACGGTGGCGCTCGGAGATGTGTTCGGTACCGTAGGCGCGGGCAGCCAGCGTGCCGGGTTTGAGCGTGCAGGGATACGCACCGAGCCGCATCGTCGCACCCTTGTCGATCGATTCACTTTGATTGGGCAGGAAGTCGATGACCTTGTGCGGGGTCGCCGGATTGAACTCGGTCGAGTTTGCATCGACGAGTCCTGCCACGTTGCGGGCGAATTCGATCACCGCGATTTGCATGCCGAGACAAATGCCGAAGTAGGCAACTTTCTTCTCGCGCGCGTATCGGGCAGCAGAAATCTTGCCTTCGGTACCGCGGGTGCCGAATCCAGGCGCCACCAGTATCCCGTCGACGTCGGCGAGCAGCGCTTCGGCGCCCTTCTGCTCGACCTCTTCGGCATCCACGTAGTGGAGTTTCACGCGGCAACCCTGCGCCATCCCCGCGTGGATGAACGATTCATTCAAACTCTTGTAGGACTCAAGCAGCTCGACGTATTTGCCCACGAAGGCAATGTTGACCTCGTGCTTCGCGTTCCGGTGACGATCGACCACCTTTTCCCAGCCCGAGACATCCGGCGAGCGCGACCAGATGTTGAGCAGCTCGGCGATCTTGTCGTCGACACCCTCTTCGTGCATCCGGATCGGCACCTCGTAGATCGACTTCACGTCTTCTGCAGAAAACACAGCATCGGTTGCCACGTTGGTGAAAAGTGCGATCTTCTTTTTCACACCCGCTTCAATGGGCTTTTCGCTGCGACACAACAAGATGTCGGGCTGGATGCCGATCTCGCGCATCTTCATGACGGAGTGCTGGGTGGGTTTGGTCTTGAGCTCGCCCGCAGCCTGAATGTAGGGAACCAGCGTCACGTGGACCGAGATTGCATTCTGGGGACCCACGTCGAATTTCAGCTGGCGAATGGCCTCGAAGAAAGGCAGCGATTCGATGTCGCCGACGGTTCCGCCAATTTCGACGATCAAGACGTCGTAACCCTGGGCACACTGCACGATGCGCGATTTGATTTCGTCCGTGACGTGCGGAATGACCTGCACGGTTCCGCCGAGATACTCACCGCGGCGCTCTTTCTGGATGACGGTTTGGTAGATCGAACCAGATGTCGCGTTGTTGAGGCGAGTCATCCGTTGGTTGATGAATCGCTCGTAGTGCCCGAGATCGAGATCCGTCTCGGCGCCGTCGTCGGTGACGAACACCTCACCGTGCTGGGTCGGGTTCATCGTGCCCGGATCGACGTTGAGATACGGATCCAGTTTCTGGATGGTGATCTTCAGACCGCGCGATTCCAGCAACGACCCGATCGAGGCGGCCGCCAAGCCTTTGCCAAGCGACGATACAACGCCGCCCGAGATGAAAATGTACTTCGTCTGTTTCTTGGCTGACCCGCGTGGCTTACCCATCAGACAGACCTCCCACAGCAGCGCCGTGCCAGGTCGTGATCATACATTGCCCGAGTGATTCGTAGAACGTTGTCCAACTCGGGACGCCATTCTTGGGCACCAGCACGCCGCAAGTCAATGGAGAAGGTATGGTTTTCTTTCAGCCCCGCCTTTAAACACCTTGGACTGAAATTCGCCGCGCCAAGACGCGCCGCCCAAAGGAGTATGCAGGGTATCAAACTTCTCATGACGCGTTCGTGACAAATTGCTACAGGCGAAGATATGGCTCACCTTGACTTACTTTTTTCACTCCCTTAAACAGAGATCGTTTTGCCGCAGCGTCATCTCGGTTTCCAGGCTTTGATTCTCGCCTCCGGGAGCGCCACAAACAAGGAGCGATGCCGATGTTGAAGCGCGCCGGATTCTGGTCTTTTTTTGGCTGGTCTTTCCTCGGATTGATCGCCTCTATGGGGTTGGCAATGCCAACCGCGAACGCTGCCGACAAGAAAATTGTTGTTGAGGGATTCGAAGGGACCCAGTCCGACAAGCTTCGCGATCTCGTGAAGAAGGCGCTCAAGGGCGTCGATGGCGTAAGCGTCATCAGCGACCAAAAGCTCGCCTCGACCGAGGCGGATCTCGGTTTGATGCAAGCCTCGGATCAGTACGAGGAAGTCGCCAAGAAACTGGGCGCAGCGGGCTTCATCAAGGGCAAGGTGAGCGGCAAAAAGAAGCTGACAGCCACGGTCACCCTCAACGATGCCACCGGTAAAAAGGTTGGTGACGAGTCGTTCAAGGGTGCCAACGCCAAGGCGTTGTTGAACGACGCTGAAAACGGCTTGCCCGCCGCATTGACCGCCTTGCTCGCAAAAGTTGGTGGCGGCATCGCAGCGGCACCTGCCGACAAGCCCAAGGTTGCTGCAAAGAAAGATGCGCCTCCAGTCAAAGCCGCTGCAGCCGAAGAAAAGCCAGCCGAAGAAAAGCCAGCCGAAGAAACAGTGGCCGCCGAGGAGCCATCCGCCGCGGTTGAGGAGACGGCTGAAGAAAGCACGGGATCGGATGATTCAGGGGGCGGGTGGACGGGTCTCGATGTGACGGCTGGCGCTTTGGTCTACAACCGGGTGTTCGAGTACAACAACCTTCAACCGCGAACGGGTGGCCTTCAGGGGTACAAGCTCGATGCAGGTCCCGCAATTGCGTTGGCCGCGGAATACTATTTCCACCCGAACGTCGGCGTGGCGGCAGGCGGTGACTTCACCGTCGCGGTTTCGTCGGAAGACGGCAAGGGCAATACCTTCACTACCGCATCCATGCAGTGGTACGCAGGCGCCAAGGGAAAATACAACATGGATGACCTTGAGCTGAACCTGTTGGCCGCGTACAGCGAACATAGCTTCAGCGTCGATCCACCAGGACCGACCGGCACCAAAGGAAGCGGTGTCTCACCGGTTCGTTACTCCCATGTTCGAGCACTCGCTGGCTTGCGCTACGATTTGGGCGCCTTTGCGGTCACAGCCGGTGCCGGTTACCTGCATGTTCTCAGCGCCGGAAAAGACGACCTACTCGTCGACTTCCCGAACGCAACGGCCAAGGGTACCGAAGGCAATGTGGGTGTTGCCGTTCCCCTTCCGTGGGGCGGCCTTGAGGGTCGTGTTGCTTTGAATGCCCGCCAGTACGGGTTGGATTTCTTGCCGACGAAGTCTGGCCAGGCCGACGTGGCTGGCGGTGCGAAGGATCGCTACATCGGCGTGAACATCGGCGTCGGCTACCGCATGAAGAACTAGTCACGGTCGAACAGGAACGCCAGCGCAAACAGGAGTGTGTGGCGTCGATAGTCGACGGGTCCGCCAGCAAGTTCGTTGGTGTAGAAAACGTAGCGCACAATCCCCTCGAAGTGTTCGTCGAGGGATCGGGTTAGTTCTGCACGAATCGTATTGCGACTTTCTTCTTCGATGCTCGCGCGCGGCTGCGCCGTCACCGGATCGCGCGCCAGCGGCACGGGATCGGAATAGCGCGTGAACAACAACTCAGCCCGTAGCGTGAGGGTCAGCTCCCACGGCAACGACAAGCCAGCGTTGGCATGGGCGGCAAGCCGGACGAGGCCGTTTCCGAAACTATTCGAGCCGTTGATCTGCAATGCTGTGCCCAAGCCGAAGAGGTGCTCTCCGGTGCGAATCAACTCGGCACTGACAACCGTGAAGTCGTCCACGTGCCGAGAATTCGCAACACACGCATCCTGTCGGCAGCGCTCGCCCTTAAAATTGCGTTGTTCGTGCGAAAGCGAGGCAGACAGTTCCCAATCCGCGGCGTCGGGTTCAACGTCGAGATCAGCCAGAAATGCCTTGCGATAGGTCAGGAACGCAAGCGGCCCGGCAAAATTGAAATCGCTTGTCGACTTGAAGGTGAACCAACGGTAGCCACCGCCCATGCCAAGTGCGCCGCCACCGATGCGTTGTTGCAATTGCATTCCAGGCGAGACCGAACGAAAATCACGGGTATCCAATCCGCCCTTTTGAAAGGCATCGTAGTACGAAAGGTTCGACGCCAGCACGGTACCGGGTAACAGGCGCACAAACGCGCCCGGAGAAGCCTGTACCAACGCGATGTTTTCCGGTTGTGCGGCTGATTCGGTGAAACCCTTCAGCGCGCCACCGCCCGAAAGTGCAAGCGACCAGCGTTCCCCAAGATTCAAATTGCTCGAGGCCGAGCCGACAAATCGACCCGCTGCAGATCCAACCGTGGGCACCGGGGTTTCTTGGCTGACCTGTTCAGCTCGCCCCGCATTGCTGTCGTATTCGAGGCCACCTTCACCGCGGATCTGCAAGGAACCGTCGCCCCTCACGGACGAAACGGAACCCACAAGGGCGATGAAAGCCAGGACAAGCGCGCGCAATGAAACGGCATCTTAACCGAAGGCGCCGTCCCCCTACTTGGAATGGCGCAACGACTTCGATTGTTGCTGCAGGGCTGCTGCCCGAGCGCGGAGGGCGGCGACGGCAGTCCGCAAGGCAGCCGCGCGAGAGGCCGGAGTCCCCACCCCTTCGAGGCGCCGAACCTCGGCCAACGTTTGAGGATCCAGCAGGGTGCGGAATTGCGGCGGCAGCACGGCGTGTCCCGTCAGCGCGTCCGAGCCCGAGAACGACGGCGACGAAACCGGCGTGGTCGCTGTTGCGCCTCGACCACCCGATGTTTCCGGGGCCGGAGGGGTACTCACCGGAGCGACGGGAGCGGCGCCGCCCATGTCACTGACCGAGGGAGTGGATGCCTGGGTCGAAACCGGACTCCCGGTCACCGAACCCGCGCCGTCATCGGTCGACTCCGGAGTGCCCGTCGCATCCCGTGTTCCAGGGCTCTGGGACGATAAAAGCAGGCTGCGCTTCGACGCTTCAAGCGCAATGAAGGGATCGCTTTCGACTCGCCGCACGCGGCGACGCAAGACATCGCGACGTTCCGATTGCTGAACCTGCGCCTCTATCCGTGTGGCTTCAATGGCGAAACGTTCCGCCTGATCGAGCAGAATGTCGGCCTTGGCGTCGAGTTCGCGGGGCCCGTCGCTTGGTCGAACAAGCGGAACGGATGGATTCACCTGCAACCATTGCGAGGCCGGTGGCGTCGCGCCCTGCAACCGCCGCAGTTGTGCCTCCGACTCGGTAAGACGCCGGCCGACGACGTCCGCCTCGGAAAGCCGCTCGCGCAACCGATAGTCCTCGGACACAGTTCGCGATTTCTTCTTCAGGTTCTGAATTTCGGTCGCCAATGTTGCAAGGCGAGCGCGGAGGCTCGCCACCTGTTGCCGCAGAGCGTCGCCCCCGGAAACGGCATTGGCCACCGGAGACTGAACGACCTGTGCGAATGCGGGCACCGCTGACGAAAACGAAAGGCAGAAGCCCAGCCCCCACAAGGCCAACCCGCGAAAGCGGGCGGAGGGGAAACGATTGGACTGGGTGAAAGACGCTCTCATCTAAGTCTCGTACGGTTCTCTAGCAATCACCGGGCCACCCTCCAAGCCCGCGATATCGCACGAGACCCCATCGGCAGCCTCTCAGAAATCCGAGAGGCTGACGGACCCGAGCACGGGTTTCCATTGCAGGCCAAGTTGGTGCAAAGTTGGCCGGTGCTCTCCCGACGTGCGTATCTTTTTCTAGTCCCGTCCCTCTTGGCGTGCGTCTCTATCCCTGCGGAGAAAAACGGCGCCCTTGATCGTGCGCCCCCGACCGACGCGGCAGCTTATTACCCACTCGAGCGTGGTTGGAAGTGGGCCTATGACGTGACGCAAGACGGGGAGCAGATTCTCGCGACCTACGGGGTGCAATCCAACGACGGAACCTCTGCTGTGGTACGGGCTGGTAGCGAAACGGTGATGTTCAAGATTGAACCGGGGGGCATCGTTCGCACCGACGGTGCGGCGCGCGGAGATTTCCTGCTGAAGTCGCCAATCGCCAAGGGTTCACGATGGCAACTGCGCAGCGGTGTCGCCACGGTGGTTGAATTCGGAAAGAAAATTGAACTCGGTGCAGGACGGTTCGAGAACTGCATCATCGTGGAAGAAAAGCGCATCGATCCCGATCGCAACACGCGGACCACCTATGCTCCGGGCATCGGTGCGATCCTCATCGAATACACGTCGGAACAGGCGCTTGACGGTGAGATCCGCTCCCTTCGAACGGAACTTCGCGGCTTTACGAAACCCGGCCATGACGAGTTCGGCGAACCGGCAAACTAGCTAACTCTCGACGTACAGGCGAAAGAGCGCCTGAGTGCCGTACTCCGCGCCGCCGTTTTCGCAAAGGTTCTCGAAAAGCTGGGCGGCTTGTTTCAGCCCTGGCAAAGACAGATTCTGCTCTTTTGCGACCGCGAGCGCCAGGCCCAGATCTTTGACGATGTGCTTCACATAGAAGCCTGCTGCAAAATCGCCCGCCAACATTCGAGGCGCCATTGTCGAAAGCAGCACCGAACCTGCCGCGCCCTTCTCGATGCTGGACAGGACGCGCAAAGGATCGAGACCAACGCCTTTGGCAAACGCCATTGCCTCACAAACACCGACAATGTTGGCGGCGATCGCGATTTGATTGACGAGCTTGGTCAATTGACCCGAGCCCGGCGGTCCCTGGTGCACGATGGTCTTTCCCATGCACTCCAGAATCGGTAGCACATGGTCAAACACCGCAGCATCACCGCCTACCATGATCGACAGTTGCGCGTTTCGGGCGCCCGTGTCGCCGCCCGAAACGGGTGCATCAAGCGCACCAACGTTGTGTTGCAGAGCCACCGCCGCAATGCTGCGGGCCAGAACGGGGCTGGAGGTGGTCATGTCAATCACCGTCCCACCAGCCCGCAGGTTCTCAATCACACCGTGTGGCCCGAGCAGCGTCTGCTCGACATCCTGAGGGTAACCCACCATCGTGATGACCACGTCTGAACCGCGCGCAACCTCCGCCGAATCACGACAGGCCACGGCTCCCTTTTCGACAAGGGAACCAAGCTTGCCGACCGAGCGGTTAAAAACCCGCAGCGAATATCCAGCCCCGATAAGATGGCCAGCCATGCTGCGTCCCATCACGCCCGTACCGATGAAACCAATGGTTGTCTTGTGCGTGCTCATGTAGAGACGCCATCACAACAATATATCTGAGGGTGACACAAGGCCTCCATGATAGAAAATCGCCGTGTCCCCGGTTTTGATTCTCGTGATCGGCCTCGCGACCGTCGTCACGTTGATCCTGGCGCTGCGAATCAATGCCTTCATTGCGCTGTTCATGGCAGCACTCGTGGTCAGCTTGCTCGCGCCGGGCAACCCTGATCTGAAAGTGGTACGGGTCGCTGAAGCGTTCGGTGTTGCCTGCGGAAAGATGGGCATCGTCATCGCACTGGCCGCGATCATTGGGACCGCCATGATGGAGAGCGGTGGCGCCGATCGCATTGTGCTGAGCTTCACGCGCGCGCTCGGTGCCAAACGCGGCAGCACGGTCCTGATGGGTAGCGGCTTTACACTTGGTATCCCCGCCTCCTTCGACACGGTCTTCTACTTGCTTGTGCCGATCGCGCGATCGTTTCATCGCCGTACCGGGAAAAACTACGTCAGGGCCTTGCTCGCGATCGCCACCGGCGGGATCATCACCCACACCCTGGTGCCGCCGGGACCTGGGCCGCTCGCTGTGGCCAATACCCTTGGTGTCAATCTCGGTGTGATGATCCTGATGGGTGGCGCCGTTGGTGCAGTTTCGGCAATCGTAGGACTCACCTATTCGACTTACCTTAGCAATCGGTACAAGATCCCCTTTCGTCTCGAAGAAGGTGAAGTCGATGCCAGCGCCACCGAGGAAAGGGGCGACACCGAACAACGGCTGGGGCCAGGCGATCGTGCATCCATCCCGGCCTTCGAGGGACCGCCGCTGTGGCTGTCGTTGTTGCCGGTATTGTTGCCCGTGCTGCTCATCGGCGTGCGAACCGTGTTTGAGCAAGTTGCCAGGGGAAACCCGTCACTGGCCAAAGCCAGCACCGTCCCGATGTTGCTCGGCGATCCGAACGTGGCGCTTTTGATCTCGGCAGGCATTTCGCTCTATCTCGTTTACCGTCAACGCGGCACGCGTGTTGCCGACATGCAATCCATCGTGGAAACCTCGCTCAAAAGCGCAGGCATCATCATCCTCATCACCGCAGCAGGTTCGGCCTTCGGCGAGATGCTGAAAGAGGCGCAACTGTCGGTTGCGATGAAGGCCATGCTCGGTGAATCGTCGTCGACCGGCCACGCACTGTTGATCATCGGCTTTGCGACCTCGGCCATTCTCAAGTTCGCGCAGGGCTCGACCACCTCGGCACTCATTGTCACCTCGGCCATTCTAGCCGCGATGATCGGCGCTAACCCCTTGTCGTATCATCCGGTTTATCTGGCGCTCGCGGTCGGCGGTGGCGGCCTCGTCGGTTCATGGATGAACGACAGTAGCTTCTGGATCTTCGCGAAGGTGGGAGGCCTGTCTGAGGCCGAAACCCTCAGGACCTGGACACCGCTTCTGGCGGTAATTGGTACCACAACCTTCTTGTTGTCGTTCGCGCTGGCAGCCGTGCTACCCATGCGCTGAACCCGGTGCCCCCGGAATCGAAACAACCATGCCCGCCACCGGTTGCGCTGCGCGTCAGATCTCCCGAGAGATCCATCGATGACCCCCGTGGACCCACCAAAGCCAAAAATTGATCTGTCGGTGTTGGCGCAGGTTTCCTATAGTCCCACGACAGAATAGACTGAGCCGCTGGATTCGTTCCGGCATGCGAGGATGGCGAAACTGGTAGACGCGCTGGATTTAGGTTCCAGTGGAGCAATCCGTGGGGGTTCGAGTCCCCCTTCTCGCACCATGACTTTGGCCGTTTTAGCGCTGACGATCGCGGTGTCCACTTCGTCCGCGAGTGCTGCGCCGCCCCCCCTTCCCCGACCCGAATCGACCCGTCGGTTCCTACCCGCGACGAACGTCAGCGCGATTGCACAGGACAGCAAGGGTCACATGTGGATCGGAACCGATCGGGGCCTCGCGCGATTCGACGGACTGGAATTCCACTGGCAGGAAGGTCACAGCCGACTCGATGGCGCAATCCAGTCCATTGTCATCGATCCCGACGACACGTTGTGGATCGGTTTGAGGCAGCCTGGAACCGTCCTGCGGATGCGCAAAAACCGCGTGGACGAGGTGGCGGTCCTCGGAGAGCCACCCCTCGTGCCGCTGACGCGTGTGTTGCGCGGACCAAACGACACGCTTTATACGTTGTCGACACTGGGGCTTCATCAGATTCCACTAGAAACATTGGGCGCCGCGCCGGTACCCGTGTTCGAGAGTCAAGACGATTGGCGAGCGGTTGATGCGATTTTCGATGCGCACGGAAACCTTTGGATTGGAACGACACGGGGTTTCGCCAGGGTCGAAAACGGAAAAGTCCGATTGATCGACCCCGTCCGCATGGTCCACAACGTGCATCAGGGACCAAACGGAACGTTGTTGGTCAATACCAGCGACGGACCGCACGCCTTCGATCCAAAATCCGAAACGTGGTCAAGAGTGCCGCTTTCTGACGGAAAGACCCTGGATTCGAGCATTTTGTACTACGATTCCCACAAGGCAACCTGGCTTTCCGCGGGCTCGGGCTCCAACCTTCAGGTTCTCGAAAACGGCACCCTCTACCCCGTCCCAATCGAAGGGATGGATACCGGCGCCTCGGTGGCGTTCGAGGATCGCGAAGGCAACGTCTGGTTCGGCTCCTTCAGCGGTGGCCTGGTGCATTTCCGGCGCGATCATCCCTTTCGGGTTCTCGGACGGGCCGATGGCCTGGAAATCCCGGTGGTATTCTCGATCGCCCCCGCGGCTTCAGGCGGCGTGTGGATGACCTCTCCGTCTGGCCTTGTGCGATGGAAAGACGGCGACCTGAAGGTTATCTCGGTCCGCCCCCTCGCCTGGCCCGGTGGGCTGCGTGGCATCTTTGAGGATAGCGACGGTTCGGTCATTTTGCCGATTTTTCGCGAATCCGTATTGCGATACCGCGAGGGCGTACTGACCGACATTGGGAGTTGGGCTTCGGTTCCTGACAAGCACTTGCACTGGGCCATGCGAACCCGGGACGGCACGCTTGTGCTCGGGCAGTCGGACGGAAAACTCATCGTAGAATCTGCGGGGGAACGAAGGGTATTCGACGGCGCGCCATCGAACTGTGACGCGCCCGCACGCGGTGCGTGCGAAGACTCGAACGGCACGCTGTGGTTGGCGACGTCGTATTCGGGTCTCTGTGCGGTCCGTCGCGACAAACCGGAATGGACCTTTCGCCGGTACGGATTCGGCAAGACCCTGCCGACCAACCGTCTGAACGCAATCCACTGTGATGGCAACGACCTGTGGATCGGAACCGGCACAAACGGCCTTGTCCGAAAGCGCGGAGACGTTTTTGTCGGCGTGGACGACACCAAGGGTCTGCGTTCGAATCACGTGGGAGCCATTGTGCCCGATCGAGTCGGACACCTGTGGGTAAGCTCGCAGCGCGGCATCGAACGAATCGACGCACAACAACTGAACGACGTGGCCGACGGCAAACGGGACCGAATCAACGGCCTGCCCTTTGACATCGATGACGGCATGGGTGGCAACACGGTGGTGTCGGCCTTTCCGCCAAGCGGCTCAGTTGATCGGGATGGTGCCATCTGGTTTCCCACCTTGCAGGGCGCGGTCGTCTTCCCCGATCCCGCATCGGTAAAGCCGGCACCGGTGCCGACGCCAAGTTTCGACCGTGTCACGCTTGATGGGCGCGATCTCGCCCTCGACAATGCCTCCGTCCTGCGTCGCGAGGTTGGCCTTGGAAACCTCGTCGTCACGGTGACTGCCCCGACATTTGTGTCGCCTCATCGCCTCAAGTTTCGCTACCGCCTGATTGGTTTCGATCGGAACTGGATTGAGGCGGGCTCGCGGCGAACGGCCTACTACACCAACCTCCCCGCTGGAAAATTCCGCTTCGAGGTGGAAGTCACCACGGCCGGCAACAACGTCCCCCGACGAAGCAGTCTCGACATCGTACTCGTGCCGCCGTTCTATCGGACGCCGATCTTCACGATCGTCCTGATTCTGGCAACGGTTATGTTGATCTTGTTGCTTGTGCGAATTCGACTCTGGCAACAACGCCTGCGCTTCGCCGCCGTTGTGGACGAACGCGAACGCATCGCGCGCGACATGCACGACACGCTTGAGCAAAGCCTCGTGGCCTCACGGCTACAACTTGACGCCGCCGAAGCCGGGATCGGACGACCGGGTCTTGCCGAAAAGCACATTGGGCGCGCCCGGGAGCTGGTCGATCGGAGCATGCGAGAAGCCAAGGCCTCGATTTGGGCGTTGCGGGCCGGATTATCAGACGAAGCGGACATTCGCGCGGCGCTTTCTGCGATCATGGGTCAGGCGCTTGCAGGTACCCGGGTTCAATTTCACCTCGGTTGCGAGGGCGAGCCTTATCGTCTTGAACCGGAGGCAGAACGACAAATGGTACGCATCGCACAGGAAGCGGTAACCAATGCGCTCAAACACGGCTCACCCAGGGCCATCAACGTCGAGCTTCGTTTCGCGCCAACCGGTGTAGAAATGAAAATTCGTGACGACGGTGCTGGATTTGAAGCCGGTGACGACGGCGTTGCCCCTACCGGAAAACCCGGGGCTCACTACGGTTTGCGGGGCATGCATGAACGCGCACAAACGCTTGCCGGAACCCTGCAAATTCATAGCCGCCCGGGACAAGGCGCAACGGTCACGGTTGCCGTTCCGGCGAGCTGGCGACGTGGCTCCGGACAACGCGACAAAAATGGTAGGCTGCTTGGAACATGAACCTGGACGAGCAAACGATCCGCATTCTCATCGTCGACGATCACGCTGTTGTGCGCGAAGGATTCGAAGCGGTTATCGGGATGCAGGCCGACATGGCCGTCGTGGGCTCGATTGCAACCGGTGAAGCTGCGTGTGATGCGTATGCCGCCCTGCAACCGACGGTGGTGTTGCTCGATCTGCGGCTTCCCGGAATGGACGGCATCGAAACCCTCCGGGCCCTGCGTGCAAAGTTCACGGGCGTTCGCGCCATCATGATCACAAGCCAGGAAGGCGAAGAAGCCATCTTCCGCGCAATGAAGACGGGCGCGATGGGATACGTTTTCAAGAAGTCGCCCTCAAGTGAGATCCTGGCCGCGATTCGAGCGGCGGCCAAGGGAGAGGTCAGCATGACGCCCGAAGCGGCGATGCGCCTGTCTGATCGCGACCAACATGAAGCCTTGAGTGATCGAGAAATCGAGGTCCTCAGCCGGGTCGGCCGTGGCCTTTCCAACAAGGAAATCGCGGACGTCCTGTCAATTTCGCCCAACACGGTGAAAAACCACGTCAACAACATCATGACGAAGCTGCAAGCGGGTGATCGCACCCACGCTGTCACAATTGCCGTTCAACGCGGCATCATCACGCTCGACCGCTAGACGTACGGCGAATACGATCCAGGGCTTCTTGCACGTTTTCTCGCGAATTGAACGCCGAAAGCCGGAAGAAGCCCTCGCCCTCGGGACCAAAGCCCGAGCCTGGTGTGCCGACAACATGACATTCCTGCAAGAGCTTGTTGAAAAAATCCCAGCTACTCAAGCCATCCCGCGTCTTCATCCAGATGTAGGGCGCATGCTCGCCGCCATACACGGTAAAGCCCGTGCCCCGTAACCCTTCGCGCAGCAGTTGTGCGTTCTGCATATAAAAATCTACCTGACCGAGGGTCTGAGCCATGCCCTCGGGGGAATAGACCGCAGCCGCGCCACTTTGAACGATGTAGGACGCGCCGTTGAACTTCGTGGTGTGGCGGCGGCTCCAAAGGGGATTAAAGGCGACTTCCGCGCCCGAGGGATCGACGCCCATCAAGGTCTTGGGTACGACCGTAAAGGCACAGCGAACACCGGTAAAACCGGCTCGTTTTGAGAAGCTCCGCATCTCGATCGCACACTTGCGTGCGCCGGGGATCTCGTAAATTGAACGGGGCAAGGCGGGATCGCGGATGAAGGCTTCGTAGGCCGCATCGAAAACAATCACCGTCTTGTTCTCGATGGCCCAGCGGACCCAGTTTTCCAAATACGCACGGGTCGCAACGGTTCCCGTCGGATTGTTGGGCGAACACAAATATACGAGATCCACTCGCTCACTGGGCGGCGCGGGCAAAAAGCCGTTGGCCTCGGTCGAAGCGAGGTAGGTCAGCCCGGGGTAGCGGCCGCCCTCGGCCATGCCGGTGCGGCCCGCCATGACGTTTGAATCGACATACACGGGATAAACGGGATCGGTAACTGCTATCTTCGCCGAGAGGTCGAAGATCTCCTGGATATTCGCGCTATCGCACTTGCTGCCATCCGAGACGAAGATCTCATCGGCCTCAACCTGAACACCCCGCGCTTCGTAGTCGTTTTTGCGAATGGCCTCGATGAGAAAATCGTAACCTTGTTCGGGACCGTATCCCTTGAACGTGGATCGCGATCCCATCTCTGCGACCGCGCGGGTCATGGCATTGATGATCGCCGGCGCGAGCGGTTCGGTCACGTCACCAATGCCGAGCCGAATCACCTTGGCTTCGGGGTTGGCGGCAGCAAATGCACGAACGCGCCGACCGATCTCGGGAAATAGATAACCAGCCTGGAGCTTCAAATAATGAGGATTGACGGGTGCCATGACGGGTGCGGAAGATAGCAGGACGTTGTCGTTGCGGCCCGCCTCCGAAGCCGCTAGGACAGACACTCATGATCGTTGCTGCGTCCCCCGCGGGTATTGCGCAAGCCGCCGAAACCTTGCGAGGCGGCGGCCTCGTGGCGCTGCCTTCGGAGACGGTCTATGGCCTGGGGGCCGATGCTCAGAACGACGCCGCCTTGCGCCGGATTTTCGCCGTCAAGCAACGCCCGGTTGGACACCCCCTGATTGTCCATCTCGCGGAGGGCGCAGCACTATCCGAATGGTCATCCAGCCCTTCCACGCAGCTTCAACGGCTCGCCGAGTCCTTCTGGCCAGGGCCGCTCACGGTCATTGTCAAAAGCGCCCCGTCCGTCAGCCGAGTGGCGACCGGCGGACTGCAAACGGTCGCGTTACGGGTTCCCGCGCACCCGGTTTTCCAAAGCGTACTGCGTATCCTCGGACGGGGAATCGCGGCTCCCTCGGCGAATCGTTTCGGTGCGGTAAGCCCGACCTGCGCTGAACACGTCGAGGAAAGCCTTGGCTCGGAGGTGGAGCTCATCCTCGACGGCGGATCCTGTCAGGTGGGACTCGAGTCGACGATTGTCGATCTCACCCTGCCGGAACCTACCTTGATTCGACCGGGGGCAATCACCCCTGATGATCTCGAACGTGTGTTGAGACAACCGGTGGCCAGGGGCCCGACCGACACGGCGGCCCCGGGAAACTTACCCTCCCACTATGCGCCGCGTGCCCGCGTTGAACTGGTGATGGCGGACGGATTGCGAACCCGCGCGCTGGAACTTGTCGCCGCAGGGAAAAGCGTGGCGGTGCTCGCAGGCGCGATCGACAATCTTCCCTCAAATGTGTTGCGAATTGACTGGCCGCGAGCGCTCGATTCAGCCGCCATGCGGTTGTATGCGGCCCTTCGGGAAGCGGATGCCACGCAATGCGATGTCATTCTGTGCGTGCCACCCGCCGCGACCGGGCTCGGCATCGCCATACTAGACCGGTTGCAAAAAGCTGCTGGCCCGCGCGCAGGCAGTTGATCCGCGCATCTCGGCCAGCGCCGATTCCGCCCGGAATGCACAACGGACCCTTCGGCTGTGATCGAGGTCGCCTGATGACGCCGTCGCACGGTTTGTTGTGAGGGCGAAGGTGCCTGTAGAGAGTACGATCGAGTCGGACCGGCACCACCGATTCCTGAACACCCGCAACGATGATTTCCGCACTCATTTGCCTGATGCTTGCAATTCCCGTCGACGGGAACGAGCCCGAACCGAATCGCATCCGGGCCGTGCGTGTGGAAGAGGCTCCGGCCATTGATGGCCACCTGAATGATCTGGCCTGGCACGTGTCGGCCCCCTCAAGCGCCTTCACTCAAAAGTTCCCCGACGAAGGAAAGGACCCGACCGAACGCACCATCGTCCGCGTTTTGTACGACGACGACGCGGTTTATGTTGGGATCGACTGCGAGCAACAAACGACGCCCATGCGAAAACGTCTCACACGACGGGACCGTGAAGCTGAATCCGAAGGATCTTCCAACCGAATCAATCCGGGCTCGACCGATCGCGTGACCATCCACATCGGCAGCCGCCGCGACGGATCCACCGCTTATCAATTCGGGGTCAACGCAGCGGGCGTTCTGTCGGACGGCATCCATTTCGACGACACGCGCTTCACTGCACGCTGGGACGAAAACTGGGAAGGTCGCTCGGCCATGACTGAAAACGGCTGGTCGGCCGAGCTGAGAATTCCCTTGCGGGCGTTGCGCTTTGACGAAGAAGCCATTCAAGACTGGGGGTTCAACGTCCGTCGTTACATCGCCGCCCGGCAAGAGGTCGATGAATGGGCGTTCACGCCACGCAACGAGCCCGGCGTTGTTTCTCGTTTCGGACGACTGGAGAACCTGGAGGATCTCAATCCGAAATCGCAATACGAATTGCGTCCATTTGTGGTCGGCGAAATCGGCCACCGAACGGATGCGCCTGTCACCACCGAGGCCTACACATCACGCTGGTCGGCAGGCATCGACGGCAAGTGGCAACCCACCACCAACTTGACCGTATCCGCGACTCTGAATCCCGACTTTGGCCAGGTCGAGGCCGATCAAGTGGTGCTGAACCTGACGACCTTTGAGGTCTTCTTGCCGGAGAAACGGCCTTTTTTTCTTGAAGGTCTTGAGCTATTCGAGACGCCCAAGGAGATTTTGTACACCCGGCGCATCGGCATCGCGCCGGGCACGCCCAAGCTGGCCGTGGGCGAAACCCTCATCAGCACGCCCCGACCCAGCAGCATCATCGGAGCATTAAAAATCACCGGTCAACCGATGCGCAACGTCTCGCTTGGGTTGGTGAGCGCCATCGTCGACAAGAATCTGGCAACGGTCATCAATGGCAACGCTGCCAGGCCCACGCCGATGACCCGCGTGGCATCGCCGCTCATGCTGGCAAACGCACTGCGAATCAAGGTCGACACGGGCAAGAACAGTCATCTCGGTTTTTTGGGAACCGGGGCACTGCGATTCGAGCAGGAGAATGACTATCCCGTCGTTCAGGATGCAATGGGCAATCCTGGGGGCATCCGCTGCGCATCGGGCGCCATATTGACGGGTGGCATCGACTGCGAACGCGATGCCTACGTGGGTGGACTGGACGGCCGGTGGCGCAACGAAAACCGCCATTACTTTCTGACCTGGCAAACGCTCGGCTCGAAGATGGTTGGAGGCCAACCCCAGACGTTGCGCGATGGTACGACGTTGAGTCCCGGCGACACCGACACGTCGACGATTCTACGGGGCGGAAAAGACGGCGGAACGTTCCAATTGGAGAGTGCCTTCAATTACACGGGCAAACGTTTTGACTACAATGATCTTGGATACTCGCGTCAGCAAAACAACATCTGGGGATATCTCGAGTTGGGGGCACGCACGACGCAGCCCTGGAAGTTTGTGAAAGAGAGCCGCGCGAGTTTGTGGGCCAAAGAGTTGACCAACGTGGACGGATTCGCGATGACTCGAGATTTCGGAGCGGATGGTTCCATCATGCTCCCAAGCCTCTGGCGTTTTTCGGCCGAGTTCCGGGTATCACCACACCGCTATGATCAACGCGAAATCGGTGGTTCAGGCGCCATCTTTGAACTTGAACCGGGCAAACGTTACGAGCTGTCGGCGTCGAGCCCGCAGTCGCAACCGCTCATCGCGAGCTTCAGCGCTGACCATCTCGACACGGGACCCGGAGGATTGACCGAGATGGGTGGCCAGTTGTTTCTGCGTGCGTTTCCGCAAGTTGAACTGGATCTGTTCTATTCCCACACCCTGTCCGAGGGCGAACGTCGCTATCTTTCGCGTTCGCAGATCTCGGGTCGCACGCAGTACCTGTTTGGCCGTCTGCGCGCGCGCGGCGACAGCACCACACTGCGTGCTACGTATTCCATCTCACCAACACTCACGTTTCAGGCCTATACACAGCTATTCCGTGCCTTTCGGCGATACACCGACTTTGCGACTTCGTCCTCGGGTCAAAACGCGCCGGTTATTCTCCGCAGCGATCTCTTTGCATCGGCCGACCCGGGTACGAGCCCCAACCACCTCGACCTGGCGCTCAATGCAACGATCGTCTTGCGCTGGGAATACAGCCTCGGATCAACCGTTTTCCTCGTTTACAGCCGCGCCAACGCACCAGAATTAAACCTGGAACCGGGCGAACGCCCGCGACTGACCTTCAACGTGGACACCCTGACTTCAGGTCAAGCCACCCAGGCAATTCTCATTAAGCTTGCGCACTGGTGGGGGTAGGCCGCCCCTTTCCCCACAGCGTCGCCCTGAGCGGATTTTCGTAGTCCGCAATTTGGGGCGACGTAAAACGTCACATTGGCCCTCGGGTTGGCCTCCCTCCTGAATGACAACTGGCTGAAATTCCTCAAGTTCGCAGTGTGGCTGCCGATTTGCATGAGAAGTCCTGCACTGGAAAGATTGATGCGAACGCAAATAGACCGATAATGGAAAGCATGGTTCCAACGCGATCAAAAACAAATGCGGCGATGGGCTTCTCCCTCGTCGAATTGATGGTTGTCGTTGTCATCATTTCGATCCTTGCGGTGATCTCTGCTCCGGTGCTCACCCGCGACCGAGACGAAGATCGGGTACGCGCCTTCGCGAACGCCCTCGCGATGGATTTTCAGCGCACAAAATTTCAAGTGGTCAGCACCTGCTTGCCGATGCATATCTACCTTTACAGTGACCGGGTTGAGTTTCGGGAGACCACCGGCGTTGACGGTGGTGCCGCCCCCACGCCGCCAACCCTGGCGACACCGCCGCAACGGGTGTTGCGCGCCGAAAATGGGGTTTCGATACGTTTCGTGACCGGTACGCGGACTCCGATTCCGACATCGGGAGGTCCCACCACCGCCACGTTCGTCCAGATGCAGATCGATGGGCTCGGACGCACACGACGCCTGGACAATGGGGGAAATCCCATCGAAGAAATGAGCTTCATCTGGATCGAAACCAGTCGCCTTTCCGCTGCACACCCCTCGCGACAGTTCCGGCTCGATATTTCGCCGCTCACCGGCATCGTGCAACTCAGAACGCGATGGGATTCACTGTGAAGCAAATGCCTCAAAGGGACAGCGGGTTCACGTTGCTTGAGGTGCTCATCGCGCTTCTCATCGGCATGATCGGCCTGATGGGCACCGTTGCGATACAACAAACGGTACTCAATTCAACACAATCGGCAAACGACGCACAAATTGCAATGCGCCTCGCGCAGCAAACCGCCGAGGAAATGCAGGTACGTGTGACGACGCCGTCTGCCTTCAGCGCCCCCATTGACTTTCTTGCCCCGATCGCGGATGGAGTTCCGCGCGCGTTTCTCGACGGCAGCGGCGGAACCTCGACCTTTCTCAACGTGCAGGGCATCCCCAGCGCCACCCAGACCCCGCAAAACCGATTTCAGCGCAGCATCACCGTGACGAACGCAGGTGCGAATCGGCCCTACCTCATCGTCATTGTCGTACGGTACTCGCTACAAACCGGCCAGCCTCGGCAAATACAGCTAGACCTTGAGCGGAGGAAAAACTGGTGAAGCGCGCAAAGGTGCGATCGGAGGGAGGATTTACCCTCGTCGAGCTGCTTGTAACCATTGTCGTGGCGTCCATGGTCACGATGTCGACTTTTATGTTCTTCGCGGGACAGAAAACGGTCTACGAAACGCAGACAAAACTTCTGAACGTGCAGCAGAACCTGTGGGCTGCAGTGGAAACCGTCACACGAAACCTCCGTGCGGCGGGAACCGGCATGACGGGTTGTATTCGTCCCGATTCTGATGCGGCGATTGGACCCGACAGTGGCGATCCAGGACCATGGGGCGCAACGCCACCTCAGACTGGCCTTCGTGTCTGGATGCAGGTAGCCAGACCCTCTTACGCCGCCAATACGGCTGCACGCATCCCGCCGCTGTGGATACAAAATGGCGGCGGCGGAGCAGCGACCGCTCCCGATGCGATTTGGGTCGCTTACGGTATCGGCGCAAGCGGCAACTACCGGGATGTCGACCTGAACACCGTCGCCTCTAACATGGATAGCGTCATATCGACACCACTTCCGGTCGCGGGTTTTCCAAGCCCGACAGCAGCCTTTCGCGTGGGCGAGTTTTTCTTGTTGGTCCACGACACCACCAATCCACCCAGTGGCAATCTCGATCGCGGATGTACGATGTTCGAGGTGACGGGCTTTAACTTGGGGACGCACACCCTCTTGCATGCGCCCGCGGGATCTGACTGGAACCAGGGCGGAGCATCCACCGTCCCCTTCACCTGGGGGAATCCCGCCGCAGCGGGATCCTATAGCTCCGGCAATAGCGGCATTCGTAATTTCGGCCAGCTTCGCTGGATTCGCTTCGCGATCGATAACACTGGTCCGACCCCAAATTTAACGATGCAGCGCCTGGATCAACAAACCACCGGAATTGGTAGCACAGTATCTGCTCCGCAGGTTTTGGCCGAAGGCATCGAAGATCTGCAGGTCGCGTACGGCTGCGACACCACGGGCGCACTGGGAGTATCCGATGGCGCCATCAGCGACGGAACCCCTGCACTCGCCACCGACGAATGGATTGGAAACGACGTCGCCGACGTTCCCCCGGTAAACTGTCGCCGACCGCAGGCCATTCGTATTACAATCATCGCACGTTCCGCATCCCAGGACACCACCCTGTCCGATCTCGCAGCGGCTGGTATCAACCGCAAACCGGTAGCCGAAAATGGCGTCCAGGGTGCACCCGATATGTTCCGCCATCGCCTCATGCAGACCACAGTCTTTCCCCGGAATTAAGCGCCATGCGAAGGATCATAGCCATGTCCAAATCCATCAGAACCACCCGTCGGCGTGTGCGCGATTCCGGCGCGGTTCTGCTGACGGTATTGCTGGTCATGCTCGGCCTCATGGGTCTCGGCATGACCGCCCTCTGGATGACGACGGGAAACCTTCAGGTCGGAGCCAACGTGAACCTTCGCGCCAATGCGCTTTACGTGGCAGAGGCCGGGGTTGAACGCGCCCGGGAAATCCTCAACTTCACGATTCCAGAGATCAATGTGAACGACGCTCTGGCGGGCTTTAATCCGTCATGGGACGAAGTCCCCACCGCAGTCAACGCGCAAGGACAACCCAACGGAGTCGGCTCCGTGCTGGTCGATGGCGGTGGCACACCCATTTTCCGTGTAGCCCACCCGCCGGGGGGTCGGGCACCTGGGGTGGACGGAGCACCTACGTCGACGACGATGGGTACCTACACTGTCTGGATCCGCAACGACTCGGCGGAACTTCGTCAGAATCAATTTGTCATCGACGGAAACCAATCCGTGGTCGTCCGGGTGCAGGGCATGGCAGCGGACGGACGAACGAACGTCGTACTGGAGGTCACACTCGGCACCTTGCCCATGGGTCCTACCGATCCTGCGACGCCGGGTCCACCGCCGCCGGTCCTGTGTAACTCGGGCAAGAACGCCTGCGATGACAACAGCTCGACCCAATATGGCATCGTCGTCAACTAGACGCTGACCCGACCGGGTTGGCCACCCCTTTGCCGCCGGGTTGAGTAGACTGCGGCGCCGATGCCCGCGCTCCTCACCATCTTCCTCGACGTCGTCGTGCCGGGGATTGCCTTGATGGCACTGGGCGCCATCGTGCACCGTCGCAAGGCGCTCAATCTCGACACCCTCGTCAAGCTGAACCTGTATGCGTTCGTGCCGGGATTCCTGTTTGTGCGCGTCGCCGAAAGCAAATTTGGCTGGGAAACGGTTGGCCTGACGGGCGTCGCCCTTGTGGTACCCATGCTGCTGGTGGGGAGTGCTGCGTTTCTTTTACTGCGCACCCTCGGGCTGAGTTATCAACGCGTGTCTGCAAATACCGCGGGTGCGCTGTTCTTCAACGCAGGCAACTTTGGAATTCCGGTCGCACTGCTCGCGTTTGGCAACAAGGGCGGCGAGGTGCAAGCCCTGGTGGTCGTGTACATGAACACCCTCATCTTTTTCGCGGGCTACGTGTTGCTGTCGGTTGGACATAGCGACGGTTTGAAAGGCGCTGTACGCCGATACCTTGCGCTGCCGATGCCCTATGCCATCGCGATGGGGTTCTTGATTCGCAGCACAGGCTGGGTGCAGGACGGCCCCCCCATCGCGCTCGCCTGGCTCTGGACGTCGGCTCGCCTGATTTCGGCCGCCATGGTGCCGGTCGCACTCATCACGCTCGGGGCCCAGATTGCCAACAAGACCCCTTGGCCGGTCTGGCGTGTCACGGGCCCTGTCGTGTTCGTCAAGCTTTTGATATTGCCGCTTGCGACGGGCGTCATCTCGTACTGGATGGGTCTTTGGCCCTGGCCGGCAGCGGGTCTAATCCTGGCCAGCTCAGCGCCCACCGCGGTGAATATCATGCTGCTCACCATGGAGATAGGCGGTGACCCGGAGGAGATCACCGCCTGTGTCTTCTGGACAACCTTGCTCTCGTCGGCAACGGTCGCCCCAATCCTCTTTGTCCTTCGGATGTTGGGCGGCGCGGCGTTGCCCACGCCGTGAGACCCTTAGACCGAGAACGAGCTGCCGCAACCGCAGGTGGACTTCACGTTCGGGTTATTGAACTTGAAGCCTGCGCCGTGCAAACCCTCGACGTAGTCGATGTTGGTGCCCATGAGGTACATCAGGCTCATCTGGTCACAAATCAGCTTCACGCTGTTGGATTCAAAGTGATGGTCGATCGCCTGGGCCTGGTCGAAATACAGGTCGTAGGAAAAGCCTGAGCATCCGCCACCCATCACCTTGAGACGGAGGAAGTAGGACTCCTCAATGCCTTCCTCAATCCGGATCTCTTTGACCTTGGCGGCGGCGCCGTCAGTCAACCCTACGGTCGGTGCACCCTCGTCGAGAACGGTGGTCGGCAGGTTGGTCTGGGCTTCCGAGTGGGTATGAGCGACTGCGGTCATCTGCATTCTCCTTGCGAACAATCCGTTGATTGGGCCGTTTTTTCTACGATGCCCGTAACCCGGCGAGGGTTGCTGGCATTCAGTACTATACCGTATCGGATTCCCTTGTCATTCGGATGCGGAGCAAATGAAGCGACTGCGCGACGCGTCTATTTGCACCCCAACCTGGTTCGCGCTAATCAGAGTCGCAAGTCATGGCCAACTTTTCCAGCTATCTGAAAGACGTCAAAAGCCGAATCCGCGAGGTCGAGGTCGACGCGGTGAAAACCCTCGTTGCCGAGAAAAAACTCGGTACGGGCCCAAACGGTCCGTTCCTCATTGATATCCGCGAAAAAGACGAATGGCTCGAGGGACAGATCCCGGGCGCATCCTGGGTTCCCCGCGGATTCCTGGAGCTTCGCATCGAGGACCAGATCCCGGAGCGCAATGCAGAAATCATTCTTTATTGCGCGGGTGGAACTCGCTCGGCGTTGTCCGCGGAGTCGCTGAAGTCGCTGGGTTACGACAATGTCTCTTCAATGAAGGGTGGCTTCACGGCGTGGAAACGCGCGGGGAACAAATACGAGCACCCCTTCGTGATGACCCAGGAACAAAACCTGCGTTACGCACGACACACGATGCTTCCCGAGGTCGGTGAGGTCGGTCAGGTCAAGCTATTGAAGTCGCGCGTGTTGTGCCTGGGTGCGGGCGGACTGGGCTCACCCTCGGCCTACTATCTCGCAGCAGCGGGCATTGGCACGATAGGCATCATTGATGACGACGTGGTGGATGCTTCCAATCTGCAGCGCCAGATTCTGCACGCCACGGATCGCGTTGGCATGCCGAAGGTGGAGTCGGCCGAGAAAACCTTGCGGGGTCTGAATCCGGACGTGACGGTGCGGCCCTACAAGGCGCGTCTGACCACCGAGAACGTGATGGAGATCCTCAAAGACTACGATGTCATCGTGGATGGGGTGGACAACTTCCCGACGCGGTACCTCGTCAACGACGCCGCATTGAAGTTGAATATTCCGGTTGTGCACGCCAGCATCTACCGATTCGAGGGACAGCTGACGACCTTCATTCCAGGTGGTGGGCCGTGCTACCGTTGCCTCTATCCGGCGCCTCCGCCTCCGGACATGGCGCCTTCCTGCCAGGAAGCGGGCGTACTGGGTGTGCTGCCCGGAGTGGTCGGCGTGTTGCAAGCAACCGAGGCCATCAAAATCATCCTTGGCGTCGGCAAGACGATGGCCGGGCGGCTGTTGATGTTCGACGCGCTCTCGACCAAGTTCCGCGAGATGAAACTGCGGTGG